>Ga0114980_10000691_pt1 | contig 23996 bp, 24 predicted proteins | sample S_140806_EF_Meta_FD_87018 | JGI IMG/M metagenome (GOLD analysis project Ga0114980, IMG submission 87018) | Freshwater microbial communities from Lake Simoncouche, Canada to study carbon cycling - S_140806_EF_MetaG | ecosystem: Environmental > Aquatic > Freshwater > Lake | place: Lake...
AGAGCAGGAAATGGCGCGCAATAACGGAAGCAAGGGGAGAGCGCAATAATGAGTGATTTTGTTCACGACGGCTGGAGCCTGTATATCGCCATCATCACGCTGGCCAGTCTGGTTGCCTGTGCCGTGCTGCTCAAAATGATGTCCACACGAAAGATGGCGCCGGGTGAGAAGCCGGGCACCACAGGTCATGGGTTGGATGAGGATCTGCAGGAATGGCACAACCCGTTGCCGAGCTGGTGGATGTGGCTGTTTTACATCACCATCGTATTTGCGCTGGTCTATCTGATCCTTTATCCGGGTCTGGGCTCCTACAAGGGTTATCTGGGCTGGACTTCCACCGGCCAGTATCAGGACGAGCAGAAGCAGGCTGCGGCCACCTATGGTCCGATCATTGACAAGTTCCTCAAGCAGGACGTGCAGACCGTTGCCGCCAATCCGGAAGCCCGTGAAATCGGCCAGCGCCTGTTCCTCAACTATTGCGCGCAATGCCACGGTTCGGATGCGGGAGGTTCCAAGGGTTACCCCAACTTGCGCGACAACGACTGGCTCTATGGCGGCACACCCGAAGCGATCAAGACGACGTTGCTGAACGGCCGCAACGGCGCGATGCCGCCGATGGGGGCTGCAGTGGGCGGCGCCGAGGAAGTGCGTGATGTTGCGCATTTTGTGCTGTCGTTGTCCGGACGTACACACGACAGCCTGCGTGCCCAGCGAGGCAAGCCCAAGTTTGCTGCGACCTGCGCGGCCTGCCACGGCGCGGACGGCAAGGGTAACCAGCAGATTGGTGCCCCCAACCTGACGGACGATATCTGGCTGCACGGCGGCACCGAAGCGGTGATCACCGAAACCATCGTCAAAGGCCGGATGAACCAGATGCCGGCGCACAAGGATTTCCTCGACGAGGGCAAGATTCACCTGCTGTCCGCCTACGTACTGGGGCTGTCCGGACAGGCCGCAAAATAAATGCTGGCGCCGGACCGCGTAGCCGAACCGGCGCCAGCTGCGGATGAGCTGGAGACCTCCCTATACGAGGTCCGTCAGAAGATTTATGCACGCGCCGTCAGCGGACTGTTCGCCCGCTGGCGGATTGCGCTGGTCATCATTACCCAGCTGGTCTTCTACTGTTCACCGTGGCTGACCTGGAATGACCGCCAGGCCGTTCTGTTTGATCTCGTTTCACGCAAGTTCTATATCTTCGGTCTGGTGTTCTGGCCTCAGGACTTCATTTTTCTGACGGCACTGCTGATTATTTCGGCCTATTCGTTGTTCCTGTTCACCGCAGTTGCGGGGCGACTGTGGTGCGGGTACGCCTGTCCGCAGACGGTCTACACCGAGATGTTCATGTGGATCGAGCGCAAGATCGAAGGCGACCGCGTGCAGCGCATGCGCCTCGACCAGTCTGATCTCAGTGCGCGCAAGGTCGGGCTGAAGGTGTTCAAACACGGCGTCTGGATTGCCGTGGCGCTGTGGACCGGTTTCACGTTTGTCGGTTACTTCACGCCGATCAAGACATTGGCCGCTTCGTTTTCACCCTGGGCACTGGGCCCTTGGGAAACGTTCTGGATTTTCTTCTACGGTTTTGCCACCTACGGCAATGCCGGCTGGATGCGCGAGCAGGTTTGCAAGTACATGTGCCCCTATGCCCGTTTCCAGAGCGTGATGTTTGACCCCGATACCCTCGTTATCACTTACGACGCCAAACGCGGCGATCCGCGCGGCGCGCGCGGCCGCACGGCTGATCCCAAGGCGATGGGGTTGGGGGATTGCGTGGATTGCAATATCTGCGTGCAGGTGTGCCCGACCGGAATCGATATCCGCAAGGGATTGCAGTACGAATGCATTGGTTGTGCGGCCTGCATTGACGGCTGCGATCAGGTCATGGACAAGATGGGTTATGCACGCGGGCTGATCCGTTATTCCACCGAAAATGCGGTCAAGGGCATTTACCCCGATCAGGAAATCAAACGCCATGTCGCTCGTCCACGGGTGATGATTTACAGTGGATTGCTGGTGCTCATCGTCATCGCCTTTTTTACCGGATTGCTGCTGCGCAGCCCGCTCAAGGTCGATGTCATTCGCGACCGTGGTGCAATGGTTCGTGATGGCGGTGGCGGGCTGATAGAAAACGTCTACCGGCTGCAGTTCATCAATACGGATGAGGCGCCGCGCCGTTACACGGTGACGGTGAGTGGTTTGAACGGGATGCAGGTGGTGGTACGCCAGCCGATTGAGGTTCCGTCGGCCACGACTCAGGTGTTTCCGGTTTCCGTCAAACTCGATCCGACCGGGCTGGAAGCCGGTTCTCATCCGATTGTTTTCCATATCGTCGATGTCGACCGTGCGAATGTCCGCGCGGACGAAAAATCGCGGTTCTTTGTCCGCTAAGGAGTGCCCTGTGAAAATGATGCAGACTGATACGTTGCCGTGGTACCGGGAACCTTGGCCGTGGTTGCTGATGGCAGGCCCCGCGGCGGTGGTGGTGGCCGGCTTTGCGACGCTGTGGATCGCGATATCCAGCAGTGATGGCCTTGTCGCTGACGATTATTACAAGCAGGGGCTGGCGATCAATCAGACGCTGCAGCGCGAAGCGAACGCGGCGCAACATGCATTGCGTGCCGGTGCGCAGTTTGCCGATGATGGCCGTCGAATCAGCTTGCGTCTGGACGCAGCTCCCGGCACTACGCTTCCAGCAACGCTGCGGATGCAGATCGTGCACCCGACGCGCGCCGGACTGGATGGCCTCGTGATGTTGCGGCAGACTGCCGCCGGCAGTTATGAGGGTGTTGGGCCTGTGCTTACGGACGGACGCTGGATGCTGATCCTGCAGGATCAGCAGTCAACCTGGCGACTGGATGGCGCCATGGTGATGCCGTATCAGGGGACGGTCGATCTGTCTCCGGCAAGTTCAAAATAGGAGAAACCCGATGGCCTGGAAACTTCTTTTTGGTTCGGATGTGGGGCTGTTCAGCCTGTTCACGATCGTGGTGGTGATCGTGATCGGGGTGGTTTTTTATGCGTTTGTCCGCCGGAAAATGGCCGAAGAAGAAAACGGCCAGCCTCGCGCCTGAAGCGAAGCGCAGCTGGCACTGCAAGGAGGAGGGATCACATGGGCAAGCGGCTGATGTGGATATTGTGGCCGTCGTTTTTCGTCGGCGGCATTGCGGAAGGCGTGTTTTTCACGTTGATCGACCCCCAGGAGTTGTACCTGTTCGGTGACCCCGTGCACTGGTCGAGGACGGCTGTTTATTCGGTCGGCTTTTTCATGTTCTGGGCGATCGCGGCAGCATCCAGTGCCTTCACCTGTTTTTTGCAGCGCACTGCTGCCGAAATCAACCGGCCCGATTGAGGCGCACTGTGGATGTGCAGCCTTCTGCAAAATGGAAAACAAAGCGGAGGCTGCAAATGAAACGATGGATGTCTTCGGGATTACGTTGCCTCGCCATCGCTGCTTTGTGCGGTGGCGCTGGAGCGGCGGGTGCCCAGATTCTGCCTGATGCGGCGCGCGGCCGCGCACTCTACGACAATCATTGCACGGTCTGCCACACATCGAAAGTGCACAGCCGGGTGAACCGCCTGCCGGCGAACCAGACCGAGCTCCGGGAGATTGTTGATCGGTGGCAGCGCGAAGAGAATTTGCGCTGGGCGGAACAGGACATCGCGGATGTCGTGGAATATCTCAACCGATCGCGCTACGGCTACGGCAGCGCCGTGCGCTAGAGGACAGGACTGGCCGGCAACCGGGTGAATCAGGAACGGCAGCTGTGGTGGCTGACCAGTTCCCGGAGATTGTCCAGACTCAGGATGCGCAGATGCTTGTTCTGCACCGCAATCAGACCTTGCGCCTGGAAGTGTGACAGCGTGCGGCTGACGGTTTCCAGTTTCAGGCCCAGATAGCTGCCGATTTCCTCGCGCGTCATGCGCAGGTGGAATTCCGTGGCTGAATAGCCGCGGGCGCCAAAACGCTGGGACAGGTTGAGCAGGAAGGCTGCAAGACGTTCCTCGGCGCGCATGCTGCCCAGCAGCAACATCACGCCGTAGTCACGGGCGATCTCCCGGCTCATGATGCGGTGAAAGTGCTGTTGCAGCGATGGGATGTTGCGCGACAGCCCTTCAAGATCTTTCAGCGGAATCTCGCAGACTTCGCTGTCTTCCAGTGCGACGGCATCGCAAAGATGCTGGTTGGTGCCGATGGCATCCAGCCCCATCAGGTCGCCCATCATGTGAAACCCCGCGACCTGTTCGCGGCCGTCCTCATGAAGCACACAGCTTTTCATGAATCCGGAACGGATGGCATACAGCGAATGCAGCGATGCGCCGGAACGGAACAGGTAGTCGCTGCGCTTGACCGGACGACGGCGGGCGATCAGTTCATCAACCGACTTGAGCTCGCCCGCTGACAGTCCCGCAGGCAGGCAAAGCTCCTGCAGGCTGCATGTGGAACAGGCAGTTTTGAGTTTTTCGACCTCGACAATGCGCAGGGTTGTCGCCATTCCGGTGTGCTGAACAGAGGGATATTAGAAAAATTGAATAGAGGGCCACATCTTACCCTCGTTTTGATCTGCGTCAAACCACGGGGCGCTGCTGATTGTCACAATGGCCGCCACACTGTGGTCAGAAAAACTACTATGAATGCTGCGATGGCTGCCCCTGATGCACTGCCGATCGAGGTCGATCTCGATCTGATCCGGCGTATGGATCGCAATGGTCCGCGTTATACCTCATATCCGACCGCCGACCGTTTCGTCGAAGCGTTTGACGCAGAGACCTACCAGTCATGGGCGGCGCGGCGCAACATCGGCGGCATTCGGCGTGCGCTGTCGATCTATATCCATTTGCCGTTCTGCAGCACGGTCTGCTTTTACTGCGCCTGCAACAAGGTGGTTACCAAAGACCGCAGCAAGGGCGAAAAATACCTGCAATACCTGTTCCGTGAAATCGACATGCAGGGGCCCTTGTTCAAGGACGACCGCATGGTCGAACAGATGCACTGGGGCGGCGGCACGCCGACGTTTTTCACGATGGACCAGATGTCCACGCTGTGTGACCACCTCAAGCGCCACTTCCAGATGTCGCGCGACGGCGAGTATTCGATCGAACTGGATCCGCGGACCATTGAGGCCTCGCAGATGCAGGCCCTGCGTGACATGGGATTCAACCGTGTCAGTCTGGGTGTCCAGGATTTTGATACCGATGTCCAGCGTGCCGTTAACCGCATCCAGAGCGAGGAGCAGACGCTGGCAGTGATGGAAGCGGCCCGGGCCGCGGGATTTGCTTCAATCAATGTTGATCTGATCTATGGCCTGCCGAAACAGAGTCTGCTCAGCTTCAACCGTACGCTGGGTCGGGTGATCTCGGCGTCGCCGGATCGTATCGCCATCTACAACTATGCGCACCTGCCGACGCGCTTCAAGCCGCAGCGGCGCATCGCCGATGACGAACTGCCGACCCCGGACGTCAAATTGAAGTTGCTGGGTCTTGCCGCCCAACGGCTGCGTGATGCTGGATACGTTTATATTGGCATGGACCATTTTGCCAAGCCTGACGACTCCTTGGCCGTTGCGCAGCGTCACGGCCACCTGCACCGTAATTTCCAGGGATATTCGACGCATGCCGAATGTGATCTGATCGGACTGGGCGTGTCGGCCATCGGCGCGATCGGGCCCACCTACAGCCAGAATCACCGCCATCTTGAAACCTATTACGACGCGATCGACCGCGGCTTGCTGCCGGTGGCGCGAGGCCTGGAGCTGTCGGCCGACGATCTGCTGCGCCGCGCCGTGATTCAGGCACTCGCCTGCCAGTTCAAACTGTCAAAACGCTCGATCGAGATCGCCTACCTGGTCGACTTCGAGCGCTATTTCAATGATGAACTGGCCGACCTGCGACAGATGGTTGCCGATGGTCTGGTTCAGCTTGACGACGAGTGGATTACCGTCACGCCGCGCGGCCGCATGCTGATCCGCAATGTCTGCATGGTGTTTGACAAGTACCTGCGGCGCGAGCGCGAAACCATGCGCTATTCCCGGGTCATCTAGGATCACCGGTGGACGGCTGGCTGCAGACGATGGTGGTTACGGCCCTGACGGCCGGCCTGCTCGGTGGTGCGCATTGCGCTGCCATGTGCGGCGGCATCGTCGGCTTGACCTGTGCCCCGGGGCCGGACGGCAAAACGCGACGTGTTGTTTATCCTCTGGCCTACAACGCGGGCCGCATATCGAGCTACATTGCAGCCGGCGCGCTGGCCGGTGCCGCTGGACAAGCCGGCATTGCATTGCGTGGCGGTGCGCTGGCCCAGCATCTGCTGATGTTTTTGATGGGCCTCACGCTGATCGTCGTTGCACTCAATGTGGCCGGTGTCCGTCCGGTGACCCGCGGCATCGAAGCGGCAGGCAGCGCGTTATGGCGGCAGGTTCAGCCGCTGTCGCGTCGCTTTCTGCCGGTAACCTCGCCGTGGCAGGCGCTGGGTCTTGGCGCGATCTGGGGCTGGTTGCCCTGCGGTATGGTCTATGCGGTGCTGCTGATGGCGCTGGCCTCAGGCAGTGCTGGCGAAGGTGCGCTGATCCTGGCTGCGTTTGGACTGGGGACGCTGCCCAACCTGTTGGCGATCGGTGCGACGGTCGGTGGTCTGCGTCGCTGGATGCAGCGGACATGGGTGCGTTATCTGGCGAGCGGTGTCATTGCCGCCGTCGGCGTTTACGGCATGCTGCACGTACTGCAGCCGGCTGCGCAGCAGCAGGACAGCCTGTTCTGCCGGATTGCACCGGGGCTGGCCGAACTGCTGCGCTGAACCGGTTGACCGGCGCTGCTATCAGCTGCCGATCAACAGAACTCCTCAGCGAATAACGCCGCAGGCTACGCGTCCGCCGGAGTTGCCGGTGGGATCGGTTTCCATATCGTCCGCTGCTGCGTGAACGACCACAGAGCGTCCAATGACGCCATCCTTGCTGCTGCTGTTTACCGAAATTCCGCCGACCACGAAGCTGAATTTGGCAATGCCTTTGTCGTTGAATGTGATGTTGCCCAGATCACCGGAATGCCGCTCCGGGTCATAAGGCCCGCCGTGTTTGTGATTTCCCGGATTGAAGTGACCGCCGGCGCTCATGGCTTGCGCATCGCTGCAGTCCCCCTTGTCGTGAACATGGAAGCCTTTGGGGCCCTGTGAGTGCCCGCTGATTTCGCCGCTGACGCGAACGATGTCTGCGCCGACTTGTGTAAACGTCACGGTGCCGCGGACCTGACTGCCGCTGCGCGGCTCAAGATTGGCGGTCGCGACGGCTTCCGGCTGGTCGGCAGTACCTGCACAACCTGAGACGAGGGCAATAAGGGTTGCAGCGAATACGGTGTGCTTCATGAATGATCTCCTTTGTGTGATTCCGCTGTGCCGCGGGAAACGGATCTATAAATTATTGATTTTATTAGACTAAATGCAGATTTTGTTATCCGTGTAGTTCGTCCGAACAATGCATCGGTGTTGCTTACGCCTCCGGCATTATCGCGCACAACGGTTGCGCTGCCGAGTTGTACATTCTTCGAATAAGTACTGCCAGGGCCGGAGTACGTCGATCGCGGGCTCTGTGAGCGCCTAGGTTGAGTCTGTCAAAAAAGAGAGGGGCGAAAAAAAGCCCGCAAAAGCGGGCCTGGTGAACGGGGCGCTGCGTTCAGTCAGAATTTGTACTTGAAACGGACGCCGAGGAATGTGGATTGCTGTTTCGGGCTGGCGTTGACGGTAGTGCCATCCGTAACGGAGCCATAAGCCCATGTCGAGGTTCCAGCAGGGGTCAGCATGTTCCACGTCCAGTCGTTGGTGTTGTATTTTTCGTGGATCAGGTCAAAGCGTAGATCCGTGTTCTTCTGCATCGCATACTCGGTAAAGATCTTGAACTTAAGCATGTTATTTGTAATGTCGGGTGTCGGGGCCAGCCCGGTCGGCAGCGATACACCCGCGGTAAAGGTCTGGTTGTACTTGTTGATGCTGCGGAACTGCTCCACGTTGCCGCCGATTTTGAGCCGACTGGACACTTTGCCTTTGATACCGACACCGAATGAGGTGCCAGTTTCCTTCAACGAGTTGTACTTGCGATTTGTGCCGCCGGTGCCTTCGTCGCAGGAAACCGGTGCGGGTAAGGTGCCGCCGCAATAAGTGGTTTCATCGGCTTTGGATTCATCCAATGATACCCAGCCGTTGAGTTCCCAGTCGGTCTGAACCTGATAGTTCGCGTCGGCCGAGAAAAAGCTTCCGGTGCCCTTCTGAATGCCAAGCGGATTGCCGTTCGGGCCGTTGCCGTATTTGTCGGTGGAACTCTCTGCTGCAAACTGAAGGTTCAGTTTTTCGGTGGCAGACCAGTCAATCATCGCCCGTACCTTGTCGCGCTTGCGGTCGGCGATATGCAGTGGATGGATCAGGTTTTCCTCGGCTTCGCCCGACCGGAAGTAGTTTTTGCCGGAGCGCTGTTCGTTCACATAGGCCAATGTGCCGTTGACGGTTTCCGACATTGATTTACGGACCTGGAGGCGATATGACGTGGTATCCAGCTTTGTCACGAACGGCACTCGGATCACGCCGGCCGCGGTGGGGGTGGTGCGGTCCTGCCCATTGTGCTCAACGCCACCGAGCAGGCTGTAACCGTCGTCAAGCCGATAGGTTCCTTCAAGTTTGCCAATAACGTTGCGATAGGAGAATGGCGTATTGAACATCGGCGTTGCGCCGAAGACGTACTGCCGTACCGGCGTCTTGTCATCAAAATCCCGGTAACGCAGGTTGCCGAGAACAGACAGCTTAGGCAGCGGTTTTGCGGTGATGCCGATTTCAGCAAGTGTAGTAGCGAGTTTCCCGTCAAGGTTTACAGGGGCCAACGGGCTCGCCAGTCCCGGAACATCTGCTGTCGGCAGACGCTCATCCTGCTTGGCGAGGGAGTAGGACACCTTGAATGTGCCGCGCGTGGTCGGTGTAAAGTTGTAACCGCCGTTCATGAACAATTCGTGGGACATATTGTCCAGTGGCTGGCTCAGTCGGAACGTCGCAGTACCTACCGTGGTGACCAGTTTATTTTCCGTACTGTACGATGTGCCGTAGTAACCGCCGGACAACTGCAGTTTGTCCTTGTTGTAGCTTAGTGTGGTTTCCAGCAGGCGTATCACGCTGTCGATGGGTTCGACGGCAAACTCTGCTGCGCCGCCGCGACCGTAAAGACGGGTCCCGTTTTTTTCTTCATTGCGAAACGAGGCCTCAAACTTCAGTTCGTTCCCGAAGTGCTTGAGGAACTGCGCCTGCAAACGGTCGCGCTGTGTGCCAAGTTCGCCACTTGAACCTTGCCCGGGAACGATATTGACTACCCGTTGCGAAGTAGTGTTCAGTCCCTGCAGGCCGGTATTGATGGTGTACGGCGAGTCGCTAATGATCCTGTTGTATTCAATGGATGCACCAATATCGCCCTGCTTCAACCATTCGCCCTTGAGTTCGAAGTTTTCGAGACCGAGATTCCGTGCTTTAAGCCCCAGCCAGGTGCCGGTGGCGTCGTCCCGACTGAGGATGTCTGCATCAATCAGCAGATACCCGCCGGCTTCGCGCATGCCGTCATACATGCCGCTCCGGTTCCGGTCGTTCGACCAGCCGCCGAGTCCCACTGAAACGTTGCTCGAGGGTTTGGTCAGCGCCGTTAATTCGGCGTCTGTGTCGTCTGCCAGTGCCGGTCCGTAACAGAGGGCCAGTGCGGCGGCCAGCGCCGTCATCTGGAACGATGTATTTATTTGTTTGCGCATGATCGTTCTCCCATTCTTCGATTAGCGACGGAAGCGGCCAACAGTTGCGTTGTTCTCAGTACTGTTGCTGCCATGGATATTGGTGTGGCAGTTCAGGCAGGCCCGGCCAACCGTGCCGTTAAGCGTTGAACTGCCACTGGCGACGCGTCCGGTGGGCAATCCTGCTGCCTGATTGCGGTGGCCGCTGGTGCCATGGCAGTCCTGGCAAAGGAACGGCGGACGGGACTTGAGAAGGGCATTGATCGTCGAGCCGTGCGGGTTGTGGCAGATGCTGCAGTCTTCTGTCACCGGCTGATGGTTGTGAACAAACGGACCACGTTTTTCAAGATGGCAGGTGTAGCAGGTCTCGACCACACTGGCTTTCACCATCTGTTTCGGATTGTTGCCGTGCGTATTGTGGCAGTCCGAGCAGCTGACCTTGCCCTCCAGAACCGGATGCCGCGACGGCTTGTTGACCTGGGCGCGCTTGTCCTGGTGACAGGTGAAGCACACCTGCGGTTGCGTCATCTTGTCGCGCACAGCGTCCTGACCGGTATGGATCTTGTGGCAGGACGTGCACGCTACATCCTGACTTGCGTGCATGCTCGATTTCCAGTGAATGCGTTTGGGATCGCCTTGATGGCAGGTCAGGCAGGCCTGGCTCTGGGTTTCTGCGGGGACACCATTTCTTTTGCCGAACACCACAGTGGGTTTCGGACGCTCGTTGGTGCCCGCCGGTCGATTGATGTGGGTTTCACTGGCGCCGTGGCAGCTCGTGCACGTCGGAGTGCGGCCGTCGGCAACCGTGCCATGTTTTGTTTTTCCGATGGAAAGGACCGGATATTCTTCATCAGCACCGTGACAGCGCGTGCAAACGGCGTCGCCCTTCAGCACGAGGTCTTTGCGCGGGGCTTTGGCGGCGTCTTGAGACAGCGCCGGCTGTGCCATGGCGAACAGGCATAACCCGGCAGCAAGACTGCGCATCAGGATAAGTATCGGTTTGGGTGTTCGCATTTGATGTTCTCCCTTGATCCTGATGTGCGGCTGAGCGTTTACTTTTACTTCTTCTCGAGCTTCGCAGCTTTCATTTCCTGCGGCGTAATGCCGTCAGGTTCCTTGTGCGCGATGCCGTAGTGGCATTCGATACAGGTCATTTTTTCTTTGTCCGCCTTGGCGTGACGATTGCGCGCTTTTTCGGACTGCAGCTCACTGCTCATGGATTCGCGCTTGTGGCAGTTACGGCATTCCAGAGAATCGGTTTCCAGCATGCGATCCCAGACGCGGTGCGCCAGCATTGCGCGATGCTTTTCGAATTTTTCCTTGGTGTCGATGACGCCCTGGAAATGGCCGATCAGTTCGAAGGTTGCGCGCATCTTGCGCAGCACCAGCGGAATCGGTTCGCGCGGTACGTGGCAGTCGGAGCAGATGACGTGAACGCCGGTGCGATTGACGTCGTGAATCGTGCCTTTGAACTCGGCATAGACGTTGTCTTTCATTTCATGACAACCAATGCAGAAATTCTGGGTATTGGTGTAAGCCATTGCGGCCGCACCAACGGTCATCAGCACGCCGGCGCCGACCAGTGCGATCACCAGCACGCCGGCCGTCAAGGTAACCCGGGAACATGTCCGGCAGCGGTTCTGCAGATTCGTCCACCATTTGCCGATCATGTTTGATCTCCCCGGGTATTTTCTAGTTATTGTGGTTAGCGGCTGAGGATCCAATCCACGGCGTTACGGATTTCCTTGGCATCCTTGGTTTTCAGTGCATCGTGGGTTTCTTCAACGCCGTCCACCTTGATCTTCGGATTGGTGGTGACGTGTTTGGTGACTTTGTCCACCCCGTCAGCCTTGCCCTTGTATTTTCCGGCGGTTTCCTTGAATGCCGGGCCGTCTTTTTTCTTGTCGACGGCATGGCACTTGAAACATCCGCTTTTCTTGAGCAGGGCTTCTGCGGCGCTGGCATCAACTTCTGCGGCTTGGGCCGCGCCGACGGTTACAGCCAGGCTGGCGGCGGCGATAAGCAGATTGCGGATGATCATGTCAGTTGTTCTCCGAGAGGTTAAAAGGAGCCATGGTCTCTAAGGCGCAGGGCTGATTTTCCGGGTGGTCCGGCCTGCAAACGTTTGTGTGCGACGCACAATCCACAACTTTGGCCAAGGCCGGTTCGGACTGTTTGATGCAGATGCACATGGCGTTATTCATTCTTTTTATTTGGTTTTGGCAGGTTAACAGCCGCCGTTCGCTGATTTCATTGATTTACATCAAACCGCCACCCGAAATTGACGGCGCCCTGTCTGGAATAAACAAAGCGCTTTGCCGTAGGTGATCGCCTTCGTGCCTGACCTTGATCTTGGTCAAGGTGGCGCGGTCATGTGTGGGGATACTGGAGTCTCAGGATCACCATCAAGAGGACACCGCAAGTGTGCGCTGCAGTAACACAGGTTTTACAGGCACTGTCCGGCGTAAGTCTGTTCGCCGGCCTCGATGAATCCGTATGCAAACGATTGGCCGCGGGTGCAGAACTGCGGGAGTTTTCCGGCGGCGACGTGATTTGCCGCGAAGGTGATCCCGGTACCGGTCTCCATCTGGTGACAAAGGGGCAGGTCAAATTACTGCTCCAGGCGGGCAACGGACACGAGAAGGTGTTTGACCTGATCGGCACTGGAGCCTGTTTCGGTGAGCCCTCGCTGTATACCGATCAACCCCATCTGGTGACCGCGCAGGCGATCATCGACACGCAAATGCTGCATGTTCACCGGGCGGATCTGCTCAAGGTGCTGGGCGAAACGCCGGAACTGGCCTTGCGGGTGATCAAGGGGCTGGCGTCGCGGATTTACCGGCGCACCCATGACCTGAAGAGCTATATGCTGATGTCGGGGACGCAGCGGGTGATTTGCTACCTGCTGCATGAAGTGCCGTTTGAGGCCGAAGGCCCGGCAGCGGTGGCATTGACCTTACCTGTGCGCAAAGGCCTGATCGCATCACGCCTCAATCTGACCCAGGAACACTTCTCGCGCATCCTCCACGAGCTCGCCGCCACCGCCTTGATCAAGGTCGAGGGGCAGCGGGTTTACATCCGCGATCTGTCGCGGCTGCGCGCTGCGGCTATGGCCTGACCCCGAAACCCGCCCCTGCTGCTTGCTGGCGGGTGTGTGTCAGTGAATGCCTGCGCCAGTTGCCACGAGCAGGCGCATTTCCGTGTCAATTAAAGTAGATGATAAGCGTCTTCGGCCATGTCCGATATGCTCAGGGGGACGTGCGCATGATTGTGTTCTAGATGCGGCGCGTTTTTGCTGTGCGGCAACCACCCGGCATCGCATCGTGTGCCAGCTTGGCAGTTTCGGATTCATGACGATCCGGTGTCGGCAGACCCGAACCGGGTGTAGGACCGGTGCGATTGCGCACTTACCGCGTCCTACAACCATTACCCGCCTACGGTGCGCCAACCGTGCCGATGCGTCGCGAGGAGGGAGGGTTCTGCACGAATTCCGTCAATGAATGATGGACGCCGGTTTTTCCGCGTCGCGCGGTCCGCGATGGCCTTTGTGCCAGCGCTTCTCGAACATCACGTACAGCGTCGGCAGCACGATCAGCGTCAGGAACGTCGCTGAAATCAGGCCGCCGATCACCACCACGGCCAGCGGTTTCTGTGTTTCGGAGCCAATGTCGTGCGACAGCGCCATCGGCATCAACCCCATCATCGCCAGCAGGCCAGTCATCAGCACGGTGCGCAGGCGGATCAGCGAGCCGACAAGCACCGCCTCCTCAGGAGGAGCGCCGGCGTTTTTCAGCTGGTTGAAGTAGGAAACCATCACCACGCCGTTCAGTACCGCCTGGCCGAACAGGGCAATGAAGCCGATCGCGGCCGATACGGACAGCGGAATTCCGGTAATCAGCAGCGCCAGAATGCCGCCGATCATCGCAAACGGGATGTTGAGGATGATCAGCAGCGCGCTGCGGAACGAGCCGAAGGCGTCGAACAGCAGCAGGAAAATGAACAGGATCGAGATCGGGACGATGATAGAAAGCCGTTTCATCGCACGTTCCTGGTTTTCGAATTCGCCCGACCATGACATCGTGTAGCCGGGCTGCAGTTTCACCGATTTGGCGATGCGCGTTTTCATGTCGGCGACCACGGAGCCCATATCGCGGTTTTCGATGAACACGCCGATGGCCATCACCCGGCCGCCGTTCTCGCGACTGATGTTCATGCTGCCGCCGATGGTCTTGAAGGTTGCGACCTGGGACAGCGGAATGAACACGCCCGAAGATGTGGTGAGCAGGATGTCACGGAGCTGCGTCAGCGAGCGCTGGTTGGGCGGTACGCGGACAACAACGCCGAACTTGCGTTCGCCCTCCCAGATTGCCGTGGCTTCGCGGCCGCCGAGCGCGGTTTCAATCACGTCCTGGATGTCAACGATGTTGAGGCCGTAACGCGCCGCCTGCGCGCGGTCGATTTCCACCAGTTCCTGCGGTAGTTCACCCTGACGGTCGATCATCGCGCGGGCCACGCCTGGGACGTCAGAAATCGCCGCAAGCACCTCACCGGCGGTCCCGCGCAGCACGGCCAGGTCATCACCGAAGATCTTGACGACGATCTGTCCGTCAATCTGAGAGATGGATTCCAGGATGTTGTCGCGGATCGGCTGCGAGAAGCTCGCCTGCACACCCGGCAGCTTGTCCAGCTCTGCTTCCATCTCGCGGATGATCTCCTGCTTGGTGACCTTGCGTTTCCACTCGGACTCCGGTTTGATGTCGATCAGGAACTCCGCCATGCTGATCAGTTTCGGATCAGTGCCGTCCTCCGGCCGCCCGGCCTTGTAGACGATAGTGTTGATTTCGGGGATGTGCGCGATGGCGGCGCGGATCTTGGCCATTTCCGTGCGGGCTTCGCTGACCGACACGCTGGCATGCAGCGGAATGTTGATCCAGATGGAACCTTCATTGAGTTCCGGCAGGAATTCGGTGCCGAGGCGCGGCACCAGTGCAATGCTGACAGCCAGTGCGGCGCAGGCGCCGATGACCACCTTGCGGCTGTGCGCAAGGGCCCAGCGCAGTGCCGGTTCATAAATCGATTTGCACCGGTGCACCAGCCAGTTTTCGTGCTCGGGCAGATTCTTGCGAAGCAGCAACCAGCACAGAAGCGGTACCAGAGTCAGTGAAATAATCAATGAGACGACCAGCGCCGACGTCACTGAATAAGCCATCGGTGCGAATATGCGGCCTTCGTGGCGTTGCAGCGTGAAGATCGGAATGTGCGCTGCAATGATGATCAGCATCGAGAACAGTGTCGGGCGGCCGACCTCGACGACCGCCTCAAGAATCGCATTGAGCCGTTCTCGTGGACGCATCTCCCCCTTCTGTTCCGACAGTTTCCGGAACACGTTTTCAACGACGATCACCGCGCCGTCGACGATGATGCCGAAGTCCATCGCTCCCAGCGACAGCAGGTTGGCGGGTACGCCGAGCAGGGTCAGGCCGAGAAAAGTGCCGAGCAGCGACAGCGGAATGATCAGCGCGACGATCATCGCCGCTCGCAGATTGCCGAGGAACAGCAGCAGCACCAGCGTCACCAGCATCGCGCCTTCAACGAGGTTGGTGAATACCGTTTTCAGCGTTTTGCTGAGCAGCCAGGTGCGGTCATAGAACGGCACGATTTCCACGCCCTTCGGCAGCACAGAGGCATTGAGCTGGGCAACACGGTCCTTGACCGCGGCAAGTACTTCGCCGGGATTTTCCCCTTTGCGCATCAGTACGACGCCGGAGACGATATCGTCGGTGTCGTCCTGACCGATGACGCCCTGACGCGGGACTGAACCCACGGAGAGTTCTGCGATGTGGCGCACCAGAACCGGAGAGCCGTTGCGTTCGGCTACCACGATGTCGAGAATCTCGTCGGCTGACCGCAGCAGGCCGATGCCGCGGATCAGGAACTGCTGCTGGCCCTGCTCAACATAGCCGCCACCCGCGTTGGAACTGCCGCGCTCCAGCGCAGAGAACAGCTGCTGCAGGCTGATCTTGTAATACTTCAGTTTGGCGAGATCGGGGTTGACCTCGTACTGCTTGATGAAGCCGCCGAAGCTGACGATGTCTGCGACGCCGGGCAGCAGCTTCAGCTGCCGGCTGACCGTCCAGTCCTGGATGGTGCGCAGTTCCTGGGCGTCGAGATTGGCGCTCTTGACGCGGTAACGGTAAATCTCGCCGACCGCCGTCGACAGCGGCGCCAGTTGCGGCTGCGCGCCAGGCGGAATTGCGGCCTCGCGCAGGCGTTCAAGAACCTGCTGCCGCGCGAAGTAAGGATTGGCCTTGTCGTCAAAGGTCAGGATGACAAAGGACAGGCCGAATTGGGTATGCGAGAACATGCGGATCATGTTCGGCATGCCGGCAAGCGCCACCTCAATCGGGTAGGTCACCTGCTTTTCGACTTCCTCGGCCGCGCGTCCGGGGAACAGGGTGATGACCTGGACCTGGGTGTCGGTGACGTCGGGCAGTGCTTCGACCGGCAGCGCCTTGAATGCCGCAATGCCGGCGCCGATGAACAGGATGGTGCCGAGTACGATGAACAGCGGCTGGTGCAGGGCGAACGAGACGATGCGCTTGATCATGGCGTATTACTTCTGGACGCGACGGGGTTGCATGACCTGCTGCAGCATCAGGCCGCCCTCGGTGACGACTTTTTCACCCGCATTCAGTCCCGACAGAATTTCCACGTAATTGTTGCGCACATCCCCGGTCTTGACATCGCGTCGCTGGTAACTGCCGTTGCCTTCGTCGATGAACAGGTAATATTTTTCATTGAGGAAAAACACCGATTTGGTCGGTACCAGAAGCTCGCGTTCGCCGTCGGCATCTACCTCTGCCGTCACAAACATCTCCGCCTTCAGCTGGTTGGATTTGTTCTCGATGCGGGCGCGGACCTTGAGTGCGCGTGTGCCGGGATCGAGGAAGTCCGAGATGGCTTCGACCTTTGCTGTGAAGCTCTGGTCGCGGAAAGCGGGGGTACGCACGTTAATGGATTTGCCGGGGCGCAGATGCATCAGATTGCGTTCGCTCGCGTCAAACTGCGCCCAAAGCGTTGCAGGATCGGTGATGACGAACAGCGGCGGACTGTTGGCAACCATCTGGTCCGGACGGAGTTCCTGGCCGGGATTGATATTGCGCTCGACCACGGTGCCGGCAATGGGGCTGGTCAGCGTGTAGGACTGGTCAACGCCTTCCTTTGCACCCCCGTACATGGCCAGCCGTTTGCGGGCGCGCTCGAATTCCGCGCGGGTCCGGGCGGCGTCGGCTTCCGCGCTCTGCAGGTCCTTGCGCGGCGCAACGCCGTGCTGTTCCAGTTCCCGCATGCGCTGCAGATTTTTCTCGGCGAGCGAAAAATCGCTTTCCGCGCGCCGTGCATCGGATTGCGCCTGCCCGAATTCCGGGGATGCGATGACGGCCAGCGCCTGTCCGGCGGTGATTTTCTGCCCGGGCTGGACCAGTATCTTTTCAACGCGTCCGGCAAACGGCGTATAGACGCGGACCGTGCGTTCCTCGTTCCAGGTCAGCCGGCCGTTCAGCGTTGCCAGCGGGACTGCCTGCATTTCAATGGCGATGGAACTGATGCTGCTCAGCTGATTGCTTTTTTCCGGGAACGTGATGCGCTGGTTCTCGACTTTGGGATCGGAAGAAGGCGCTTCCTGTGCGGTCTGGCCGCAGGCGGTCAGGAGGATCGCGGACAGTGCGGTGACGAAAAGTGTTTTCATGTTGATTCCGGTTCAGTCGGAAGTTATGGCTGTAGCGCTGCGTTTGGCGGCGAGGGCTTTGGCGTAGTCCGCCTGTGCCGAAACTGATTCGATGCGTACGGCGTAGAACTGCCGCCGCGAATCGAGCAGGTCCATGATGCCGATGGCACCTCGTTCATAGGCGAATTCGGCGCCTTTTGCGGCTTTCTCGGCGGCGGGCAGCAGCACGGTGGTCAGGCGGTCGGTCCGTTCGGCGGCTGCCGCAAGATCGGTATCCGCACGGCGGATTTCTCCCAGTGCGAGAGCACGCACGCGTTCCAGATTTTCCTGGGCGTTTTCCAGTTCGATCTCGGCGCGGCGGATTTCACCGGTATAGAGGTTGCGCGTGAACAGTGGTACCGACAGCGAAACGCCGTAGCTGTTGTTCGCCGTGTCGCCGGGAAACCGTTCGTACATCACGCCGGCGGTGACATCGCGGGTCAGCAGTGAGCGCGCGAGATCGCGGTTCTTTTCCGCGGCTTTGACGCGTTCCCGTGCAGCACGGATGTCGGCGCGGCGCTCCAGCGTACGCTCCGCATCGGCGTCGCCGCCACCGGACTTTGCATTGGCTGCCGGCCAGCTGTCGGCGGCGACGAGGCGCCCCGCGTCCTGCTCGGCGCCGATCAGGTAGCCGAGTGCGAACTGGTTGCGCTGGAGGTCTGCTTTGGCGCTGCGTGCGTCATTACGGGCGCGCAGTGCATCGACACGGATGCGGGAAAGATCGGTTGCGGCAATGTCACCCGCGGAAAAACGGCGTTCGGCGGCAGCGACGGATTTTTCAAAAAGCTCCGCCGTGGTCTCGGCGATTTTCAGTCGCTCCTGCGCCAGCAGCAAATCGAAATAGGCGAAATACAGTCCTTGACGCTGCTGGCGGATGATGTCGGTTTCATCGTTTCGCGCTGCGGTCGCACTGAACTGCGCGGCCTCGGTGCGCAGTCCGCGTTTGTTGCCGCGTTCGAAAATCTGTGAAATGCCGATTACGGTGTCCATGCGCTTCTGCGACAGGGGGCCGGTGCCGATGCCTATGGTCGGGCTGATGCGGGAGGTGCTGAGCGAGACCTCCGGGTTGGGGGCGGCAGATGCGCTCAGCACATCGGCTTCGGAACTTTCAGCGGCACGCCGGGCAAACTGGATTTCACGGTTGCGTTCCATGAACAGTGTTTCGACGCGTACCAGAGTCAGCGGCTCGACGATGCGTGTAGTGGCGGCTGGTTCTGCGGCGAACGTTGGTGATGCGACCAGCAAGGCGCTGCACGCGAACAGTGCCATGACGATGCGCCCCCGGCGCAACGGGGTTACGCGTTGCGGTTGCTCCGGATCTGAATGGGCCGTAGCGGCGTTTAGGGGTTGTTGCATTCGCGGGTATTTCTTTTGCATGTCTCGCTACGGGTTATTCAATTGGGCTGAGAAAAGTGTGGAGGACGGAATTCGGGCAAGTGCGAGCCCGTCATGTGACGGTTGACGAGGCCATGACGTCGTAGCCAATGGCGCGGCTCATCAGATAGGATGCGCACGGACATCGATGCCATGGTGTAAAGCGCGAGGTATCGAGGTGACACGAAATTGACATTTGCGGGCACAGCGTAAAATTCGAGCTTCCGGATACTGGAACGACCGGCATCGTGCGATGGTAGTCGTGAATATTTCGTGAAGCAAAAAAAACATTAAAAATCAATAAGATATAATCATCCCAGCCAAGCGACACAGTCTAACGATTATAGATTACCCAGGCCTTACTACCGACGCTCCTGTTTGTCCGGAATTAACGTACCCAAGTTATTGGCTCGGCTGTCGATAAAACCTTGGATGGGTCTTGGTTCGACCAGCCCGGTTTGCGCCTGCAACTGATAAAAATGGGGATTTACATGTTGAAAAGAATTGCAGTTCTGATGGTCACGTTGCTGATCCTGGTTCCGGTGCCTGCCAGCGCCGCACCCGACGAGATCGTGGTGTTCACGGATGAATTCGAAAAGCCGGGTGAAGTCGGCTACGAATTGCATCTGAATTACGCACGGCGCTCGCGCAGCACGCCGAACTACGCCGGCGAACAGCCGCCGCACCATGTTGTGCGTTTGATGCCAGAAATCGTCTGGGGCCTCTCGGAGAAATGGAATCTGGGTCTGCACTTCCCGCTGTCTATCGACCGTGATAACAAGCTGACTGCGGACGGCGTCAAGGTCCGCATGCACTATCTCGATGTCAACGAATACAGTCCCGGCAGCACGTTTTTTTACGGCGCCAATTTTGAAATTGCCTACTACGACGAGCGGATTACCGAATCCAAGTACAACGGCGAAATCCGCGGCATCCTCGGCACCCGCCAGGGCGACTGGCGTTTCACCGTGAATCCGATCCTGACCCAGGCGCTGAGCAAGAATCCCGGCGGTCGCCATGTTGATTTCGAAATTTTCGGACAGGTCCTGCGCGAACTGCCCGGCGACATTGCTGTCGGCATCGAGCATTACTCATCGATCGGCCCGGTGCGCAATACAACCTGGGGTACCCAGTCGGAGCAGATCACCTATCTGGTGACCGAGTTCAAGACCCGCAACCATTTCGACCTGCATCTTGGTGTAGGCCACGGCTGGACAGCCGGCACCGACGACAAGATCGTATTCAAGGCGCTGGTCGGAATCCCGTTCTGATCTGAATCTGCAACCGGCTTTCGTAAGTGGCGCACCGGTGGTGCGCCGTTTTTCATTGCTCAGTTCTTGAGATGGTCCGCTGCAGCAGCCGCCAACGCCGCATTGACATCGATCAACCCGGAGTCTTGGGGGATTGTGTTGGTGGTCACCACGCGCGCAGCACCGGCAGCGAGCAGCGCTTCTCGGGCATCGCCTGAAAACACTGCATGCACGCCGAGGCAAACCGGCGCCGGCAGACTCTGGGCGAGGGCGTGCCGAGCCGCGGCAATCATGGTGCGCCCCGTTGAAATAATGTCGTCTACCAGCACCGGTGTACGGCCGCGCAAAACCGCAGGATCGGGAATGCTGACCGATACATCGCGGTCGCCACGGCGTGTTTTTTCGAGCACAACATGCGGCGCATCCGCGTCCCGTGCGACTGCCGACACCCATTGTTCGCTTTCGGCGTCCGGTCCGATCAGCACCGGCGCGGTGACATGAGCCCTGATCCATTCGGCCAGCAGCGGTGCGGCGGGAACGACCGTACTCGGAACTGAATAGATCTCGTCGAGTGATGTCCACCGGTGCAGGTGCGGGTCCATCGTCACCAGCCAGTCGATGTGCCGGGAAAGCATTTTTGCGAACAGTGCCGAGGTGACCGCTTCTCCCGTATTGAATCTTTTGTCCTGGCGCATATAGCCCAGATAGGGTGCAACCAGTCCCACGGCCACAGCGCCCAGTTCGCGTGCGGTGGCCGCGGCAAACAACAGCGGCATGGCCTGTTCGTCCGGATGGTGCAGGCTGCAGGCCAGTACCACCTTGCATCCAGCGACGGGGGTTGCGAAGCGCAGATAAGTTTCGCCGTCGGGGAAGCGTCGCACCACGAGTTCGCCGATTACTGCATCGAGTTTGCCGGCCAGCGCAGCGGCCAATGTTTCATTGCCGGGCAGCGCAAACACCAGTGTACTCGTGCTGCAGGTCATTGTCCGTTGGCGATGCCGACTATTGGCGGTTGCGCATACAAGTAAGCCAATGCGTAGGCCAGTTCACCCGGTGTTTCGGCATGCAGCGTGAACAGCGCTTGCCCGCGTTCGACGCGGGTGCCGACCGAGGCATGCAGATAAAGCCCTGCAGCTGGCGACTGCGGTGCGCCGGCCAGTTTGGCGACACGCGACAGGCGGCGGTTGTCGATGCTGATCACCGGCCCGGCAGCCGGCGCTGTAATGACATGCGTGTGGGCAGCCTTGGTGGGCTCGCGCATGCCACCCTGCGCTTCGCAGATGGCCTGGAATTTTTTCCACGCACGGCCGTCTTCGAGCAGGCTGCGTGCCGTGGCAATGGCGGTGGCCGGGTCAACGCCATTGGCCATTTCAAGAATCCGTCCCGCCAGCGCGATGGAACGATCACGCAGGTCTGCCGGTGCGTCCGGCGCGTTTTGCAGGACGGCGAGCACATCGCGCGCTTCCAGTGCCGGGCCGATGCCGCGGCCTACCGGCTGGCTGCCGTCGCTGACCAGTACGCTGATCTGCAGGCCGACGGTCTGACCGATCTTGATCATTTCAGCGCCGAGCGCGCGCGCCGCTTCGCCACTGCGGATTTTTGCAGTCGGGCCGACCGGCATGTCGATCACCACATGCGTGGCGCCGGCAGCGGCCTTTTTCGACAGGATGGACGCGATCATCTGGCCTTCGCTGTCCAGATCCAGTGGCCGTTCAACACGGATCAGGATGTCGTCGGCAGGGCTCAACTGGACTGCGCCGCCCCAGACGATGCAACCGCCGACCTGTTCGACTACACGGCGCATCGCCTTGACGTCGAGCGTGACGGGCGCAAGCGTTTCCATGGTGTCGGCCGTGCCGGCGGGCGAGGTGATCGCGCGTGACGACGTTTTCGGCATTGTCAGGCCGGCGGCGACCACGATTGCAACAACAATGGGCGTCGTGCGGTTTCCGGGCAGCCCGCCGACCGAATGTTTGTCGACGATCAGTGGCCGGTCCCACGTCAGCCGTTCGCCGACCGCAATCATGGCGCGCGTCAGGGCGCTTGTTTCAGCAGTGTTGAGCCGTTCGCCGGCGCAGGCGGTAATAAAGGCCGAGAGTTCGATATCGGTGTATTTGCGTTCGGCGATGTCCTTGATGATGGCGTGCATCGCATTGTCGTCGAGGCGTTGCCCGTAAACCTTGGCCCGCACGTGGCGCAATGACTCCAGCGGTTCCGGGTGCGACAGCGTGACGACATCCTCATCGTGTGCGCCGAGCAGCTTCCAGGCGATTTCCGACAAGCCGATGTGATCGGTGCCGAGCAGGTTGCCGGTGACGATGTTGAGCGTGGCGACAACACTGTGTCCGCGCAGGCTGACGGTAATCCGGGAGTGCGATTCGAATCCCTCGGAACGACAGATGTGACAGTCGCTGCGCATGAACACCACGGGTTCGTAATAGGTGTCGATGCCGAGGCGGCGAACCTGCAGTACGTTGATCGCGCGGTCGTGGGGCTGGTGGTTGGTCATCGTTATTGTTGCAGTACCGGTGTTCCGCGCAAAAAAGTCATTTTACGGGATCAGTCCGGCAATCCCTTCGAACTCAGCGTCCGTAACGCGCATACACCGTATACCCGCCGTTCTTGTCCACCAGCAGCACGTCATACGGCTGTGTCTTGCCGGACTCCATGCCCGGCGAGCCCTGAGGCATGCCCGGCACTGACAGCCCGGCGGCCACCGGGCGTTCGGCGAGCAGGCGGCGGATTTCTTTTGCCGGCACATGGCCCTCGACGGCATAACCTTCAATCAGCGCTGTGTGGCAGCCGCCGAGTTTTTCCGGGATGCCGAGTCGTTTGCGCGCGACGGCAGTATCGTCAACGGCAACAGGCTTCACACGGAAGCCGTTGGCGCGCAGATGGTCCATCCACGCGCCGCAGCAGCCTCAAGTGGGGTTCAGGTAGACCGTTGCGGTTGTGGCTTCGGCGCCGTTGGCGGTCGCGGGGATTGCCACTGCCGCTGCAATCTTCAGGAACTGTCGTCGATTCATCATGTTATTTTTTCGCAGTCACGTTGATGCGGCCGACCATCCCGGCTTCAAAGTGGCCGGGGAAGAGGCAGCCGAAATGAAACTCGCCGGCTTTGGTGAACTCCCATACCGTGCTTCCGGTTTTGCCGGGCGCGACATGCACCATATACGCGCCGCCGTGCGCCATTTTCGGGGATTTCTTCATTTCCTCGGCGTGGCTCTTGAGATCAGCCAGCGTACCCAGCACGAATTCATGCATCACCTTGCCGGAATTCCGGATTTCAAATTTCACGGTTTCGCCCTGCGTCACCGTCAAGGCCGACGGGGTGTAACGCATCGTGTCATTCATATCGACCATGATCGTGCGCGTGACCGCTTTGGCATTGCCGGGTTTGCCGAAGGCTTTTTCATCGACGGCCTTTGCCGCCGGCTGTTTGGCCTTTGTGCCGTGGCCGGCGTGCGCATCATGTCCGGTGTCGGCCGCGTGCAGCGGCGTGATGGCGATTGCAGTAGCGGCAATGAGCGTGCGGAGCAGGGGGTTGTTCATGAGTACAATACTGATCGGAAACAACGGGTTGTTGAATTTTGTATCGCCGCCTTGAAAACCGCGGGTCGCGGCCAAATACTATACCTTCGGCAGTCTGTTGACCCTGATAGTTCCGTTTCTGAAGGAATGGCAAATGAATAGAGAGGCTGGAATGGTTCAAGTCGGGTGCGCGCATTGCGGCACCGCCAACCGGGTGGAAGCCGCCCGCATCGGCGACGGGCCGAAATGCGGTAAATGCGGTACATCCTTGCTGCCCAAAACCCCATTGGCGCTCAGCGAGGCGACCTACGACGCTGTGATCGCCTCTACCAGCCTCC
>Ga0114980_10000692_pt1 | contig 23944 bp, 22 predicted proteins | sample S_140806_EF_Meta_FD_87018 | JGI IMG/M metagenome (GOLD analysis project Ga0114980, IMG submission 87018) | Freshwater microbial communities from Lake Simoncouche, Canada to study carbon cycling - S_140806_EF_MetaG | ecosystem: Environmental > Aquatic > Freshwater > Lake | place: Lake...
GACTGGTGACGAAATCTCGTACTGGGCAGACGTAATATCACTTCCCTTCAAGCTCGTGTATCACACGATAAAAACAGTGTTCGAGGCGATATACGAAGAGATCATAAACCCTTCTATTATATTCTTGAAGACGGCAGGAGAAATGATCTTTAATGTTCTTGTTAAACCCTTCAAACTCATGTGGGAGTTTGTCCAGTATGTTTTCAACAAAATTGTAACCATGGTGGAGGGTGTGATCGGAGGCATTAAGACGGCATGGACACCAATATATGAGTTATTAATAATACCAATAAAGGCCCTTTGGGAAACCGGTAAAAACCTGCTTGGTTTTTTGTGGGACACTTTCTTGGGACTCATCGAAAAGTTCAGGGTCTGGGGACATCAGGTCCTTGACATCTTGACAGATCCGCACACAAAGGCTTGGGGCAGGATACAGAAAGTCTTGGCTTTCATTTGGGATGGATTCAAAAAACTGCCAGAGAACTTGATCCCGTGGGGCAAGGAGCTGTTTCACAAGATCACAAATCCGTTCAAGGAAGCGGTCGAAGACATCAAGAAATTCTTCACTTGGGACAACATCAAAAAGACGTTCTTCGCGATCGTCGCGGGCATAAAAGAGTCCTTGAGTGCTATCGCCGACGCGACCCCGTTCAAGATGCTCATAAGCTTGGCGAACAAGGTACTGAAGATCAAATCTCCGTCGAAGGTCTTTGAAGAGGTGGGACAAAACGTCGCAGAGGGTATGGACAACGGAATGAAAGACATACCAAAAAATGCCGAAGAGAAATTCAAGTCCGTAGCAGACGCGGGTACAGCGACGGCCGGTACTGGACCTTCCGCGAAGCCTGCGGAGATCAATGACAAGGCACAGACTGCGGTTCAAATCATCAAAGTCATCACAGACCTGATCAACGCTCTAGCCTCCGTGATCGGAGGAAAGAAGATCGACGCCGGCATCATCAGCTTTGCAGACGCATCCGCGATAACTTCGGCAGTCCCGCCGATACTCCAGCTCCTAGACGGTGTGGGTGACCGTGCGGGAAAGATCATGGAATCTCTCATCAAAGTCGTCAATGCGGCCCCCATAGATGAGACATTCGGTAAGAAACTGGAGACCACCTCTAAAATATTCGGATTTTTGACTAATCTGATGACGGTGGGGCAGCACGCCTCCGATGCAAAATTCGACGGAGGGTTCGTAAACGGATTTCTGGGGTCGCTCGCTGATATCGATCGCATCCTTAAGGGAATGATGTTTAACACCATGATAACAGGCGACATGGGAAGCATCAAGAATATAGTGGAACACTTGGAGGCAATATTTGCTGTAATTCCTTCTGACTTCGGCGACAAGGGCAAGAAACTGCAGGATCTCTTGACGAGCGTCACGAGTATAATGAAGGTCTTCGAAGATCCGTTTAAGGGAGTCGAGGCCCCAGGAGGAATCGTCAACCATGTGCTTGGAAATTTGGCGAATATCGACAGAATACTTCATGGAATGCTTCACAACTTCATGGCCGGGAGCGAAGACGGAATAGGCAACGTCGCGGACGTTGCGTCGCACCTTACTGAACTTGCCGCATCGATCCCACAAAACATAAACGAAAAAATAACACAGTTGAGCGCGTTCTCAAAGAGTCTGGGCGATATTGCGAAGGTGACGACCGAGATGGCGGGGAAAAGCGTCGTTCCAGCGGTTGTGGCTCTTGAAGAGATGATCACTGCAGGTCAAAGATTGGAAAATGCCTTGACCCAGGGCGGCGCGTTGAATATTGACACAAAGTTGAAGGCGTTTGCCTCGAGGTTTGGAAAGAACGTAGGCAGTCTTGGGTCCTACACGATAAAGTCGAAGGACGTCAATATCACGGTGAATTTCAGGATTGCGATGGATTCCAGCGAGCTTGAACGTATCATGGTGACGAAAAAAGATTCTCTGATCAAAACAAGAATCGATAACTTGATCGATGCGGTCCAGGGAACAGATTCGGCCAAGACGACAGCTTCAAAGTTAGTACCCTATAAGTTTGGTGACAACACAAACCCACTACCCGTAGTTTGATTTAAATTAAAGTAGTCATCTAGAGGGTACAATATGGACAAAGAGACAAAGAAGAAATACCTTGAGGATCTATTCAGCAACGAGCTCTTCAAAAAGAGCCTTGACAACGTGAAGTCAGAAGAAGAGCGAAACAAAATAAAAGCTTTTGCAGAAGATGTTTTCTTAAACTTTATAGAGGGAGTTCTCACGTCTCAAAAAATCGTAGAAGAGAACCCTGAAAAAGTGGCAGATGTTTTGGCAAGACGAATACCTAAAGAGTAGAAGCTTGAGACCTTAAAAGATGGCGGACGACAAGTTGAACACAGGCACGGGTGGAATAAACATCGATGGAAAGGTGTATTCCGCGGATGTCGGTGTGCCTGACGACCAGGGCGGTCCGATGGGAGACTGGTCGTCTGGTAACGTTTCCGTCGACAAATCCGTCAAGGACCTCTCAAAGCCCACAAGAGAAACGTTCGCCAAGTACCTGAGCAAGGTCACGTTGGCAAAAGAAGGATCATCCACCCACCAAAACGCTTACCCGGTCGGAAACGCGTTTGACGGTGACGCGACAACGGTCAGCTCAATCTCACTGAATAAAGACGGTGTTCCAACTCCTCCCTCTCCCTCTCCAAATGATTCGATGTTTTCAAAAGATTTTGATCTTAATGTCGGTGTTGGAAACGGTACGCCATTTAAGAAAGGATTTTCTACAGGTCCTGGAATAGACGGAAACGACCTTCTTAAGTCCGTCGGAACGAAGGGCGTTAACTCTCTTGCGGTGGAAAGCTACGTGTCGTCCGTCCTAAAGACGAACCGCTTCAATCCCATCGCGGCCAACAAAAGATTCGCCGGAGACGGATACCTCAAGGCGACGTCGATAAAAGACGTCACGAACACCTCGACGTTCGACGCCAACTCCGCCCTCGCTCGTCCTGACCAGCTCTCGATGGGATCTTCTGCGGGCAACGATGATTCTCTCGCTCGTGAGTACAAGTTCAAACGTCTCGCCCAGATAGGAACCGTCGTGCAGCTCAGGTCCTCGGTGGAATTAAACTCCGACAAGAACGGGTACAACCCGAACAGCCAGACGAACCAGCTCGCCGCTTTGCTTCCAGGTCTCGGTCAGCTAGGTATCCCGCTTTCGATAGAGCTGATCAGTATCGACAACATCATAAAGAACTTGACAACAGAATCGATCAAAGATGAACAGCTCGTCGACTTCGGTTCGACTTTCCAGGGAACGATCAACAACGTGTACGACAAATTCTCAGGTTTTTCTTCCGTCGGAATGCTCGCTCTCGCCGCCGCCCTCGTCGCGGCGATCATCGTGGCTTTTGAGACCATCTCTCTGGGCATGTCTGTGTTCAACACAAGAGTGTCAGGAAACGGTATGAAGCGTGCGTTCGGCGGGTCGAGCGGTCGACCCGGAATAGGCTCTTATTCGGGCGCCCACGTCGGCTTCTCCGGCGGTAACGTGATCGCGGATCTAGTGTCTTTCTTCTCGCCTGTAGGTGAAGGTAAGACGAAAGGTCTCAGGTTCTTTAATCTTGCTCCGACTCGCCGCGCCTTTCCGGTCGCCGTGATGGCCGGTATGACATCTTTCTTTGGGATCGAAGGGGTTCCTCCTCCAGGTATACAGAGCCCGGGACAGCTCGTCGTCATCGGTCGTGCGATAGTCAGGTCTGTGACAGAGATCGTCTTTGCCTTCAAAGACCTCGTCGACCAGTTCAAGTCGGCCGGCGCATTTTCCAACGTGACAAAGGTCATAGAGATCATTTACATCATAAGAAACTCTCGGTTCATGGGCGCGATGAACGTCTTTGCCCAGCTTGGAGACAGCAAGTCTTTGATCGTAGAAGGACCTGACGCGGGTGAGACCGCGAACAACGTCACGATTAGCGATCTTGACGCAGGTCTAAAGATATCTTCTATCGACGCCGCAAAAGACGATGATAGAGACGCGCGTCACGGAAAGAGCAGACTGTTCAATGGCGCATCTTCGCGACTGGCGTGGGCCACTAATCAAGCGCCGTCTCTTCATCTTCTTCCAGCGGCAAATAGCATGTTTTATAAAACGGATTTTGGAGTCCTAGAGGGAAATCCAGTCGCTCCTGGCATGGGCGGCAAAGGTTCGAACAACAGAACAACAGGGTACAACAAGATGGAAGTCGGGTTCGTTAACCCAGGAGTTTCACGTATCGCTCCCGAAGAAGTTGAGAGGTTAGAGAGTGAGCTTGATTCCGAGTACGTTCCGTTCTACTTCCACGACCTTCGTACGAATGAGATCATCGGTTTTCATGCGTTTCTCTCGAGTCTGACGGACGATTTTCAGTCTCAATATGAAAGCGTCGATGCGTTCGGTAGAGTCGAGCCCATTAAAGTCTACAAGAACACGCAGAGGAAGATTGGTCTGAGTTTCCTTGTCGCCGCGTTGGATGACAACGATTTTGACCATATGTGGATGAAGATCAACAAGCTTGTGACGTTGATGTATCCGCAGTACACTGCTGGACAGGCGATAAATGTGAACGGTGACTACAATTTTACGAAGCCGTTCACGCAGCAAATCGGAGCTGCTCCAATGATCAGGTTGAGGGTCGGAAACCTGGTCTCTTCGAACTATTCAAAGTTCAACCTCGCTGGAATATTCGGCCTGAACGACCCCGCCGCGTACCTAAACGGAAGAGATGTAAACGGAAACGAACCCGAGCGGCGCAAGGCCGCGGCAGACGGGAAGAAACAAAAAGACGCTGCCGCCGCCGCCGAAGCCACCACCGCCGCCGCCGCCGCGAAAGCTTTACAAGAAGAGTCGAATTTGAAATTCACACAGGGTTATTTTCATCTATGCACAGCTGGCGGTTCCTACGGCTCAGAGGGGAAAAGCATAAATCCACAAACTTACGGACTCGCCGCGGAGGTTCAAAGTGTAGAAGGAAATGTCTTTAGGATAAAGTTCGTAAAGTACACTCCCACCACCCCTCCGCCGGGCAAGAAAGTAGCTCAAGAATATGCTCAGAAGCATGCAAAGTATGACGTAGCCCTTAGACAGCAAAAAGTGTTTGACATCTCCAAGACCATTTTTCAGTGTAGCGAAGAATGCGACCTCGGCGAGCTTACCGCTGAATCAAAAGCAAGATTATCCGCCGCTCTCCCTGCCCTCAAAGACAATACCACCGCCGCGAACGCCGCCGCCAACGTTGCCGCCGCCGCGAACGCCGCCGCGCAGGCCGCGCAATCCCCAGCCACCCAGCCTGATTCTACAAACCCTGTGGGGAAATACGTCGACGAAGTAAAAAAATTCTTGGATGAAAATAAAAACGCGATCGTCAGGTCGTTCAAATCTGCCGGCGGAAAAGGTCTTGCTGGATTCATAGAATCGATGAACTTTGACTGGTACCAGGGCACGACGTGGGACACAGATAAAAATCGTCTCGCGCCAAAGATGTGCAAGGTCACGATAAACTTCACTCCGGTCCACGACATCTCTCCTGGCCTGGACTCCAACGGATACGATAGAGCACCGGTCTACAGGATTGGACCTTACAGAAGGTCTTAAAGCCTTTTGAAAATGTCGTATATTATTATTTAAGAGGAAAACCTAGATGGCTTTTAGCAGGTATACAAGAGACAATCTGAGGTTCGACGGAAAGGGCATGAGGACAGCTTCCGCCGTCGCCGCGTTGCGCAAAGGGATTGCGATAGGAACCATACCGATCGTCAATAAGTTCACGATAACTCAGGCCGACCGTCTGGACACTCTTGCTGGAGAAATTTACGGAGAAGCGAGGTACTGGTGGGTCCTCGCGGCCGCGTCCGATGTCGGTTGGGGACTGCAAGTTCCACCAGACACTGTCATCAGAGTTCCTGATTTGAAGAGCGTCGAAAGAATAATTGGATGATATGCCCAGCCCGAATGATGATCGCACAAACTTCGAAAAGCTAGACTTCTACTACAGGACTCTGGCGCCGCGTGACATCTACGGCAATTTAAAGTTCCAGTCGGCAGAAGCGAATTTAAAAATAAATCCAAACGAGAGAGTGTTCTCTGTGTACTTGAATAGTACTACGTCGGGAAAAAAAATTATTGATGAGCTTAAGGATCTTCAATTAGAGGGTAAAGGAGTTCTCTTTAATACGGCATATCAGGGAAAAGCTGACGAGTCGACGACCTATCTTGAAGATGAGTATTGGCGTCCGTCAAACAGGTTTCCAGAGTCCGACGCATCTGATAAGAAAAAAATAAACAACTTTTACAAAGAGGTCTGCGGAGTTTCCGAAAACCCTCCGAGGGCTTTCACCTTCAACGTTCTACGTTCACCCATGCTCAGCGAAGCGCGCAAGAACACAGGAGAGATAGAGTTCTTCTTGAACTACATGCCGTCTATTTTTCCGTCGCAGATGGTCCCGTATTTTTCTGTGGAATTTCAGCTCCCACAGACGGTCATGCAAAGCAACAATAATAATCAGCTGTACCTGCAGAGACCTTCTCTCTTGAGGTTTCTTATGGGGTCTCAGATCGACATCGCAAAAATGCCGCTGACCGCCGCCGATCAGGCGTTGCTGTCTGTTGTCGACACGAGGGTCAAATCAAGAGAAAATCCTGCAGGAACTTCGCAATTCATCGGCATGGAGATGTTCACCACTCCGCAGACGTTGTCGAATATGGAAGAGCTTGGGGTCACTCAAGGAAGGCTGAACCAAGTCAAGCCGTTTCTTCCTCCCGCGTCAATTTTAGGAGCGTCGATACAGATCATGAACGCGGGTGCGGGTAAGTTCGCTCACAAAAAAGCGGACATGGAGCTTAAGATACATGATAAGGCAAGGATCGTAGAGTTTTCAGAGTTCCTCAGAGGAGGTCCTGGCCACAGAGATACGACCGTGTGGTTGACATATGGTTGGTTGGCTCCTCGGAACCGAGGTGACGACGACGCTTACGCAAAGTTTATAAATGAAAATATGCTTGTGAGAGAAGCGTTCACGTTGAAGAACTCTTCTTTTTCTTTCGATAATGCCGGACAGGTCAGTGTAAAATTGGAGCTTGTTTCCAAGGGATTCTCGACAGTCGAATCTGCGCTGATTCAGACGACTCAAAAGACAGGCAAGACGATCCTCGAACAGCTGTCTGCGATCTTAGCAAGAATTCAGAAGAACCGTGCTGCGTTCGGCGCCGCGCCTGAAGGTCTCAACAAAGAGATCAGAATTTTTCAGGTGCTCGACGCTGCCGCCGCAGGAGACACAGACTTTGATATACCTGAAGATGAACTCAAGGGATTGTTAGACTCCGCGTCGGTGGCCATCAAAAATAGCAAGACGATAGTCGATAAAGCGGCGGCCCAGACGCTTATTGAAGATGTTGCAAGGTTATATGGTAAGAAGAAAGACCAAAAAGTAACGAACATAAAGAACGATATTTTTAAGGAGATTAAAGACTTTAACTCAAAGAACTTTGCAAAGTGCTCTTCCCAGAATAGTCCGGATCCATTTTTACCAGATCAGACGAAAAAAGTGAAAGATTACCTGTTATACTCTTCTGATCTGGTTAGGGTGACGAACGAACAAGCCGGACCAGTTAACGAACAAGCCGGCCAGCAGCAAGGAAAAGTAGCTTCAAAAGGAGCAAAAGGAGGTAAAGCCCCCACTGCTCCGGATCCGTCCCGTCGAGTTACTTCTTTTGGTAAAGTTTTTTCTGTGTTTTGTCTTCCCGCTCTTCTCAACGTAGCGTCAGAAGAAAATATAGACGAAGTGCAGGTCAGCTTTTATCAGCTCAACGAATCTTGCGGACCTGTTAGTTTGCACAGTATTGCAGAATTTCCAATCGATCTCGCGATGTTAGAGACGCAGTTCTCAGAATTTGCTGTCGCTCGAGGTGGTGAGGCGATGACGGTTCAAGAATTCTTACAATTTATCATCGATACTCAGATTGGAGATAACAGGTCTCCTGGGTACGGAATGAGGTCTTTTTACGAACCCTACGACATCAATAAACCATCGGAGTCAGTTTCAGGAGACGAAGCAAATTACAACAAGAAGATGACAGAGTGGGCTGGAAAGTACGGCTCTTACAAGAAGCCAAGCATCGCGATCAAGATGGAAACGACTTTCGAGAATACGAGCAACACAAAAATCAACCTTCTTGATAAGCTCCAAAGTACGGTCGGCGCGGCCTATAATGAACCGCTTCTGAACCAGACCGACCCGAATGTAAAAAAGATAAAAAAGATACACATATACGACAAGCAACTGAACCCTTACACAAAAGAAGCCCAGCTTCTTAGAGCAGACGACGGCAGTTATACTGCGTATGACGGAGAACCTGCTAGAGAAATTGCCTCCGAAATGAAGCAGAGATTCCCCGGTTTCGACGAGAGCAGTATCCAAAACTTCGTCCAGCGACAGATAGAAAACTCTGATTCGTTTAGAGTCGCTAGAGGAAAGGACGTTCTTCGAAATTACGTCGGAAACACGGTTCCTCGACTCATCATAGGAGCGAATGGAAGTCTAATAACAAACGCGTCTTTAGCTTCAAAGACAGACGGTCTATTGGGGACGAACAACATGCTCGGTGGAAGCTTCAAGGCAAAATCGACGTTGGCCCCGAATGGTTTGTCGATGGCGGAAAACAACATCCCAATGAGGATCATGCCAGCTCAATTGACGCTGACGTCGATGGGATGTCCGATCGCGGATTTGTATCAGACTTATTTCGTAGACTTTGGAACAGGAACGACTCTCGACGCGATGTACGCATGCACTCAGCTTTCTCACAACTTCGGTCCAGGAAAGTTCGAGACAAGTTGGACGTTTGCTTACACAGACGGTTATGGCAAGTTCTTCGGAGCTCCCAATATCAAGGAGCTGTTAAAGAACGTCGACGATGCAACAGGCGAGAAACAGGGAACTCCGGGAACTTCTGCCCCGACTTCTGTCGCTCCAACAGATCCAGGAAAGCAGTCCGGTCCTACGAAGTGATGTTGTAGTTTTGTCGTTGGCTGATTTATTATTTGTCGTGGACTCTTTTTGCATATCTTCTTCCATTCTTGGAACGGATCGACACATGATCGTGTCCGATGATGGATTCATGACGATTTCTAAGGCGCCGACAGACACATGGTATCTAACCGGAGAGATGGATCCAATGAAGCCTCTTTGTTTAGATACCCTTCTCTGTCTAAAACGTCTAGATGTGAAGCTCAAACCAGAAGACAAGTGGGTTAAGTCAATGCAGCTTCTCACTTCGGGATCTTTGGTTCCATGGTCTCAGACGATGCCATCTGTCCCTTACAAGTCATTCATAAAAAATCTGATTAAATCCATATCAGATTCCATGGACGATCTTCCTAAAGATTATTATAAAGAAGTCTGGGGTCCTGGTGGTCAACTTCTTGCTTCTCTTAAGGCGGCAAGAGTCGACGGTGCAGCGTACAAAGAAGTTGCGGCGACTTTGGGCAGGGACAGCGGCGCATTTGAAACTTTTAGACCTGGTCCTGGTGGATTTCTTCCTGTCGTTGAGTATGACAGATTTGCGACTCGAACAGGTCGTCTTACTGTGTCTTCAGGTCCGAATATTTTGACATTGAAAAAAGAATACAGGAAGCTATTAAAGACAAACTTCGCTTCTGGAACGATCTGCTCTTTGGACTTTGGCGCTCTAGAAGCAAGAATCATTCTCGCGGAAGCCGGTGTGGATCCGTCGGAAAGAGATCTGTACGCAAAGATATCGAATGACATCTTCAAGGGAAGTATCGAAAGAGACAAGATAAAGACGGCAGTCATTAGTGAACTGTATGGTTCTTCGAAACACGCTTTGGGAAGTCGTTTGGGATTGTCTGGGAAGAAGCTCGACGAGTTCACCGAGTCGATACAATCGTACTTTAAGATATCGGACCTCAGAAAAAAGCTGAAAGAAGAGTTCATCAGGACAGGGAAGATCAGAAACCGCCATGGTAGGTTTCTCGACCTCGACGATCCACAGGATCACCTGTTTGTCAACACTTATGCTCAAAGCACAGGCGTCGACGTTGCTCTTCTAGGTTTCAAAAAGATCATTGATGATTTAGGATCTGACGGTGTACGTCCGCTCTTCGTCCTCCACGATGCGTTGATTTTAGACGTACGTTCAGACAGGGTAGAAGACGTAAAGAACACGACGTCGGTGGATGTTTTTGGGTATACGTCAAAGTTCCCTGTCAAATATGAAGAAATTTCGAGTGTACAGTCTTCTTCGTAGAGTATAAAGTCGGTTCATGTCGTTAACACCAGAAGAAATTGCAGCAAACTTTGATAAGTTCCGTTCACTCTGCGAGAAGCTCGGTGATCGATCAGAATCAGCTTTAAAAATGATTGATTCTATCGGCGAACAACTTGCGTTGTGCCCTGCATCATCTCGTAAGGATTTTCACGCAGCATATCCAGGAGGACTAGTCGAGCACTCTCTCCGAGTCCTGTCCAATGCCATGAAGCTTGTGAAGACTTATGGTTGGGAAGTTCCTAAGGAATCATTGATTATCAGCTGTCTTTTTCATGACATCGGTAAGGTAGGTCTAGCAAATGACGATGGATCAGTCACTGACTACTACATTCCTCAAGATTCTGACTGGCATCGTGAAAAATTAGGCGAGTTCTATAAGTATAACAAAGACATGCAATACATGTCTACGCCTCAGCGTAGCGTTCATATGTGCCAGGCTTTTGATCTTAAATTAAAAACAGATGAATATCTTTCCATCCTTCTCAACGATGGATTTGTTCTAGATGAAAACAAGCCTTATTGTTTAAAAACAAGTCCATTGGTTTTTGCTGTGATGACAGCTGACTACATTTCTACGATGCAAGAGAAGTTTGGGGAAAGTTGGCGATGATTAATAATTAAGCATGTGAAAAGCTATTGTGCACCAGGCAGACATTATTTCTACGAAGCAAGAAAAAGAGTGAGTAGATATTTATCTACATGAACGACCTGCTGAAGAAGTACATAAAGGAAATTATCCTTGAAATTCAAGGAAATCCCAGAGTGTCTGATCAGCTAGTCAAAAAGAGCTCAAATTCTAAAAAAAACAACAAAGAAGATTCAGAAGAAGAAGTTGAAGAAATGAGTACTGTTGCGACCAGCTTGGTTCCCGGTGGCGGATTTGCTACGCCGCTTGGATGGACAAGTGCAAATGTGCAAGGTCCTGGTACTCGCTCCAAGAGACGTAAAAAATCAAAACGTCGTTGAAGCAAAATCTTGAACACGAGATGTACTAGAGAATAATGTCTTAACCTGCCTACATGCTGTAGGTGGTTAAAGTTGTTCTCTGTTTTTAACGGAAAATGGAATAGGAAATAGGAAAATATTATGGCAATTGATCTAGAAGCGATTCGTAAGCGTGTTGCAGAACTCAACGGAACTAGCAAGCGGTCATCGGTGCAGCTGTGGAAGCCACCGGTAGGCGAGCATAAGATTAGGTGTCTTCCATGGAAGAATTCACCAGATGGGCAACCATTTGCAGAGCGTTGGTTTTATTACATCGGTGATAATGCAGGAATCTTGACACCAAACCAGTTTGGTAAACCAGATCCAATTAATGATTTGATTCGTAAGCTGTACAGCAGCGGTAAGCCAGATGATCGTGTCTTGGCAAAGAAGTTACAACCAAAGATGAGGTGTTATGCACCAGTGGTTGTTCGTGGTCAAGAAGATAGAGGTGTAATGGTTTGGTCTTTTGGAAAGATTGTCTATCAACGAATGCTTAGCTTTTTCCTTGATGAGGAGGTCGGTGACATCCTTTCTCCAACAGAAGGGTTTGATCTCAAGGTGACTTTGAGTCAAGCTCCTGGTAAAGCATTCATGGATACGATGGTAGATCCGGCTCGTCGACCAACAAAGCTGCATGATGATTCAAAACAGGTTGAGTCATGGCTCAATTCGATCCCAAACCTTGATGACATGTATCGACTCAAGTCGACTCAAGAGATCGAGATGGTTCTTAACAACTGGTTGAACGGTGGCACTTCAGAAGATTTGTCCACAGCTTCTACGACTAGAGGCCCAGCAACGACTGATGCTCTTGATGATCTTGTTGCAGAGGTCAAGGCTTCAACCCCAGAAAAGTCAAAAAAGAAAAAGACCGAGGATGATGCACCCGTCAAGAAGCAATCTCTTGATGACGCGTTTGCCGATTTGATGGGCGACGAGTGATTTTGCGTTGACATCTTGCAAACGCCGGAAATCAATTAGGTTTCCGGCGTTTGTACTATCTGTGCATTTAAGTAGATAATAACAGAACATATGGCAAAGAGTAAAGAAGAAACGACTGTTTCAAAAAAAAGCGAAGTTGATTTTGCGGCAGAGTTGATCAGGGACATTAACAAGGAGTTTGGCACGCGAATCGCGTACAATCTCTCAGAGATGGACGCTCCCACAGTGGTAAAGCGTTGGATCGATACTGGATCAATTCAAATAAATTATGCGATTAAGAATGCGCTCGGTGGTGGATACCCAGAAGGTCGCATCATTGAAATTGCTGGCTTACCATCTTCTGGTAAGTCACATTTGGCTTACCACGCCGCGGCGATTATACAGAAGCAAGGCGGTCTAGTCGTATACATTGATACTGAAAACTCAGTGCCCGTTCAGAAGTTGGCTGACATGGGTATTGATGTTCGTAAACGATTTGTCTATTGTGACTCTCACTGCACTGAGGAAGTGTTCTCGATCATTGAGTCGACGATCACAAAGGCAAAGCAGATTCTTGATAAGAACATTCCCATCCTTGTTGTCTGGGATTCGATTGCCGCAACTTCTCCAAAGGCTGAATTGGACGGCGAATACGAGCAAAACTCTATCGGACTTCAAGCCCGCGCAATTTCGAAGGGAATGCGTAAGATCACTGGTGTAATTGGACAGAACAATGTCACACTTCTTTGTATTAATCAGATTAGAGATGCCATCGGCGTCATGCATGGTGATCCTACGACAACTCCTGGTGGAAAAGCTATTCCGTTCCATTCTTCAGTAAGAATCCGTCTTGGATCTGGAAGCCAAGTAAAAGACAAGAACGGTAATCCAATTGGTATCCACACAACAGTTACGATCAAAAAGAATAAAGTCGCCGCTCCGTTCCGCAAGTGCGAGTTTGACATTATCTTTGGAAAGGGTATCGTTGAGGATGAATATATTTTTGACGAAGTTCGATCTCACTGCAAGGAAAACGGTCCTGTCAAGCGTAAAGGAAAGACTATCAACGTTTCTGGAGAAGGAGCGTGGAAGGAACTTAGCGTTGTCGATGACAAGACTGGAGAGGTTATCGTAGAAAAGAAATTCTATAAGTCAGAGTTTGGTTCACTTCTTAGGGATGATAAACACGGTCCTTGGTTGATGGAAGCAGTAGATGCTGCTCTAACTCTGGTGGTGGGACCAGCTGCTGATCCAAACGAAACAGACGATAACGTTACTGATGACGGAGGTTCAGATGACTGAGCGGCCAACAAATCCAATTTGGATCAAAGTAATCACTGATGATGATTCTTTGATTCCTGCGTACCAAACATCAGGTTCTGCAGGGTGTGATCTCATGTCAACAGACAACGTCGTAATTCCTTCTGGATCTCGATTGGTTGTTGGTACGGGATTGAAGATGGAAATTCCATCTGGATTTGCAGCACAGGTTTGTTCCAGATCTGGACTTGCAGCAAAGAGTGGAATTCAGGTATTAAATGCTCCCGGGCTCGTTGATAATGATTACCGCGGGGAGGTAAAGGTGATCCTGTATAACTCAGGCCGGGAAGATTTTATTGTTAAAAAAGGTGATAGGATTGCACAGCTAATGTTTTTCCCGATTTTTCAAGCGATCTTCCAGAAGGCAAAAACAGTATCAGAGACGGATCGAGGCGAAGGCGGACTTGGTAGCACTGGCGTTTAAGGTACAACATTGAGTCAAGAACATCCGATACTCATAATCGACGGCAGTAATCTCTTTTTAAGGAGTTGGGCCGCTTATCCCACCATGAACAAAAATGGTGAGCAGATGGGTGGTTGTATTGGATTCCTTAAGTCTATGCAACGAATCACAAGAGAGATTCAGCCGTCTGGAATTTATGTCGTCTGGGAAGGTGGCGGATCCCAACGTCGTAGAAGAATATACTCAGAATATAAGCTTGGTCGCAAAGCCGAGAAATTAAATCGATTCTATGGTGACGACATTCCTGACTCTGAAGAAAATAAGAAGCATCAGCTAATATCCCTTCTTGGGATGTTAAAGTTTGTTCCAGTATGCCAGGTATATGTCTCTGATTGTGAGGGTGATGATACTGTTGCTCATCTCTGCAATGGTCCTTTTAGGAACCAAGATAAGATCATAGTGTCTTCTGATAAAGACATGTATCAACTCCTCAACGATAAGACAAGAATCTATAGTCTTCATAAGAAGAAGATAGTGACTGCAGAAGATATCTTTGATGAGTTTAGGATTCGTACCCACAACTTCGCAATTGCCAAGGCGATATGCGGAGATTCAGGAGATAACGTTCCTGGAGTAAAGGGCGTCGGTTTTAAAAAAGTTGCAGCAAAGATTCCAATCCTAGGTGGCGACCAGATGGTGATTCTGCAAGATGTCATTGATTATTGTCAATCGCATGTTGACGAGTCCATTATTTATCGTCGCATTATGGACAGTGTTGAAGACGTCAAAAGGAATTGGAGATTGGTACATCTTGATGGTAGTATGTTGTCTGGGGATCAAGTTTCAAAAGTGAGATATGTCGTCGATACATTTGAACCAAAGACAGATAGGATGGGGTTAATTCGAGTGTTAATCAAAGAAGGAATTGAAGGCTTTGATATCGAGGGATTCTTTTACGATCTAAAATGTGTGACTGCAACTCATCACACCGGAGATTGAAATGTCTGATTACGAAAATAAAACAACATCCAAGGTAACATTCGGTACCTATGGTAAATCATTCCAAGAAAAAATCATGCAGGCATTGTTGATTGATTGGAAATTTGCAGAACAAATGACGGAAGTGTTTGATTCTTCATACTTTGAACTCAAGTATCTACAGTTTCTTGCCGACAGATATTTTTCTTATTCTAAAAAATACAAAGTATTTCCAACGTTACAACTTCTTGTAACGATCATTAGAGAAGACCTGAAGGTCGGAACTGACACAATTCTGCGAGATCAGATTATTGAATATCTTCAGCGTATGAAGGCAAATCCAGATGCTGGAGATTTGCAATTTGTTCGCGAAAAATCTCTCGATTTTTGTCGAAAGCAAGCTCTTAAGGCTGCTCTTGAGAATGCAGTTGATCAAATGCAGGCCGATAAATATGAATCTATTGTAGAGTCAATTAAGAAGGCCGTCCAAGTTGGAACTGCACCATCCGTAGGTCATGACTTTTTTAATGAGATGGACGCACGGTTTACTCATCTAAAAAGAGATACTATTCCAACAGGCATTCCAGAATTGGACAAGAAAGAGCTGTTGAATGGAGGATCTGGCAAAGGCGAATTACTATGCGTAGTTGGTGGATCAGGTTCAGGTAAATCTCACTTCCTTACAATGATTGGTGCCAACGCATTGAGGAACGGCAAGAATGTTCTCCATTACACCTTTGAGTTGTCTGAAACAGCAGTGGGCATTCGTTATGATTCTAATCTTTGTGACATAGATTCAAATGAGGTGATGGATCGTAAGGATGAGGTCAAAAAATTCTATGACGACAACAAACGTCTTGGTCGGCTTTTCATCAAGGAATATCCTACAAACACAGCGTCCATCTTCACTATACGAGCTCACGTAGAACGATTGGATCTCAAAGGATTTAAACCAGACATCATCATCATCGATTATGCAGACATTATGAGATCGACTCGACAGTTTGATTCTCTACGTCATGAATTAAAGCTCGTATATGAAGAGCTTAGAGGATTTGCGATGGAATATGGTATTCCTGTTTGGACTGCATCACAATCCAACAAGGAAGGTGCAAATGCAGAAATTATTGACATGACAAACATGTCAGAAGCATACGGTAAGGCAATGATCTGCGACTTCATCATCTCTGTATCTAGAAGGTCGCATGAGAAAGCATCTGGATGGGGTAGGTTGTATGTTGCAAAGAATCGTGCAGGCAGAGATGGTCTCGTATTTCCAGCTAAGATCAATACTGCAAGAAGTCAATTTGAAATTGTTGGTGCAGCAGATTCACCTGAATCCGTCACGGTATCTGATGATGAAGCACAAAAGAAAGCTTTAAGAGCTAAGTGGAAAGAATTAAGAAATGAATTTTCCAATGGTCAGAAAGAACATACAAACAATGATACGAAGGTAGTATCAGCCGTTGGACATTGAGTTATAGTTATCTAATCTTCTGGAGATAAAAATGAAATCACACACGCGAGATGAAGCATACGCAGCGTCCCTCAACTATTTTAATGGTGATGAACTTGCGGCTTCTGTATTTGTTTCAAAATATGCTCTTAGGACTCCAAAGGGTGACCTGCTGGAATTAACTCCTTCCGACATGCATCGTCGATTGGCTCATGAATTTGCTAGGATCGAAGCGAAGCATCCAAATCCAATGACAGAAAAAGAGATCTTCTGTCTTCTTGCGGATGTCGATCATATCGATGCCTCAAAAATTGAGACAATGTCCATTGAAGAACTAGCAAGAGAATCTCGCGGCTTTGGTGCAGTAGTTCCACAAGGGTCTCCAATGTCAGCTATTGGAAATGATTTCCAGTACCAGTCTCTTTCAAATTGCTTCGTCATCCAGTCTCCGTACGATTCCTACGCAGGTATCCTTAAGGCAGACCAGGAACAGGCTCAGATCATGAAGCGCCGTGGTGGGGTTGGATTCGATATCTCCACTATCCGTCCCAAGGGCATTGTCACAGCCAACGCCGCTCGTACCACAGATGGTATTGGTGTTTTCATGGAGAGGTTCTCCAATACCTGCCGCGAGGTTGCCCAGGGTGGCCGCCGCGGCGCTTTGATGTTGACGATTGATGTTCACCATCCTGAAATCCGAACATTTATTAACATCAAACGTGACCTCAAGAAGGTTACTGGCGCAAACATCTCCATCAGACTCACTGATGAGTTCATGCAGGCTGTGAAGGATGGTGACAAGGTACACCTTCGGTTCCCGGTCGAGAAGGACGCGAAGCACACCGTGGAAGAACATGTTGATGCTAAGCAACTTTGGCACGAGATCATCGAGGCAGCATGGGCCTCAGCAGAGCCAGGCCTTCTCTTTTGGGACACGGTCAAGAAGCGTACACCAACGGAAGCATACGCAAGTGTTGGATATGGTTCAACTTCTACCAATCCTTGCGGAGAAATTGTGCTCTCTCCATATGACAGCTGCCGCCTTCTTCTTGTCAATCTCTACAAGTTCGTAAAGAATCCTTTCACGTCTGCCGCCGCATACGACAATGAAAGATTGAAGGACACAGTGGTCAAGGCCCAACGGCTCATGGATGACCTCATTGATCTTGAGATAGAGGCCGTAGACAAGATCATTGCAAAGATCCAGAATGATCCAGAGCCAGATGACGTCAAGAGACCAGAGTTAGACCTCTGGAACAAAATTAAGTCTGCCGCGCTAGGTGGCCGTCGTACAGGTCTAGGCATCACAGCTCTTGGGGATGCCCTTGCAGCTATGGGATTCGTCTATGGTTCTAAGAAATCCATTGAGATGACTGAGTCTCTTTACAAGGCCTTGGCCCTATCTGCCTACAAGTCAACAATCAAGATGGCCGAGGAACGTGGTTCATTCCCGGTCTTCTCGCACAAGCTCGAAGGAAACCATCCCTTCATCAAGCAGATCCTAGAAGCAAATCCAGAACTGGCAGCTGATTACAAGAAGTTCGGTCGTAGAAACATTGCTCTTACGACAACAGCCCCTGCCGGATCAGTCTCGGTTCTTACCCAGACCACATCCGGTATCGAACCGGCATTCATGTTGTTCTACAAACGTCGTAAGAAGGTCAACGGTGATGATCCAAATGTAAAGGTCGACTTCGTGGATCCGCTCGGTGATAAATGGCAGGAGTTCATGGTCTACCACCATGCATTCAAGAAGTGGATGGAGGTCAATCACAAGACCGAGGAGAACGTTGCTGAATCTCCATACCACGGTGGAACCGCCAACGAGATTGATTGGGTTGCCAAGGTAGATCTCCAGGCCGCTGCGCAAAAGTGGATCTGCCATTCTATCTCCAACACAACAAACATTCCTAACTCAACCTCTGTAGATGTTGTCAAGGATATCTACATGAAGGGTTGGGAGACTGGATGCAAGGGTGTCACTATCTACCGTGATGGTTGCCGTACCGGTGTTCTTGTGGCCGAGACCAAGCCCGAAGAGAAGAAGGTAGACATTGATGGTCAACCTGAGGCCATGGTAGAAAGTCACGCGCCAAAGCGACCCAAGGAATTAACCTGCGATATTCATCGAATTAACGTGAGGTCATCTGGTGAAAACGAGAGCTACCTGGTGTTGGTTGGTAAGCTTGAAGGAATGCCATACGAGATCTTCTGCGGTTTATCACATCACGTAGAGGTTCCAAAGAAGGCCAAGACAGGTACATTGATCAAGAATGGTAAGAAGGATGGGGTAGCAACCTATAATCTTCAGATTCCAATTGGAGATGATGATCAACTGTTATTCAAGGACGTCGTAGAGTTGTTTTCAAATCCGAATCATGGGTCAATGACAAGAACTTTGTCACTGGCATTACGTCATGGTGTACCAGTACAATACATGGTTGAACAGCTTCAAAAAGACAAGCACAGCGGATTGCAATCATTTTCTAAAGCAATCGCTAGAGTATTGAAGTCCTACATTCCAGATGGAACAAAATCACAATCTGATAAGACTTGCGGATCTTGCGGAGTAGATGGTCTTGTTTATAAAGAAGGATGTGTTACTTGCGTAAATTGTTCGTGGAGTAAATGTTGAATATTTAATTTGCGCTGAATAATTATCCATCGGAGTATCATAATGAAATTAACAAAGCTTCAACAACAAAAAAATCGAAATATTATTAAACAAGAAATGTCTTCATTAATAATTGAAAATGTTAATTTAAGGCAGCAATGAAAAAACCCGAACAACAAGTAATTTCAAAGTTGACTGTAGGTCAACTGCGTAAATTAGTTCGTGAAGAATATGCTCGGGGAATCCCGGATTTTGTCACTTCCAACGCTGCTTCAAATTGCGCAGAAGAGATGAAACGACATCTTGTGAAGTATGTTCAACAAAAAGCAGCTGATCCTCGTACTCAACGGGAGTTACTAGGTCGTGCAAATTCTGCGTTAGAAGGTATGGAAAAAGAGCTCAAAGAAGTTATAGAGAAGCATATGATGAATTTTGTCTATAATGTTTGATCACATTTCTTCGTGACACCTATAAGATAGATCATAGACTCTTTCAATCGCGCGAAGTTGAACAGTTTTATTTTTTTGCGAATCTTTGTAATAGTTCTTCACCCAAAAATCCCAACATTTTAGTCTTGTGCAGTCGTCTGTCGTTGGACTTTCATCTGCCGTAACGCATTGTTCGAACGTCTTGTCTGCATGTACTTTATCTGGTGATGTTGTAAAGCATGATCCGATGAAAGCACACGATAATACCACAATGACGTTGCCTAATTTGTTCATACGTCTTACGCGACATATTTATTCTCGTCGTCTCGATATATAATCATAGTTTGGAGAAGAAATATGAAGATAACCCCATCACAACTAAAGAAGATCATTGCTGAAGAAGTTCAAAAGGTCATAAACGAAGGAATGGACCCAGACCTAAGTTTAATTGATAATCAATTAAACGGCGATCCTGTTCTTGCTAATGAGGTTTTAGTATCAATGGTGAGTGGACTTCCTTACATGCAAGCCATTGAAGTAATCAAAATGTTATCAGAAAAGATGCCTGGTAAGTTTGATAAAATTCTCAAGGGTTTTTGACTATATCCAATGATGACGGTGTGGTTTAATATACGGTCATGCCGTCACAACCTAACAAGGTAGAGTTAATCGGGATCTATGGATCAGATGAGTCGCATGCACTTTCAGCATGGACTTCTACGTCACGTGAGCTTACAGAAGACAAGAAGAACAGAATTCCTAATCTTCTCAAGATGCTTGCTGAGAATGGACATGAAACGCCTTTCGAAAAAAGCTCAATTAGCTTCCTTGTAACAACAGACATAGCTTCACATGTGCATCTCTTGAAACATCGTATTGGCGTTTCTATCAACGCAGAATCTGCTAGATACAAGGAACTCAAGGAAGACAAGTATTATGTTCCAACAGACTGGCCTCAAGTTGAGCAGGAACTCTACGTAGAACACTTAGAATCCAGTCTTCAGAAGTATCATGCTGCTCTTGATCGTTTGGTTCATGCAGGAATGAGTCGAAAACGTGCTAAGGAATCTGCACGTCTCTATCTTCCTTATGGCAATCAGATCACAGCTGACGTCATGTTTAACTTCCGAAGTTTCGTACACTTTATTCGATTACGATATTCTGAGCATGCTCAAATAGAGATCCGTGACATCGCAAAGTCTATGTTGGACCTGGTGGTATCTACTGGAGATTTTGATCACACATTGGAAGCTTTTGGACTCACGGTCAATGGTGAATTGCGGGGACCTTTCGCATGAGCAAGATAGTAGTAATAGAAGGAGCAGACCGCTGTGGAAAAGCGACTCAGTCTGCGTTGTTGAAAAACTACGTGGAGAACAAAGGGTTACGAGCCACGATCGTAGAAGTCCCTATTCGTTCAATGTTCACCTACAGGATCGTATACTGGATGTTGCAGAATGGTCTTGCAAAAAAGTTTCCAAAACTGTTCCAGGGGTTTCAGTTTATAAATAGAAAAGTTTTTCAGGTGCTTTCTCTACCTCGTCTTGAGAAGCTTAACGACGTCATCATCATGGATCGTTGGAGTTTATCGACGATCGTGTACGGAGCGTCCGAGGGAGTTTCTCAAGACTTTACGATGAAGCTTGCAAAAAAACTCAGAAAGCCAGACCACACCATTATATTGTTGGGTCCAGCTTTTCCTCATGAAGCAGAAGATGCCTATGAAGCAGACAAGCTTCTTCAAGACAGAGTAAGAATCGGATATTCTCAGTGGGCAGCAAATAACCCAGCGACGACGACATTGATAAATTGTCGACAAGACAAAGCTGTTATTTCAGAGAAGATTCAAAGTGCCTTAATAGAAAAAGGAATACTTCTACAGTCTAATATCTTGTGAAGTATCTTTTGACTTTTCCATGGGCTGATACAACAACAGATTTGAATGTAAGATCATAACATGAGTTACAAAATTTCAGATTCAGTTGCAATGCGTTTTATTCAGATCTTTCAAGAGGCCGTTCTAATGGGGCTTGACGGAGCAGATCTCATGAGGCAGGTACGGCTTGTTGTAGATGAGGCTAGTCCGGACACAGTTACGTTGTGTCCTCAGTATGAGGCACAGGTTATTGAGATGCATAAGAAGTATCTAGATGATGCTGAGAAGTTGAAGACACAGACAGAATCAACGGAGCTTCCAAAGCTCCTCTTTGAGAATTGAGATGGCTACCGGGGTGATGTTCATTTTGTTCACTACCTTGGTGATTCTTCGTTTCTTTTATGTCAAGGATGATGAATGATGGACAAGTTACAAGAGATGTGGGAACAGCAGGAGAAGTTCATGAAGCTTCTTCAAGAGCGTCGCGATTTTACTAAATTTCCAGTCGATATGACATCGAAGTCTGGACAAAAGCTTCTCAAAGGTATCACATACGAATGTATGCATGAGTTATTTGAAGCCAACCAGATGTTAAAGAATTCAAAGGATCATCGTGTAACAGACGTCAAAGACTTTGATAGGGAATGTTATGTAGAAGAGCTGGTAGACGCGCTTCATTATTTCTTTGAAATTGCCATTCTTAGTGGTGTCTCACTTGAAGAACTTCATGATGCATACATGAAGAAGGGAAACGTTAATACTCATCGAATTGAAAGTGGATATTAAAAGTTCACTTTTGCCCCTTTTCAAAATTAGATTGATGATTATCATAGTCCTGTAATCGACAAAGGTAATTTTTGTTGATGTATCAAGGAGAAAATTGAAATGTTATTCAGATACTATGATTCTATGCGTCCGTCTGTTTTTGATTTAGATTTATTCAAAGCGTTTGGTGATATCGAGTCATCTTCTTTAAATTATTTAAAACATCATCATGATACGATCGATGAAGAAGGTATCAAAATTGAATTGCCAGGAGTTAAGCCTGAAGATGTTGATGTCTCTGTTGAAGGAAAGGCTCTAAAGGTGACTGGAAAATCTCGTCATGGTAAAGAATTTAGCTATGTTTATACGTTAAAAAATTCTACAGATTCAGAAAAGATCAAAGCAAGGTTCATAAATGGATTGTTAGAGATTCTTCTTCCAAAAAGAGTCACTGATGAATGCGTAAAAAAAATTGTAATTGAAACTTAGAATTATTCTTGTTGGACTTTTTTGTAGTGGCCCGATTCTTCGGGCCTTTTTTATACGTGTAAAAAAGAAAATTTTAATTGTATTATTACTTTTAGTATGACTGAAGAAGAAGACAAGATTCTCTGTCAAAAGTATCCAAAGATCTTCAAGAATCGAGATGGTTCGATCATGGATACTTGTATGGCATGGGGCTTTGAGTGTGATTCTGGATGGTTCGACATCATCGACATACTTTGCCATGAGATTCAACATCACATTGATTGGAAATATAAGGACCTTCCTGATGAAGAGCGCGAATTGATACAAGTCGTTGCTGATCAGGTAAAAGAGAAGTACGGCACACTAAGATTTTATTATCATGGTGGAGATGAAGCCGTCGAAGGAATGGTTTCCATGGCTGAATCTATGACTCATAGAACCTGTGAGAATTGTGGTTGTCCAGGCGAGCCGCGTGGAGGTGGATGGATTAAGACTCTTTGTGGTAAGTGTGATGATGAGCGTAAGACAAAGTTAGGAATTATTAGATGCGATTAGCATGGGCAACAGACATTCACTTAGATTTTGTTACAGACCCAAATGATATATTTCATTCTTCAAAGAATATAGACACTTTTTGTTCTTTAATCTTAAAAGACAAGCCTGAAGCTTTGCTGCTTTCTGGTGATATTTCTTTGTCTTCATTCTTAGTAGATCACTTGGTCGCTCTTGAAGAAAGACTTCGCTTTCCGATTTACTTTGTTTTAGGTAATCACGATTTTTGGCGTGGTGATTTTGACGGTGTAAGAAGACAGATGAAAAATCTCTCTTATATTGCTGATCACTTGAAATATCTTTCGACTACTCCTTATATCAATTTAGAACCAAACGTCTCTCTGGTCGGCCACGACGGATGGTATGATGGATTTTATGGAGACCCAAAAAGAACAAACTTTATAATGAATGACTGGAACTACGTGTCAGACTTTGCAAAAGCTGGCGTTATGTCTCATAATTCGCCAAACATTGAAAAAGTTTTATTAATTTCTCGCCAACAAGCTTCTTCTGCCGCTCATCATATCGCTAACGGTATAAAAGCAGCGATATCAAAGTCTTCTGCAAAGAAAATAATCATTGCGACTCATGTCCCACCATTCACTCAACCAATTGATGCTGGTTTGAACGCTTCAGAAGCTTTAAATTTTTACCCGTGGTACGCTTCGAGGATTATGGGAGACATGCTGCTTTCTGCAGCTAAATCAAACCCTCACGTTAAATTTGAGATTTTTTGTGGACATATACACTCAGATTATGAGGGACTTATCGCTCCGAACCTTCTTCTTCGTAGTGGAAAGTCAGAATATTCAGAACCGCGATGTCAAGGTGTGTATAATATTTCTTTGTAGTTTTTTATGAACATTAAAAAAAGAAAAGAAAAAAAA
>Ga0114980_10000697_pt1 | contig 23888 bp, 25 predicted proteins | sample S_140806_EF_Meta_FD_87018 | JGI IMG/M metagenome (GOLD analysis project Ga0114980, IMG submission 87018) | Freshwater microbial communities from Lake Simoncouche, Canada to study carbon cycling - S_140806_EF_MetaG | ecosystem: Environmental > Aquatic > Freshwater > Lake | place: Lake...
AAGCGTCTTGTGCCACCTCCAAAAATTCAGGCGGCAAAATGTAAACTCCCAAACGCATGGACGCAGGCACGTCAGCCCTGACTTGACGCACGTACTTTGCCACTCCCAAGGTGCGGTATTCATTCCATTGCGACAGCGCCGCACCAGGTGTAGAAAAATCAAGAGTGAGGGGATCAGTCTGGTGCAACTTTTGAAATTGCTGACGCGTCCAATCACTCAGATCCATGTTGTAGTTGTCAAATCGAATCCAGTCCAACATGACACCCTGCACCTTGTACTTGGATGTCACCTCCTTGATCAGTGACAGCTCGTAAGCCTGCACATCAGGGTGAAGCGGGTTGACAAAATACTCCTTCTGCCTGCTGCCAGTGTAGGGCTGCACTTGCCCCTGCTGAACCGCTAACATGGGCCAATCGCGATGGCGTTTGGCCGCTACTTGGTCATGAAATTGAGGCATCCATGCAATGACTTGAATGGCCGTATTTTGTGTTGCATTCAACAAAGTTTGGAGCACGTCAAAGCGCTCATAACCTGGCGCGCTGGGCGCAATGGTACTTGAATAAAAGGTGGTGCCCGATCCAATTGCGCCATCCTCATCTTGCTTGACCAACAAGTTGATAGCCGTCAAATTGTGCTGGACAGCCGCCTCTACAAATTGCCAAACATCATTTTCAGTCTGGAAGTTTTCACCCGTGCGCACAATCACTTCAATGCCATAGGCTTGGGGCGTTTTGGCCAGCTGTGCAGGCGCCTCAGAAGCTTGTGAAAGATTGCCGATCACGCTGAAAAGCAACGCACTCAGCCAAGCTGCGAGGTTGAGATGAGCACAAGCATGTAAAGAATTCATTTGTGGCTTTTTCTAACTTTTGCAATCATACTGCCCCCAGTCTGTGAATGGCCACTCTCGCAACGAGGCAGGAGCCTACGCCAGGCATCAATGGAGATAAAAAAGATGAAACGAATGCTTGTATCAGTGGTTTTTTCGGTTGGTTTTAGCGCCCTGTTTGTAGGCTCCATCGGTTGCGCTCAGGCGGCAGATCTGGGCAAGATCGAGCAGCAGCTTGTCACCTACATCGATCAACGGCGCGAGGCCGCCGTTGATCTGCTCGCGCGCACCGTCAACATCCCGAGTGCCACAAAAAACCACGAAGGGGTTAAGCGCCTGGGCGCCCTGTATGCCACCGAAATGCAGGCGCTCGGGTTCGAGACCAGCTGGGTGGATCAGTCCGAGTTTGGCCGAGCCGGACACTTCATGGCAGAGCGTCGTGGCACGTTGGGCAAGCGCCTATTGCTCATTGCCCACCTTGATACTGTGTACCAGGACGAAATGTATCGCCGCGAAGGACAAAAAGCATACGGCAGCGGCATCTCTGACACGAAGGGCGGCAACGTGATTGCAATCGAGGCGCTTCGCGCTTTGCATGCAAGCGGCGCGCTGGAAGATCGACAGGTCATCGTCATCTTTACCGGCGATGAAGAGGTCTCAGGCAAGCCCTACGAGAAAAGCCGCGCGGCGCTCATCGATGCTGCCAAGCGCAGCGACATTGCCCTGGCCTTTGAAGGCTACTCGACAGGCACCGCAGTGACCGGACGACGGGGGTACAGCATGTGGCGACTGGATGTGACCGGGTCACAGGGGCACTCGTCCAACATCTTCGGCGACGCACGGGGAAGTGGGGCCATCTTTGAGGCCGCTCGCATACTCTCCGCATTCCACGAAGAAATGCGTGAGCCTTACCTAACCTTCAATCCCGGTGTGATACTTGGCGGCACAGACGTCAATTTCGATGCCCAAACTATCTCGGGCACAGTCTCGGGAAGAACCACCGTCGTGCCACGATCCTTGGTCGTGCTGGGCGACATGCGCGCTCTCTCAGGCGAGCAACTCGAGCGCGCGCGTGCAAAGATGCAGGGCATCGTCGCGAAATCACTACCGAAGACCTCAGCCACGATCACTTTTACGGATGGCATGCCGCCAATGGCACCGACCGCAGGCAACCTCGCCCTGCTCACGACGCTCGACAGCGTATCGCGTGATCTGGGCACGGGGCCAATCACGGCGCACGATCCAGCCAAACGAGGCGCAGCCGATGTGTCCTTCGTCTCTACTCTGGTGTCGGCGCTTGACGGCCTTGGCTCGCAGGGTGGGAATGAACACGCGCTTGGCGAATGGGTGAATCTCGACGAACAACCGGCTCTGACCAAACGCACGGCCTTGCTGATGTACCGCCTGATGTGGGCCAAGTAACTGTGTACGACCCCCGTGAAGAACAAGCAAGCCTAAGATGCTTCCTATTCAATGCCCGCCGCTGTAGTACATGCGCATTTGACTCAGGGTCAATGGTTTCTTGTCAGTACTCTTGACTTTGATTTGGCGCACATTAGAGGGCGTGCTGTATAAAAATTCATTTTCGGTCAAATCGTACTTTCGCAAAAGCAGTTTCACGCTCTCTCGAAGAGAAAGTATTTCCTCCTCTCTTTTAGCCAGTATTTCTGCTTCCAATCGCTTTTGCCGCTCGATATCAAGAATTCTTGCTGCCTCGATTTTTCTCTCGAGTGCCATTTTTTGCTCTAACAGTTTATCGACTGTTGACATGGTATGACTCTCCAATCGTCTAGGAAGCGGGCTCAGTGGAATTTTCGACTCTAGAGCTGAATGTACAGAACCACAATCCCAATCTCTGACAAAGTCTGACTAGGGGTTCTCAGCTGCGGCAATGATTGAAAACAATGCTAGGCTAGGCCCATGAAAATTCTGCAACAGTGCCTATGGACAGGCTTGCTATTAATAGGGCTGGTCGCAGTCCCTCATGTATCTGCGCAAGAACAATCCAAAATTCAGAACTTCAAAGTTCAACAATACTATGACGCCAGCAGTCATTTAAGTATTCAAGAAGTCATTCAGCAGGAGTTCAGTGATCGCTCTTCCACAATCCGAAGGCCCTATGAAAGTGGTGCATTGTGGTTGAAGCTCATTGCCAAGGTTCAAGATGAAAAAGAAATTAATCTGCACTTTGAAAACATGTTGGTTGACAATTTAAGTATTTACCGCAGATCAGAAAGCCACGTCGGAAATTGGGATGTCCAAGAGCTCGCAGTGAATGAATTTTTTCATGGCAGAAAATTACAAGTTGAAAATTTTCTGCAAAGTGATGGCTTAATGGTTGTTTACCTGAGGGTTGCGAGTCAAGCCGCCAAACAATTCAATGTCATCCTCTTAACAGATGCTGAAGCATTGAAGTTTGAAAATAAAAAGCTGATCCTTTTGGTATCGCAACTATCCTGCAGCGCTATTTTGATCATTTGGGTGTTTTTGCAAATTTCGGTAACACGTGAAATCACTTTTCTAGCTGTGCTGATCTGTGTCTCTTTGTTTGTGCTCAGTCGCTTGAATTTGCATGGCACTTTTGTTACTCAAAATTCAGGGAGTCTTCAATTTTTTCTCCAAGTCAATTTGTACGTTTTCTGCATGCTTATTATTTCAATGCACTGGATGATTAGGATTGGCTTCCAAGAAGTAACTTTCACTTTGAAGAGAAAGAAAGAGCTGATCTATCTGAGCTTGTTAGGCATATTGGCAGCCTCCCTGTTAATTTCATTTAATCGATATTTCGTTTTCTTGATTTGCATCGTTCTTGTTGCAATTTTGACTGGCTTGCATGCCTATGATTTAGTGGCCTTCGTAGTCTCAAGAAAACTCAAATGGATGGATGTCAAAGTACATACTCTCAGCTGTTTTATCAACTTCTTTTTCGTGCTGTGCCCAGCTCTTTATTACACTTTTCCTCAATCGCTTAGTATTGAGTTTGACATTCCAGGATACAGAAGTTACTTCTTTCCTGTGATCGGGTTTGCCATCATGCTTGCTCTTGGCGAGAACCACAAAAAGAGGACTACTAATGTGTTGCTGGCTTTGATGAAAGCAAATACGACAGCCGAGATAGAGGCTGAAAAGCGAGTAACCCAGCAAATATTTCTGAGCATGCTTCTTCATGAAATTAAAACACCTTTGTCCGTTATCCGCTTTGGTGCGGATGCATTTAAACGAATGGCGACAGGCATAGGCGATCAAACGGTTTGGGCCAATCGAGTCGAGATGGCCACTCAATCGATCGACAAAATTCTGGAAAAATGTACGCAGGCAGATAGCATCGACTACGGCTTATCCAAATTTTTTCTTGAACCCATTTCTGTCAATCAATTTCTTACCACTATTGTTCATGACATTGAACTGGCCAATCCTTCTCAGTCCAAAAGAATTCAAATCATTTCGAATGAAATCATTTCTGCAAGTACCTGCGTGAATGCTGACGCCATTTTTCTGAAATCAATTTTTGACAATTTACTGACCAATGCCCTGAAATATTCAGCTGTCAATTCTCAAGTTTTTTTGACGATCACACAGGCTTTTGTGGATGAGGGGGCGAGAGTTACTTTCACTGTAAAAAATCAAATCGGAAAAGTTGGATTGCCAGACAGTGAAAAACTATTCACTCGCTACTACCGATCTGAAGACGCAAAAGGATTTTCAGGTACGGGCCTAGGGCTGTGGCTGTCCAAGATTCAAGCGAATCACATGGGTTCTACGATCGAGTTCACGCACGACGAAACTTTTGCGTATTTTTCTTTTCAAATGGCACTGACGTTGGAAGTGAAATGATTCAACCGTATGACATCCTGATTGTTGAAGATAACTATTCGTTGCGGGAGTCCTTGCGAGATTTTTTGATGGACTCTGGCTTTTCTGTTCGGTGCGTTGACGACGGCGAAGAGATGAATGTGGCTTTGGCCAAAAAAGTCTGTCATGTTTTAGTGCTTGATTTGAATTTGCCTTTTGAAGATGGGATTTCGATTTCAAAACGCGTACGCCGCGCATACCCCGAGATCCGTATTTTGATTTTGACTGCCCGTGTGCAGCATGCTGATCGCGTAGATAGCTACGAATCGGGTGCAGATGTTTACTTGACGAAACCAGTCGCACCAGGTGAGCTCAAGACTGTGCTGTTGAATTTGTGCCGACGATTTCATTTGGAAGAGAGCTTGGAATGTTGGAAATTTGAGCCTCTTTTGTTTTGCTTGACATCGCCAGAGCACCAAAAAATTCACCTCACTGCCACTGAGACTGCTTTGTTTCATGAGCTGGTCTTGGCAGAACATGCCGTCCCGTTGTATCGCTTAATTCAGCGAGTGGGGAATATTGATTTTCCTGAAGAGGTGAATAAAGTTCGAATTGAAAAGTTGATCAGTCGACTTCGACACAAGATCAAGCCCTCCGGAAAAGACGATTTGGTGATCAAGTCAATCTACAAAACGGGTTACCAACTCATGCTGCAAGTGGTGGTTGCTTGACATTAAGCTTTGACTTCGTTAATTCCTGAGCGTCGCCTTGCCCATTTGCCAAAGCAAGAAGGACTGGATGTCTGCAGACATCGCTTGACGTTGCTGTTGGGTGCTTCCCATGCCATGGCCGGCTTGCATGTCTAGGCGCAGCAGCGCGGGGCGGGCTTGTGGAAGGCCCGCTTGAGCGGCTTGCAACCGCGCAGCAGTTTTGCCGCTGTGCCAAGTGTCCACACGTGGATCGTTCATGCCATGGACCAAAAGCACGCCTGGGTAAGCCACTGCATCTCGGATCGCGTGGTACGTACTCATCTCGAGCAGTGCTTTGAACTCAACTGGGTCTTTGACACTGCCAAACTCGCTGATGTTGGTGATGCCGTTGGCGCTTTCTTCAGCACGCACTGCGTCCATCACCCCCACATTGAATATCGCTGCAGCGAACATCTGTGGCGCTTCGGTTACCGCACGCCCAACGAAAATTCCACCAGCGCTGGTTCCCATGATACCCATGGTCTTGGGCGAGCCATAACCCTTGTCAATGAGGTACTGCGCGCAGGCAATACCGTCTTTCCATGTGTTGGGTTTCGTCACTTTAAAGCCAGCACGATGCCAGTCGTCGCCAAAGACACCGCTGCCTCGTGGGTTGCTTAAAGCCACCACGCCCCCGCGCTCGATCCAAGCCATATTGTCAACAGAAAACCCGGCTGACATGCTGAACCCGTAGGAGGCATAGCCATGCAGCAGTACCGGGTTATTGCCGTCGAGCACCAAACCCTTTCGGTGCAAGATGGTCATCGGCACTCCAACGCCATCATGACTGGGCACGCTGACTTGCGTGACTGTGATCTCTGGCAAATTCGGGGGCACCGCGCGCTTTCCCATTTGCACTTCTACGGAGCGATCGCCATCAAGGCGATACCACCGCGCAGGCTCAGTCCAACCACTGAAGGTGTAGATCAGGTTCTCGGCGTCTGCTGCAGCAGATCCAATGGGCCAAGAGGCGCCCTCTGCTGGCGCTGCAAGCGCGCGGCCCGCGTTATCACCACGGTCGTAGCGGCGCAAGACCACACTGGTGCCCTGACGCATCGTCGCAACCAGACCCGATGGAGTGAGCTCAAAGCCCTCGAGTACAGCGTCTTGGGGCTGCGCCACCACCACCACAGCTTGGGCCAGCGAGGGCCGATTCAAATTCACGCGCATGATTTTTCTGCGGGGCGTGCCCGCCTGCGTCATCAGAAACAAGTCGTCACCTTGCAGCGCAACGCTCACAACCTTGTCAGATGCAGTGGCTATGCGCTTCCATTGAACACCTTGGCGTGCTAATTGAGACAAGCGGGCAACAAACAGCTTGCCCTCAGGAACCGTGGTATCGGTGGTTCGGGCAATGACCCATTGGCTGCCTGGCGCGGTGATCAATTCCCCCACATCCAGTCGCTCCAAACCCAATCCAAGCGTGACCGTCGGGCCAAACACCGGGCGGGCCTTTGCTTGACCGATGCGCAGCATCATCACGCTGGCATCCATGTAGGTTTCAGTATCGGCAGCGCCTGGCTGAGGCTGGGCCAGTTGGGTGTAGGTCAGAGAACGATTGTCTGGCAACCAGTGTAGTGGCGTGTCGTAAACGCGAGGCACCGGCTGACCCACCAGACGGCCTTTGGCAATATTCAATATAAAAAGAGATGCATTTTCGGAGCCGCCTGCCGACATGCCATAAGCCACAAGCTTGCTGTCCCACGAAGGTTTAAAGTAGTTGATAGCGTGCGGAACGCCGGTTCGTTGGCTGTCAATTTCAGGATCAACCAGCAGCGTCTCAGAACCACCCAAGCCGGTACGCATGTAGAGCTTGAACTGGCGTCCTCCTGGACTGCGTTTTAAGTAAAAGTAGCGGTCCCCTGGCATGCGAACAATGCGGCCGAACGCGTCACCTTGCGCGTTCGCCAGTTGCGCTAAGCGTGCGGCCAGCGTTTCGCGCCCTTCGATACGGTCAAGCACGGAGCGTGCCACATCGCCCTGCCTCTTGAACCAGGACTGAGTTTGGGCACTTTTAGTGTCCTCGAGCCAGCGGTACGGGTCATTGACGGTGGCTCCATGCATAGAGGTCGGGACATTGCGAACCTCGGCCACTGGCAGGCCCTGCTGCGCGATCACAGCTGAGAAGTTCAACAGGCCATAAACGATCGCGCAAGCGGTAACTTTGTTTAAATGCAATGTCTTCATGGTGCGGCTCAAGTTTTAAATAAAGATGTATCAAAACGAATTCTGCCATCCATACGCCTGCTACGACTCAAGCTGACATTGCTAGCGCAAGACTTATGAGTAAATGGCCATCATTATGGCAATCAGCGGTAAGCCAGTAGCGATCACCGCATAGATTTGGTAAATGGTCCAGGGCTCTTTCATCTGGAGTTGGACAAATTCCATTTTTTGCTCCTCCGGTGTGAGGTCTTTCAGCGACGCTTCTATTTGGCGCATGGCGCTTGAGACAACCAAGTAGATCGTCATAGAACCAAAAAAAGTTACCGAAGCGACCATCAATTTGACGGGCGCTTGTGCCATTGAAATTTCACCAAAAACAATGATGGCCAGCATCGCCGGAATGAAAATGGCATACATGTATTGGCTCATCCGGAATTGCTCACCAGCTTGTTCAGCGGCAGTTCTTTGATACAACGGTGTCATATTGATCTTTGGAAAATGAATTATTCGAAAGTTCAGCTGGTTTTTTTGGCGGGCACAGGCATCCAAATCACAGCCAGCAGCATGACGGTCACAACCAACCAGAAAATGATGCTTGGAACATCACTGAATAAGCTGAACTGCGTGTTGGCAGATACTGAAGTGACATGAGGCAATGTTAAGAAAGCCTCTGCTTGTGCGCCCAAGGCTTGTCCTGATGCTTTGATTGTTTTCAAACCGCTGGCTGCTGAACTCAATGAGAAATTACGACTTGCAAACAAGAGCAATCCATTCCAGATGATCATCAGTCCAAACATAGAGGTCAATACTTTGCCCAACATGGTTGCCTCGCCTTCGCGCATTTTTCCTGCGAAACGAAACGCAACCCAGAGAATGAAAAACGTTGCAACGGTGTAAATGGCATTGGTATTGAGTGCCATTTGGAGGTAACTTAAAGTTTGAAATTGATCCATGATGATTCCTTGGTTTAGAGACTTTTATGTAGGATTGATTTCCATGTTTGGAAACCAAAACATTTCACTGCCGGGAAACAAGACAAGATGCAGCACATGCAATCCTTGACCCAAGTCAAGTGGATGCTTTTATAAAAGATTAGCTATAAGGCCAAACCCTTGCTTCAAGCGTTTGCGTTTGCCTTATAAAAGGACAGAGGGTAATCGTCCCTTAGAACCAAAGGCATTAAAGCCATTGAAGAGGCCCTACTCCTTCAACCTGAAGTGTCTTTGTCTGTTCGTGGGCAGGTCAAGTATGTGGTCATGAGCCAAGAGCACTATCACTATCTGCGCGAATGCGAGTTAGAGGCGGCACTGGCTGAACATGAAATCATCTTGCTCAATGTAGGTGATCACGATGAGGTTTATTAGTTGAGAGAGCGCCTCGGAATACAGGAGACACATTATGTTTGGCTGGCTACAAAAACTCTTCAACGGTGAAACAAATGCGGTGGCGCAATTGCCCGAAGACGAAAAAAAAACGGAAGAGTGACGATGGCAGCGGATGAACCGATCTATTAATTTTCTACCTCGCTCCCGCGGTCAAATTCTTTAAGCACCTGGGCTCACTCCTGTTTCGATAGCAAACTGCGCATAGCGGGCAAGTTCTCCCGCCAATTTCAGCCTTAGGCGTAGTTGTCCATTAATATGGCTATCAGCGGCAAGCCCGTTGCGATTCTGACCTGAGCGATCTTTGTTTTTCCAAAGTGATGGTCGCTACTGCCCCTGCGGTGATAAGGCCGCGCTCGGGCTTCTAAAGATCACCCCATTATTTTTTGGAATGCCATTGCTCTTGAGTTTGGCTTCGTGTACCTGCCAATTGAGAGATAGATTCTGGTTCAAATCTAATTCAAGCACCCAACCTGTGTTCGCTTCTTTTCCCTCAAACCCATTGAAAATAAAATTTCCTAGACTATAAAAAATAAATTTATTTTTGTAGCTTTCAATATTTTGTGTGACGTGGGGGTGCCCGCCAACCACGATGTCTGCTCCATGGTCTATCATCAAATGAGCAAGTCTTTGCTGCTCTGGAGAGGCTTTTTTCTCATGTTCCCACCCCCAATGTGGAAAGACAATGACAAAGTCGGATTTATAAAATTCTTTGGCTCGTTTAATATCAGCCACTACAAAGTCATCTTCACCCCACGCAACTCCAGGCCTGTCTGATAAGGCCTCAAAACTTCTAGGTAAAAAAAGATCGTAGCCTAAGATAGCTATGCGCTTTCCTTTTCTTTCGATGATCAATGGCTCATGTGCAGCTTTGATATCTTTACCACCTCCAAAAAATGGAACTTTGTTTTTCTCCAACAAGTCCAACATTGCAGCGAAAGTTTTATCCCCGAAATCCCCTGTGTGATTGTTAGCCACAGAGATTGCGGTGAAATTTTTTTTCAGAAATGGAATGACCCGAGGGTGAGCCAGAAAAGTAAAAGGCTTGTTTTCACTCGTTGCATTCAGCCCAATCACACACTCCAAGTTGCCAATAGTGATATCAGCGCTTTGAAAAAGGCTTTTGAAATTGACCAGTGGGTCCCCCCCTTTTTTCAAATATTGACCAGGCAACTCATCGAGCATCATGTCGCCCACAAAAATAATTTTTAACTTATTTTCTGGCTGCGCCGATGCAACAGAGGCAAGCAAAAGCAGGAGGAATAAAAAATATTTCATTCCAGTTTCAACATAATTTGATGCACGCCACCGACAACTCTTGCTCCAGTCTTCCCCCGTAAACAATCTGGGAACTGACTGCTTTATTGCAACTAAATTCACTTAATGTGAAATTTTGCTGCGTGATCAGAACAAATTTAGATTTTGGCTTGTAGTACACATAAGTTTTTAGTTTATCTATGTCAAGATTGACTTGAGCTGAAAAACGAAACCCATTAGGTGTATCCAGCATTGAATAATCATAAACATCAATTGTTGGCTTGATTGAAACCATGGCGGTGCTGCCACCCGTGGTAACCGCACATTGAACTTCAAGCGCAAATGACTGGTGATTCAAGAAGATGGTCAACCCGAATGCTAATAAAAACTTGTTCATTTTTCTGAAAAAAAAGAATTGCCTGCAACATTGTTAGATCCTGAATGTACCCCTTGGCTCAAGAATTTCAATAGGCAACCTCACGAATATTCTGGTAAAGGACAACCTGAGCCATTGACTCAGATGACATAATGAAATTGCTGTCGATCAATCAGAGCAAGGATGGCGTCTCTTTGGGAGGCAGTTGCTTGAGTCAACATGGCGGCAGTTGCTTGCGCCAGAATTTGCATTTTGGTCAAGTTCTCGGTCTCACTTGCATAGTCTGTGTCTACAACACGGCTAAGCGCCTGAGTCATGTTCATTGACAAATCGGCAATACCAGATCCGATGTAGTCTAGGGTATTTTCATTGGCCCCTAGGCTTGCCCGCGTGTTAGAAATTGTTCTGATCGCCGTGTCTATCGTGGTCATTGCGCTGAACGCACCTGCTGTGGTCGTTAAATCAAGCGATGTTGCATCAGAAGTCACAACTGTTGAGCTGCTCAAACCCGACGCTGAAGCACCATTACCGGATGTGGCAATGGTGATGCCAGCTGAACTGCTGGTACTCAATGTGATGTCAGCGCGCACGGTGGTCACACTGCGGTCGCCTGAAACTGAACCACTCAAGGCAATGCCCGTTTTGTCGCTTGTGATTGCGGCAGAAATTAAGGTCGAGATCTCGATGTTGCGCCCATCTGCGGCTGTGAGCGTCACGCCTCCGGTGCTGGCATTGGCCGCAGCGCTGACGCCGGTGGCGCTGGTCTGAGCGTTGATGGCAACGGCCATTTGTGCGCCCCGAGCTACCGCAGTAGAGGCACTGCCAATGGCGCCAATATTGACGTTATTGATATTGATATCACCCGATGCGATGGCGGCGAATTCGATAGGCGGGTTGAGCACCTGTATGGCCGCTGTAGCAGCCCAGTTTCCTTGAAAAGTCAGGCCATCGTATATGCGCACGGCGGACATGTAATTTCCTGGCGTTGCCGAAATATAGGAATCAAAGTGCCAGCCTGGGGGTTCCCATTGTAGGCGGAGTAATTACGTTCTGGTACAAAGCTATACGTCGCGTATGCATCCCAAATGGCCAGTAGATCGTCGTAAGCGTTATTTACTTCATTCAGAACAACGGATGTGTTGGGTTGCAAAGATCCAATTCCGTTTGGCCCGTACGGAAGGCTGTCACTGCCACCTATCGTCGGCAATGCTAAGCGCACACCGTTCAGCGTTGCATAGCGATAGGTGTTGTTCGTGCTTGCACCGACGACACCATTAACGTCTTCCTTGAAAACTGCAAAAAGTTGGCTGAACGTGTAGTTTCCGGAGGATGTGTACATATCTGCGTCGTTTGCAGATCCGCTTCCGTCTCTGTCCCAGTAGTAGTACCATTTTCCGCCATCCACCTGCACCGGGGCGATCAACTGGCCGTTTCCGCTGCCAAGGTTGATGACAGAGGCAACACCCGAGCTCACGGGCGTTGCTGCCGTAGATACCGTTGCCCTGGCAGTGGCAGTTACGCCCGTTGTGGCAGTTAGCAAATTGATTGCCGCAGACACATCCTTGGCACTGGCCGAAGCACCAGCGCCGATGGCCGTGCCATTGATCGTCAACGCCCCCGATGCCAATGCGGTGCTCCCGACCGTTGCGCCCGTGCCTTGAATAGATAACGAACTCAAGCCCAGCCCATAAGAGTCAGAATTGACGATAGACACACTCATCTGGTCACTGGCCGTATTTCCAGCGCCTATTTGGATGTTTATAGATTGAAAGCTGCCATCCAACAACTTCATGTTATTGAACTGGATGGTGCTGACCATTCGGTCAATGACCGAGACCATTTGAAAGGACTCATTGTTCAAAGCGGTGCGACTGGAACTCGACAGCGTATCCGTAGCAGCTTGAACGGCCAGCACTCGGATGTGTTGCAGCGCGTTGGTAATTTGCGCCAAGCCACCATCTGCAGTTTGAAGGGCTGAGGTGCCATCCCGAACGTTTCGCCCAGCAGCACTGAGTACGCTGATCTCTGCGGTCATGCGTGAGGCCATGCTCAAACCGGCCGCATCATCTATGGCCGAATTGATTCGGACGCCCGAAGACAAGCGCTCGATCGAAATAGAGAGTTTTTGTTGATTAACGGCAAAGGCGTTTTGGGCCCGAAGCGCGTTAATGTTGGTGATAGCCGATGACATTGGCAGTGGCTGACTACGTCCTTAAATATGCATATTTGTGCTCAAGCGTTTACACCCTTTTCTGTTAAGCGAAAAAAGACCGGTACACGACGTTTACGGATAAAAATTGGAATAATTTAGTTTTGGCGATGAACGACATCAGATTTGCCAAAAGTCACGCTGCAGGTGCAGGGGAATTCGGGATATGCGTTAAGGCATAGGAAGGTGCCAAGTCAGCACGGCTGATCTTGGCTGGAGCAATCATTTTTGTATACTCTCATTACATACAAAAAATGCAACCACCTGACCAACAATGCAGCCTTTGTGATCCTGCAAATCAGCGAAGTTAAAGTGGGATAAATCGACTTTGTAATCACTGAGCATCACCACTAACCGTCGTGTAAAACGATAATTGCTTCAATATGCAAAATTTCAATGCCCTAAGCGCAGCCAATTGGCTGGTCCAACAGCATGCGGACAAAAAGAATTTCGGCTCACTGCCCAAAGATATGGCCTTGTCAAATGCCAGGCAAGCGGGCACCGTTCAAAACGAATTTGTCAGAATCAAAGCGCAGCAATGCGGTGATGTTATCGGTTGGAAAATTGCGCTAGCTACCCCTGTCATGCAAAAAATGGTGGGGCTTGATGCACCCATATCAGGTCGGCTGCATCGCAAGCAAGTCATCCACGCGCCAGCAGAAGTATCCACCAAAGGATATGGCCGTTTGTTGATTGAATTTGAAATTGCTGTTCAAATTGGAAGTGACCTCTTACCCTCTGGCACTCGACATACAAGCCAATCTGTTGCTGGCGCTGTCAGTGAAGTCACGTGTGCATTTGAAGTGGCCGACGACCGACAGGCCGATTACAGTCAATTGGCTGGCCAAGGCTTAACTTTTAGCAGACAACGCATGGAATGAAGGCGCTGTATTGGGTGAGTGGTTACCCTTTTCTCAAGTTTGGCCTAATTTATCTGCCATACCCCGTGCAGATGATGTGATGGGTGAATTAAAGGGTGAAGCGTTTATCAACGGTCAATCTGTTGGTTATGGCTATGCACATGATTTAATGGGCCATCCTCTCAACGCCATTGCATGGTTAGCCAACGAGGCGAACGACCGTGGCACCTATTTGAAAGCCGGTGACATTGCCATGCTGGGATCCCTGGTTACATCAAAATTTCCCAATAAAGGGGATCACTTGCGTTTTGAACTCCAAGGATTCAAACCAATTCACTTGTATGTCAAATAGATACTAGCCTTGCGCTCAAAAACGTTGTTGGAAACGATATTTTGGGATTGCAAGCGCGCCATCACACAGACAACACCCGGCGGCCTCAAATTATGAAATCAAAACCTCTGCCAAAGATATTGCTGTTTGTGGTGACTCTGTTGTTGGCGCAGTCGCTCATTGCGCAGGCCAATCCCTTCAAGTCGGCACACTACGTCCCTGCGCCCTTGCCCACCTTTGAGCGTACGCGCGGCAAGCTGCCGGCGCCCATTTACGACGAGGCGCCACTGTTTGTCCAGACCTACTGGAAAGCGTGGGAGTTGGCCTTCAGAAATTTCCACGAGCCCACAGCAGAAAACGGCTTTGTGTCACAACTCATAGACGCGTCCTTCAGCCAGAACATCTTTCTGTGGGACACCTGTTTCATGACCATGTTCACCAACTACGCGCACCCACTGGTGCCGGGCATTGGTTCACTGGACAACTTTTACGCCAAGCAGCACGACGATGGCGAAATCTCCCGTGAGATAGATCGCAAAACCGGTCGCGACTCGCCATACTGGATCAGCAGCAGCGGGCGCGACCTGTACAGCCACGACGGTAATAAATGGCAGGGCCAGGGGTTCAGCGTGGCCTACATCGGGCGGGACGTACCAAAGCCACCCCCAGTCCTGACGCTGGACGCCTTGAACCACCCCATTGCCGCGTGGGCGGAACTGGAGAGCTATCGCCTCACCGGTGACCGGCAGCGCCTTGAACAGGTGTATGGACCGCTGGTCAAGTACTACCGGGCGCTGGACAAATACTTGCGCCAAGGCAATGGCCTGTACATCACGGATTGGGCGGGCATGGACAACTCGCCGCGCAATGATGACATTGTGGGCGGTGGCACAGCGGTGGACATCTCAGCCGAGATGGTGATGTTCGCGCGTCAACTCGCGCAAATTGCCGAACTAATAGGCGATCCCCAGGACGCCAGCGCCTTACGGCACGACGCGGAGAAGGTGTCCGCCACCATCAACGCCAAGATGTGGAACCCAAAGCGCGGGTTCTACTTTGACTTGAGCTTGAACGGCAAACAGTCCAGCGTTAAAACCGTTGGCGCCTACTGGACACTGCTGGCGGGCGTGGCATCCGACGCGCAGGCCCAGGCGCTGGCCAACGAGTTACGTAACCCCGCCACCTTTGGCCGCCTGCACCGCGTGCCCACCCTCGCCGCCGACGAAAGAGGTTTCAACCCCCTGGGTGGCTACTGGCGCGGGTCGGTCTGGGCTCCCACTACGACTATGGTCATTCGTGGCCTGCAGAAATACGGGCAACATGCGCTGGCAACCGAAATCGCCATGGAGCACCTGCGCGCCGTGTCGGACGTCTTTGCAAAAACCAACACTATCTGGGAGAACTACGCTCCGGATTCCTCGCGCCAGGGCGACGAGGCTAAGGCCGACTTTGTTGGCTGGTCAGGCGTGGGGCCCATCATGTATCTCATTGAATTTGCCATTGGTATCCAGGCAGACGCCCCCGCCAACACCATCGTCTGGGACATCCAAAGCCCCCATCGCGTGGGCGTGGAGAATTTCCGCTTCGGTGGCAAGTTGGTCCAACTCTTGGCAGAAGCCGCCACAGTCGATGGAAAGCGTGTGGTTAAGGTCTCGAGCGATCAACCGCTCAAGCTCCAAGTGCGGTGGAACGGCAAGCAAACCACGCTCGAGGTCAAGGCCGCAGAGGCACTGAGCCTGGTTTTGTAGTGTTTGCCCATAAAAATGGAGCCGCTTTTCTGTGATGCGGCGGGTGGACGCTGGGGGTGATTGAGGGCATAGGATGAGCAAGGGGTTGTTCTGGCGCTTGTGGAAATGAACGACAGATTAAGATCCCCCCCGATGACTCACTTAATAAAGATATGGCTTGTTTTTATGTTTTACGTGCCCTGGATCTGCTTAGGGCAAGATGTTGAACAGCATGTCATTGCGAGCACAGACGGCACACAATTAAAGTCATTGCTATTGCATCCAAATGCAATGCCGAGCACAAACCCCCGCCCGGTGATCGTTGCACTTCATGGGTGCGGTGGTCTTTATGCAACGACTGGTATAAATAAAGGTAAGTTAAATTCCAGACATGCTGGCATGGCTCAACTGATTACTGCCAATGGTTACTCAATATTATTTCCTGACAGTTTCTCATCTCGAGGTGAGTCAAGTTTGTGCTCACAAAAATTTAGCAGTAGAAAAATTAAACAATCGCATCGGTCAGATGACCTAGATGGGGCTCTACTCTGGTTAGAAACTCAGCCATGGGCAGACACATCAAAAATCGCATTACTCGGGTGGTCACATGGTGGAAGTACCGCGTTGCGAAGTATTGATGCCAATCGACAGAAAGTAGCATCCCGAAAACTTCAGCCTAGCGCAGCAATAACCTTCTATCCGGGCTGCTCAGATGCATTAAGAGATAACTTCCGGCCTCAAATTCCTTTGGTGATGATGTTGGCAGAACTAGATGATTGGACACCGCCCGGTCCTTGCATTCAGTTGGCAAAAAATGTTGGTGCTAGTTTTTTTGTTTATCCAGATAGTTATCACGGCTTTGACAATCCTGTTGGAACAGAAAGATTTCGCACCGATGTTCCCAACGGAGTGAACCCTGGTATGGGAGTTCATGTTGGACGCAATCCCATTACAGGTCCACAAGCTTGGAATCAACTACTGCTTACTTTGCGTAAGCTATGGGAATAATCACAACATTTAAACAGCACGGTCGCCCTGCTGAATCTTCACTCGATTTTGAACCTCAAATCTTTGGGATCAAATTAAAAGTTTTCATAACTACCGCGCGGTCTTCAGGGTCCTGGATGACTTCTAAGCATGATCTAGCCTTCTGATACGAGGCTTTGTATTCATCTAGTTTGCCGCAAGCCAACGCAGCCCATGCATGAATGGCGTATACAAATGCCAACTCCCAATCTGGCGTTTCACTTATTTCAGAGAAGTACTTTTTCATGCTTTCCGCATATCTCCAAGCACTTGGACCCATGTCCATTCGTGCATGAATTAACGCCAACAACATAGTGCTTCGCATTTGATTTAGAGAAGTTCCAACAACTCGCCAATGCCAAGCTGAGGCATGTGCCGCATCTAAAAGTTCAGTATGGTTCAGCACATCCTCTAGTGATTCAGACATGTTCCAAGCAGCATTGTTTGCGTTGATAGCAAAATAACGATGCCAGTTTTCGGGTTGAAGATTTTCTGGAGTTTTGCTCATATTTTGATTTTCCAACAATTTTCAATACGCCGTGGACAAGCACTCTTTCGCCTCAAGCTTGGCAAATGCGTGATTTCTGTCTTTTCGATCCTTCTGGCGTTCCATGTAAGTGCCGATCACTCATGGCTTGGCTCGCTGAATTACCCCAAAAAGCAAAGTAATTTTCAGATCAATGGTAAAGTAACCTTCACGGAAATACCAAAGTAGATTTATAAACTCATCACGCGGCAAGCCCAAGGGAAATCCGACGCTCGTCGCTGCACTGAAAACCCTTAAGCGGCTTCAGGAAAAGCACGACGGCGTTGTCGAAGCCTCAGATCTTAAGGACGACGAGCAGCGCATCCTGTTGGTCGATACGGGGTTTCTGCGACCCGTGATGAAGGGGTGGTACATCTGTAGCAGCCCAAGCGACAACGACGCAGACACCACTGCGTGGTACGCATTCTTTTGGGCCTTCGTTTCAGGCTACCTGGGCAAGCGCTTTGGCAAACGGTACTGCTTGAACCCAGAGGCATCACTGATGCTCCACACGGGCAACACCACCGTACCCAGACAAGTCACATGCGTCACGATCGACAGCGGCACATCCAAGGTGGATTTACCCTTTAACACCTCACTGCTGGTCTATCCGGACAAAAACCGGGTTTCCAACGCACGAGTGGAAGTACGTGGCTTGCAAGCCTGGCCTGTTGCCGAAGCTTTGTGCTTGGTCGGGCCTTCGTTCTTCGTGAACAACCCGCGTAAGGCCGAGATTGCCCTGGCCACGGTTCGACATGCCTCCGAACTGCTACCGACGCTGCTGGCTGGCGACAAGATGGTGACAGCAGCAGGCCGGTTGGCCGCTGCATTCGAGTTCGTCAAACGTCCCGATGAAGCCGAGCACATTCAGAAGGCTTTCGCCAAGCTCAAGATCACACTCAAGCTGGTCAATCCCTTTGAATTGGCCGAGCCAACCATTACGCCCAGCAAGGAACGCTCACCTCTAGGCATCAATCTTAAAGTTTTCGCCCCAAACGCTTTTCCACTTGTTCTTTTTCCCACGTTGAGCCAAACAAGCTAAACCGCTCGGAAATCTGAAGCCAGTGAAAGAACACACCAATACCCCAGCCCATAATGACCCATTGAACCCACCAGCGGTTAGGGGTTGTCAACACATTGATGACCGCAAGTAGCGCAACGACCAACACATACTGCGCCAAGTGAATGTAAAAACCTTTGAGTTTTCTAACTTGATTGAAAGCCAAAATCTCCTCTGCGCTCTGACTTTCATTGATGACGTTGACCATACCTTGCTCCTTGAGTGTTGAGAATTCCACATTGAACACGGCAGCCAAAGACTTCAAAGATTCCACGCTAGGCTCTTGACCTTTTTCAATCCGCTGAATGGTGCGTACATTCAATCCACTCAACTCAGCCAACTGTTGTTGAGACCATCCACGCTGTAGTCTTAGTTTTTGAACTAGCATTTATCACTCCTTTTGCCGTGCTAGGAACTCTAATGGCAAGGTGTTTGATTGTGTGCGACAAAGTAGCGACTTGGGCACGGCATTGGCACGGCACGATGCTGACATAGCTTAGACTTTGATGGTCTGACTGTTCGGTAAGGTCTAGCAAGGTCAAAAAATTTATTCAAAAGTTCTAACAATCTAAGTTTCCGTTGTCTATGCCAAAATTTAGGATACTTCATTTTATCTATGCAGATTCAAACCACAGACCAATTGCGTGCCCTTTACAAAGCACCAAGCGAGCGTGCCGTTCTGAAAGAATTGACACACATTGATTCGCACCTAAAGAGATTCATCTCTTTGTCGCCATTTTTAGTGATTAGCAGCGGCGATCAACATCATCAAATGGATTGTTCACCTCGTGGCGGAGACGCAGGTTTTGTCAAAGTTTTAGATCAGCAAACGCTCCTAATTCCTGACTCTATTGGCAATAACAGGTTAGACACCCTCACAAACATCATCGCAACATCACAAGTTGGTCTGCTGTTTTTCGTTCCTGGCATTGACGAAGTTGTTCGTGTGAATGGAAGTGCTACCCTACAAACTGACACAGATCTTCTTAAGCACTTTGATACTTTGAAGAACAACCCCAAGCTGGTTATCAAAGTGACCGTGGAAGCTGCCTATATGCATTGCCCCAAAGCAATGATGCGTTCAAAATTCTGGTCTATTGAACACCATCAAAATATTGATGCGATGCCAACACTTGGAGAAATCATCCGAGATCAAACTAAGAGCACGGGTGCAGTGGAATCCCGTGAAGAAATGCTGAAACGCTACACCCCCGATCTTTAAGCGCCAACACCACCACAAACCGTCGTTTTAAACGACCAGTGATTCAAGCCGACAGCTCGGTTCACCCGCAGAAGCCGAACCTGAGACGGCAATTCATACGCACATCACATAGACATCCGAACAGAATAGCCTTACATTTCGAACAATACTCAAAGTCAACCCCATCAATCTTCAAGTACTGAACATTTTTCACTGAATGAATAAAAAACAATTATTAATTGATTTCGCTTGGGGTCCCATCATTGTTTGCGCATCTCTGTTAGCAAGCTACCGCGAGACTTGGGTTACACGGATGGTGATACTGTGACCAGAGTTGTGATGTGCCTGAGTGGACTGATGGTCGCTTCGTTTGGAAACAGAGTGCCTCAAACACTTTTTGCTCAAGCCCAAACATCCATCGCCAGAAAAATGGCATCTAAGTCACTGGTCGTTGGGGGACTCATTTTTGCTGGACTCTGGACATTTGCTGAAATTTCTGTCGCTCGTCCTGTTGGCATCGCCATATTAGCTTTGAGTCTAGCAATTACCTTAATTCATATCTTTACGCTTTATTTGTCCGCATCAAGAAAGAACTTGTAAAAGCCCATGAACTCAGAGACGATGCAAGTGGTTCCAAGTGAAGCAGCTGGTGCAATGGCAGTGGCAGTGAACGGTGATTGTGCTTGCGACGGGCAACTCCCAAGCACGCACATGATCCCAACCCACAGCAAGTTAGGCAGTTTCAAGAGCAGGCTTTTAAAGTCATTTACCTCACAAGACTCATTGATAGTTTGCGATGAATCAAGTGAGCTCTCATAAAAACTGATGGATATAGGCTAGAACCCTCGCTTTACACGTCTAAGTTTGTCTTTGAAACGGACAAAGCACTTGACAGCGGCACCCCTGCGTCAACGCATCGCTCCGATTGGCTGGTCTTCATCTCATCATTGACATCAATGATACTGAAAAGCGATAGCGGGTTGTCAATTACAGCTGACCTAGCGCAGCCGATTTAAACGACGGTTCACGCAACTACTTTAAGCAGCAACAGCAGCGGAGGCCGTGCGGCGACTTGCAGCGGATCCACGATCAAGCAAACGTTTGTTGCGTGGTTTTGTGATGGTGACTTCAGGGCTCATTCCAGCCGTGCAAGCCATATCCATCAACATGTCCAAGGAGAAAAGATGGATCTTGCCGCGAGTCAAATCAGAAATACGGGGCTGAGTCACCCCAAATAAATCTGCAGCATCCTTTTGCCGCAGCTTGCGTGTGTTGATGACCTCGCTCAATTCCATCATCAGTTTTGATCTGGCTTTCAAGCTGGCCGTTTCTTGAGGCGTGTCAGTGATGGCATCCCAAACGCTGGGGTAATGAGTGGATTTCATGACTTGAGTCCCTGTTGTAATTCGCGAAGTCGTTTGTTAGAAATATCTAAATCTTTTTGAGCAGTTTTTTGGCTCTTCTTTTGGAAGCAATGTAAAACGTGGATGGCGTCTTTTAGCTTGGCAATGTAGATAACGCGAAATTGCCCCGCCTCGTCTGTAATTCTTAGCTCCCAAACACCTTTTCCAACGGTTGGCATTGGTTTGAAGTCGTCAGGCTCAAGTCCATGCTGAACTTTATCCAGTTGATAACCCGCTTCGTTTCTTGCTGTGGGTGGGAACTCTCTCAAATCATCAAGTGAGCTTCCTTCAAAGGCTATTTTCTTCATGAATATATTATACAAATATTTGGATAAATTAATAGGTCTGTCGCTTTGCATCAATAAAAAATTAAAACAAATGCCACAAATAATTCACAAATTAGTCGTCTTGGAGTAATTGAAATTTGATACCTTTGTTAGGACTTAATGAAATTTTTATTTCATTTTGTAGCGCAGGGGGTAAAAATTGGCAACATCCTTCTAGACTGTTGGCGCTGTCCAACTACGCCGCAACAAATTGATTCTTCGCTTATGGGAACAATGCGAACTTGCTCGGGCTCAAGCTGCTGGCACCACCTTTGCCCCCGTAAAGTTCCGAAGTATCGTGGAACACGACACTGGCATACGCAGACAAGTGGAAATGCCCAAGCGAGTTAAACCATGGTGGTTCACTACTGAATCAGGAAAACTTGCCTTGTCAGTGCGCTATGGCACCCGAGTCCTGGAACTCGCCAAGGGCAAAGTGGCAGTGGAAGTTGGTAGCGAAAAAGACTTGGTGCCCACACTGGAGCTGATCAAAACTGCCGTTCTAAACGGAGAGTTGGACACACAGATTGATGCCGCTGCCCTTAAGCTGCGGGACGGGTTTGCTCAGTAAATGTCCGAATTGAACAAAGGCGCTGGTTTGCGCCTTTGTTTGTTCATCGTCCCGTTACTGGACGATTGAATTATGTATAAGTTTGCTTAAAAATTAAGCTGGATATGCGGTTTCGCGATTTGATTGTTCTGGACGGCGGGGATCCAGAGGGCAATATTGTTCAATTCAGGGTATTAAATCTTGTGGATTAAAAAATTCTCAAATAAATGTTGCATTAATGCTATGTAGCATTTATACTATCTTCATGAGTCGCAATGAAGAAATTCCCGTTTACAACCGAATCGCAGAGCAGCGCGAGCAAATGGGCATGTCTCGCCAACAGTTGGCCGAATCTGTTGGCGTGCATTACCAAACCATTGGCTACTTGGAAAGGGGCGAGTACAGCCCTAGCTTGGTGCTTGCCATGAGAATCTCGGAAGTATTGGGAAAAGACATTCAGAGCTTATTTTCTATTCAACCATTTGCAAAAGGCAAATAACATGACAGAGAAAAAAGACAACAAGTTTTATTGGTCTGCGGGTGTGAGCAAAAATGAAGTCATTAAAAGTTTGAACGACAACGGGCCGTCTGTTTATCGCAATCAGTTTAATAGGCAGGCCTTGGTGCTGGTCACTATCGTTTGCCTAATTGGCTTAAGTTTACTTTTCTTCATTTCGCAGCCTAAGTTGAAATCCTATCTTGAGATTGTTTTTCTAGCTATTGTTCTCCTGCTGTATTTTCAATTGCGAAAATCAGTTCGAAATGTGGCAGATGCTCCCGACGAGTTGTTAGACGAGCGGCAAATTTCCATTCGAAATGCAGGTTACCTGCATGCATACCGATGGCTGTCAGCCGTGGGCTTGGTTCATGCCATTGTGTTTATTGTCATATTTGAATTATTTTTGGATCATTTGAACTGGGCAGAAAATTTAAAATTTTCACAGCCTATCATTGCAATTTGCATGTGGGTTGCTTGTTTGCCTTCCATGGTCTTGGCATGGCAATTACCCACTGAGCAATCAATTCCTGAGGAATCAAAATGAAAGCCATCTTTTTAAAAATCAAAAGTCTTTATGAGTTAATCAATCGTGGCGTTCTCAAGGAAAATTTCTATGTATGATTGGATAACAAAAATTTTTAATTCAAAGCCTAACGAAATAGTTGAGCTTTCCGAAGAAGAAAAAAAACGCTCAACTGACGACTATGTGACTCAAGCGCTTATTTTCTCAAGCGCCAATCGCGCACTTAATCCCAATGACTCATCTGACAGCTCTGATGCTGGTAGCAGTGATAGCGGGAGTTCTGCTGGTGATTGAAGGTAACGAAGCGCCGACAACAAACTCCGTGATGGGATTTCTCAGTAAATGTTCCATCGTCCCGTTGCTGGACGATTGAATAATTTACATCAACACCACCAACTGTCGTGTTAAACGACACTTGATCTCCACGACAAACCACAAGCACGGTCTCCACGCTGAAAGCAACTAAGTTCAACGGTTTGAGCGCAGGGGAAAAAATGGGGAGGCATCCTTCTAGACTGTTGGCTAATGTCCCCCGGCGCATTTAACCATCGCTTGACGGTGTTGCGCGCCAAACCCGTGCGTTTGGCGATCTCGCTTATCGTTAATTTGTCGCGCATCTTCATGCGCCTGACCTTGCCTAACATGTCCATAGTGATCATCTCCGTGTCCTGCTTAATAGTTAAGCAGGTGATTGAACACCCTGGTCAATTTTGAATCGGCACAACCCTCACAAAGTGGTCAAAATTCAATCGGCGCCAACAGACTGCCCTACTTTTCAGAAAACACACTATGTAAAACATTGCGAGCACAAGCCATGGTCCGAGCATTTGAACCCGATTCCCAAAACCGTCACAGATCTGTTCCCCTACAGGACACCATCACACGGATCCCTGGCTACCCTCGCAAGCTTGTGATTTTCAAAATCCCAGCATCCAGTTATTGGTGGGTTCGCTACTACGCCGACAGCCACATCTACAAACGCACAACCAAGACAGAAAACAAGCGAGATGCACTAGAAGCAGCCAAACGTTTTTACGACGACATCAACCTGCGTATGCACGGCGTCACAGTATTTGAAGGTTTGCCGATAGATACCAAC
>Ga0114980_10000698_pt1 | contig 23873 bp, 27 predicted proteins | sample S_140806_EF_Meta_FD_87018 | JGI IMG/M metagenome (GOLD analysis project Ga0114980, IMG submission 87018) | Freshwater microbial communities from Lake Simoncouche, Canada to study carbon cycling - S_140806_EF_MetaG | ecosystem: Environmental > Aquatic > Freshwater > Lake | place: Lake...
AGAGGCCTACAAGAAAAATGGGTTAAAGGTGTACATGACAAATATCTGTTCTGAAATAACTCTTCATACTGATGAAAACCACTCATTTGTATGTTGTCTCTCTTCCCTAAATCTTGCAAAATACGATGAATGGAAAGATACTGACTTAATCTATACTGCAACGTGGTTCTTAGATGGAGTTCTTGAAGAGTTTATCCAACGTGCTAAATATATGAGAGGTTTTGAAAACTCTATTCGTTCTGCTGAAAAAGGTAGAGCTTTAGGTTTAGGCGTTTTAGGATGGCATACTTATTTACAAGACAAGAATATTCCATTTGATTCGATGCCAGCTCAATTTGAGACCAGAAAAATATTTTCGCAATTAAAAATTGAAAGCGAACGCGCTAGCCGCGATATGGCTAGAGAATATGGAGAGCCGCTATGGTGTTCTGGTACAGGTATGAGAAATACCCATCTTCGTGCAATAGCGCCAACTGTTTCTAATTCAAAACTTTCAGGTAACGTATCTGCTGGTATTGAACCTTGGGCAGCTAATGTATTTACTGAACAGACAGCTAAGGGTACATTTATTCGTAAGAATCCTACTTTAGAAAAGGCTCTTGAAAAAATAGGGCATAATACTAAAGAAGCTTGGGACCAAATCTTAGCAGACGGAGGATCTGTGCAGGGTCTTGCTGTTATGGATAACTATCGAGTAAAATTAGGAGAAGCGACTAACCCAATTACTTTAAATAAATTTTCAAAGCTTCCTGAACACGAACAAACCTTGTATATTCCTCTAAAGGACGTATACTTAACATTTAAGGAAATTAATCAACTTGAACTCGTTCGTCAAGCCGGAATCAGACAACAATATATTGACCAAGCAGTATCACTTAATCTTGCGTTCCCTACTGAAGCTGAACCTAAATTTATCAATCAAGTTCACCTAGAAGCATATCAAGCTGGAGTTAAAACTCTCTATTACATGAGAACAGAATCTGTGCTTCGTGGAGATATTGCAGCTAGAGCAACCCAAGATTGCCTTGCATGTGACGGATAACCTTTACCTAAACTACTACTTAGATAAGCAGCAATATTCGTATTGCTGCTTTTTTGTTTAGATAAATAATACAGACTAAATAGTAATCATCTAATATGAAAAAACACATAAAACCATACTCAGCATTTGTTCTTGAACAAGACATGGGTCTAGGTGCACCTGCTCCAGGTATGCCAGTCGCAGGTGCAGTAAAAAAGGAAAAACCTTTACTTTTCATCTTCATCGATGATTTAGAAACAGACGGTACACATATGCGTCGCTATCCAGACGGAAGCAAAGCAATTGATTTTCCTTCATACTCGGTTACCCCTACTGAGATCACCGATTGGGCAAAGAAAAATATCCTAGTCAACGATAACAATAAACTAACTGATTCGGTTTTAGATCTTCGTAGAAAAAATTTAGTTAATATTGTCAAAGGCGATAAAGTAAATATCTCAGACGAAGATATTCCATTCATTGAAAAACTAAGACAAGCGTTATCTACTGATATTTTCGGTAAAAGAGAGCCAGACGTAAATGTAATTTTCACAAAAGGCGGACTTCCGACAACTGAAGAAATAAGTGTTACTTTCATAAAATATAAAAAGTAATGTTAAAGTCATTTTCCCAATTTATTAACGAATCCGAAAATACTCGAGAAGATTTTATTAAGGATCTTGCTCTAAAACTTTCACAAAAGATTCGTACAACGAGATCTGCTGAATCTGAAGACTATGAAACAGCTAGCGGAATGGAGTTTAAAGAACCATTTGAATTTGATTTAGCGCTTGAATTTAGACGAGACTCTAGATTTGAACCTAAGGTAGATTCTCATTTTCATGGATTACCATGGGAAAATATTAATTATAAAAAGGATGGTTATGCAATTGATGCAAATACCCTAGTAAATAACAGAGGACTGTCAATTCCTAAGATTATAATTACAGTAGTTCTTAATCCAAATGAAGAACCTCACCTATATAGTAAGTTATATGCACGAATCGTTGACATTTTAACACACGAACTAAACCATGTAGAGCAAGTAGGTTTAGAAACGGATCCATTTACTGAAAATCCATCGTCTAAAGAAGAACGTGAAGCGGCAAAGAAAAACTTTAAGTACTTTTTAATGAAAGACGAAATGGAATCGATGATCGAGGGTATGGAAGCTCGATCCAAGGTGCTAGATATTCCACTAGACTATGTTTTTACTGATTACTTAAGTACATTTGTTCAATCTAAGTACATTACACCAGAAGAATACTCTCAAGTTATGCAGCAATGGGTAAAATATGCGCTGGAGAGATATCCAGATGCCTCTTTTTCTAAAAATGTTGATAAAATAGTGAATTCGATATAAAACTTACCAATTTTTGCAAGTATAATATATCAAAAATTATCAACATGAATCAATTTGAAAAACTTAAGGAAGAAGTAGCAGCAACACAAGCAGCGATCTTTGATCCAATTAATTCACTTCTTGCTTCAGCGGAAGAAGATGCTCAAAAGTACTATAGCAAAGGTGTTCGTAGCGCTGGAAATCGTCTTAAGAAGAAAATGCAAGAGATCAGAAAAACAATTAAACACCCTGCAGTTAAAGCTCAGATGACTGGAATCCAAAATTCTGCAAAAGACTTGCGCCAAACGTTAGTTGAAGAAAGTAAAGTTAAAGCATAATCTTCACCTTATACAAAATTCTTAAAATGCCTCTTTTTGAGGCATTTTTTGTTTTTTCTTAAAACTTTTACCAAATCACTAGTAAAAGAATTACAAATAAACATATATACATTATGACAGATTTTTTTGATCTACCAGATGACGCGATCTCAAAAGGGAAGAACGCGCAAAAAACAAAGAAAAGCGATCCGCACGTTTACGATCCGGATCCTAATGCACACAACGGTTCCTATAAGTCAGTCTTTAGGTTCTTGCCGTATGTTTTCGATAAGAAAAAGAGCAAGTACACTAAATATTCGGCTAAATTCTGGAACCCATTAACTAAGGAGGCATTGATTATCGACTGTCCATCTAATGTGGAACAGCCATCAATCCTTTGGACAATTGAATCAACTTTACGTGGTCTTAAAAAAGAAGAGCCTGAGTTAGTTGAAGAAATCGGAAAAAATTTCTCAAGATGGTATACGCATCATTCAGCAGTATACATCAAGAAAGATCCACAACGCTCTGATCTTGAAGGATCAATCAAAATCTTCAAATTCAGAAATCAAATTGATCAAGTTATCGATCAGCAGATGAATCCTGAGGAACTTGATGGATTAGATGGCGTTAAGAAAATCAATCCATACCATTTATTAGAAGGAAAAGATTTCCTTTGCGTAGTTGGTAAGAAAACAAAAGATTTCAGAGATTGGTCTAAGTGTAAATTCATGGATGAAGTAACTCCATTTGTTTTCAAAATCGGAGACACCTCAGTTCAAGTTAAGAACGATGAAAAAGCAATAAAGCTTGTAAACGAATTCTTAACTAAGAATACTCCAAAAATGGACGAGTACTTCCACCAAGAATGGACTGAGGAAACTTACGAAAAAGTTGCAGAAGCAGTACTTGCGGCAATTCCTCAAAGACAAATTTTGGAAATGATCCTCGGAAAGAGTAAAGATCAAAAGATGAACGATCTTATTCGTGGAAAAATGAAGCCTGGAAAAACAAACAATCCAACTAAACAAAATGATGATTTAGAATTTGGATTAGACGCTCCAGCTGCTCCAGCAAAAACTAAAGACGCTGCTCCATTAGCTACTGAACCTGCTGATGAGTACGATGATTTATTCAAAGATCTATAAAAAAATAATATTATTATGTCAGAACAAACATTAGAACAGACAGAAGCACAAACTGAAGTTGGCAAAACTGAAGAAACTATTTCTCCAGAGCAAGCTGAACAGTTAAAAAAGAACGTACTATTTGGTACTATTGCTTATAAGGACGACGAGTCTTACGAATCTTTCTTACAAAAGATGAATCTTGGTCAAGCGCTATTTGTATTGGTTGCATCCGCAAACCTTGCACAAGCAAAAGGAGCATTTAACATCTTAGAATCAGAAGTTCTTTCAACTGCGATTCGTATAATTCGTAAAAACTCTACTCCAGCACAGGAAAATAGTGAAAATAGTGAACCCGTAAAAGACTAAAATATAAATGGACTTAATTGTTGATGGAAATGCCTTTATAAATGTTGCAATCAGTGTGGCTAAGTCACAAGCAGCAAAGGACAAGAGGACTGACGAAGCGTATTATGTCAACGATCTATTTAATGACGGTGGGTTTATTCTTAAAGTACACATTAGAACTTCTTTTAGAAATTTCTGCTTTACTTATTTTAATTCACTAATTGCACCTATCGGGTCTTCACTCGATAGCGTGCATTTTGTGTTTGACTCAAAGAGTTGGAGAAAAGAATACATTTCTTCTTTCTTTGAAAGATCAGATTTTAAAACTACTTCTGCCCCAACCGAGTTTAAATACAAAGGAACTAGAAAATACGACGACCACCACTATCTCTTCTTTGATTACTTTCAACAGGTAATTATTCCTGCGCTAAACGAAAAGTGTGGAGTAAACCATTACCGTTTTAAAGGAACTGAAGGCGACGATATTATTGCATACTTATGCGAAAAGTTATCGACCGATATCCTAATTTATTCTGTCGATCAAGACTTAAAACAGTTAGTCGGGACTCCAAATAAAAACGTAATGCTAATCGTTCCAAAGCAGATGAGTAAAACAAAGAAAATCTTTGTTCCTCCTACTTTGATTCCCGAAATGGCAGAGGAAGAAGAAGAGGACTTCTTTTCCCTAAACGAATCACACATTACTGGTTCAAGTGTTGACAAGATCATCAAGGCTTTTAAAAATAAAGACTATGCTGAACTTCCTGTAGATCTTACTGATGATGTACTTAGTAAAATTCTATTGGGTGATAAATCTGACAACATTCCAAAACTAGTAAATATTACTCCATCTAAAGCTAAAAAGATTATTTCAAATCTTCAGCAAAAGTATGGAGACTCATTAATTTCTCTATTAGATGAATTAAATGAGAACTTTATTTTAAATTTCATTGAAGAAATTAGTATAGTAAACAAACTAAAGGATACGAATAAAATAGAGGAACTTAGAGAACACCTAATTTTCAATATTAAGATTATACGTCTATCGACTCAAGTTTTCCCTGATGAAATCAGAGACGCTCTAGTACAATTCTTCGGTGAATATCAAGTACTTAAATTTAATTCAAAAGAATTTTCAACATTAAAAAATAATCAATCAACGCTATGAAGCCGTTATACGAAAGAATCCTAGTAAAACCAAGAAAAAAAGAGACCCAAACCAAACAGGGTATCTTGATTCCTGAAAAAGCCGTTAAGAAACCAAATATTGGAATCGTTGTTGCCTGTGGCGACGGAAGTACAAATAACCCAATGCTAGTAAAACCTGGAGACATTATTCTCCACAATCGTTTTGCTGGATCTGATATCTTCTACCAAGGAGAAAAACACCATGTTATCCTAGCAAATGAGGTAATTGCTATTTTGGACAATGAAGATGAAGTTAGTTTAGACGAATTCGAATAAACAAAAAATAATGAAACATAAAGCTAAGCGACTATTACAATTTATAGCTATCAAATGGCTTCGACTTTTTGAAACTAAAGAAACTCGCGAGCCAAGTGCCTATGAAAAGGAATGTTTTTATGTATGTAAAGCTCTTATTAATCAAGACGATAGCGTTCTCCTAATGTCACCAATTTCAGGTAAGAGATACATTAAGAGCGAAGACGACCAAATCTTCATTATTATTGAAGAAAATCAAATAACCATTGTTAATCATAACTACAGTTATAACATAGACCTTTGGGGCACGGCAATGACTCGAATTTCAAACATGTTCGATATTGAAGTCGAAAAGAGAAGAGCCGCAATGGAAACTGAAATTCGCTCGAATGTTAAACATTCATTAAGTAATATCTATAAAAACTTAACTCATGCAAAATCAACCCAATAAAATGACCTCTTTATTTTATACTGGATTTGCAATAGTTAGCATACCACTAGCGATAATTGGATTTTTATTATTTTTTGGGACTCAATTTCACTCAAGCAAACCTACTGAACCTGTTCCTCCTAAAAAAGAAGAACCAATAATTGAGCGAAAAATAGTATATGATACAATTAGAGTTGAAGTACCTGAAGTTCGACCCAAACGGAAGAAAATAGTTGATGATACGATTAATCATATAAAAAAGGATTCGTTATCTATAAATGTTTCACACAATCCTTTATAAAATTTTCTGCTGAACGCAAACAAATAAGTGGTGAGATGCGAAATCTTTATTACAAAGAGAGTAAATCAACAGTCCTTAAAAGAATCCAAAGCCTTGTACACTGGGGATATTAACAGTATTAATATAAAGGTCAAACCTTTGCATAGGTAACGTGCTAAAGAGAGTTACAGAAATGTAGGTATATTAGAATCCATTCCAAGATGGAGTTGTTTGTAGACAGATACCGATGCTATAACAGGCGAAGGGTTGAAACACCCGTATGGTATTCACAAACTTGGAGTGACAGGAATAAAAAAAGGAGAAGCTTAAAAACTTCTCCTTTTCTTTTTTAGGTATCTTCAGATTAGAAGCTTGGAATAAATCCTGTCGTTTCAGAACTTAATTGTCCTCCTACTCTAGTGATTGTGATACGATTGATAAATTTGTGAATTCCTCTTGGGAAATCTACTCTAATATCAATGATCGCAGTATTTGCAGAGATTACTTCAGTTCCATTATTTGAAGAATCAAAGATGATCTCGTAAGAGCTTAATCCTCTTGCAGCTACTACTGCATCTAAGTAGTTTTGAACAATTGTTTTAACTCTCATTCTTGTAATCTCATCGTTAAAATCAAATAAGAAGTTGAAAAGGATCTTCTCAATATCTTTCTCAATTGTAGATAAGTTATCACGAATATGAGCATTGTTTAGAGCTGAGTTAATTCTTTGGTATGCAGTATTGTTAGAGAACAAGATAATACCAAATCCTCTACGTTTAACAATTAAGTTATGTCCTACTGGCTCTAAATAATCTCTATCCTCATCGGTTAAGTCGTACTCAATTCCAACTACATCTGCATCATTGATTGCTCCGCGTTTTCCACCGGCTACAATCAAGAATGGTGTTCCATTTTTGAATTTTCTAACATATAAGTTAGAAATGTATCCTGCTGGAGGAACTGAGATGTTTTTGCTTCCGCTTCTTACAATTAAATTAGGGAAATAGTAAGTTGCATAAGACGATAATGGAACTCCATTTACATCCTCTTCAGCAAATTTAAACAAGTAGCTTGGATTCAATGCTAAATCTCCACCTTGCGAAATAAGCTCTGCAGAAACCAATTTGTTTGCAGTGTTAATAAAGCTAGGGTCAACTGATTCTTCGAATTGTTTGATTGATGGAGTATTTAAGATCGCCATAGCTTGACCATTCATTGCTGCAATCTTAGCTAAATAATATTTAGAGTTTGCAGAAATTTCTCCTTCGTAAGTATCAACAACATATCTAAAGTCTACTAATTCTCCATTTGCAAGAGCTTGTGGAATAGAAGTATCTGTAAATAAGTAAGAAAGAATCGAACTTTGTCTGTCTGCTGTTGAGTTTGGAAGACTTTCTTGTCTAATCTTAAATCCTTTAAGGTATTGGCCTTTCAAGTTAGTTACGAAATTATAAATTCCTTTGTACACTTGAAGAGTATTTCCAGTCACATCTAATCCTACTACTTCTTCAGTAGATGGGGACATTGTAGTGATTGTGTACTCTAAACGATATGGACTTAATTCAGTCTTAGAAGTAATAGAGATAATTTTAACTAATCTCGTTCTTCCACTAGTTGTTTGTGCCTTAATGTATTGGTTTACTTTAATGAATTCATCAACTAATGCTTTGTTTGCAAGATTAATTCCTAATACTAATTTGTTAGGTTGTAACACTGAGTAGTCTAAGAAATCAGTTGTTAAATCAAACGTATGTTTAAATTCTGCACCAGATTCAAGAGTTACTTTAATATAATCTTTAGTGTCGGTTGCAGTATAGAAACCATTACCTGGAGTATAACTGTCTTGGTTCAATAAGCTAATATCATTGAAAATTAACAATTTAATGTATGGAATGTTTACTACGATTGGACCAGCACTGTTAACTGATATATTATCAATAACTTTTACATAGAAAGTATTTGAACCGTCTGTGAGTTGGTCACCAGCTTTTAAGAAGCCTTTAACGTATGCTTTATATAAAGTACTTCCATACATTGCAGCAATATAATTATCACCAAGTGCAGGGTTTACAACATAAGTTTCTCCTTCAGCAATTGACGTTGCACCTGGAGTATCGCTATATCCCGCTAAGAAATCAGCTTCAACTAGAGTATTAATTGATGGATTGTTTGTAATATTAAACACTAATTCCGCATCAGCAGGTCTTGCATAACTTAAAGTATCAATTAATGGAGTATAGTCAACTGGAGTGGTTCCATCAGTATCATAACCTCCGTCATCTGCTGCATATACGTCATCTAAATTTAAGTCATCGTATCCATGTCCTACGATATCTACACGGTGAGTGTAAACGTCTTGGTCAACAAATGTACCATTTGTTAAATCAATTAAGTCTAATTTTTTAACATCAAGAGCACATAGAATTCCAGTGGTTGGGTATGATCTGTTTATTAAACGATCAATTGATACAGTAAGACCTCTTTGGTCTTTGAAATCAGGAATTAAACATCCAAGTGTTCTATTAATTACTTTTATCTCGCGAAGAGCAAAGAAATCAGCAGACTTAGAAGATTTTAATCCAGCTTCATCGAAGAACTGTTTGTAGATTGGGTCTTTTGCAAGTTTTAAGTAGTTTGACCAGTCGCCATTTACCACAATAACTTCAACGAAGTAATCAGAGATAAAATCATCAGGGTGAAGGAATGTTGGAAATTCAACATCAGTTCCACCGATTGTGCTATACCATTCTTTTGCAGTTACATCATAACCAGCAACAGTTGCTTTTCTAACCCAGAGTGTTACATTGCTATTTGCTAAATTAACAAATGATAAAATCTTATTAGAAGTTGTCGATACTTGACCTAGAGTACTAGGACTAGCTACGAAATCATCTTGTAAAGCTAAGTTTTTTGATCTATTTAATTGCTCTGCTTCTGCAACCCATAGTCTTCTTCTGTTGAAGAATTCTACAATTGGATAAGTGCTTAACACTTCGGTTTGATCGTTATTGTTTGATGCAGCTTCAGTATTAAATGTAGTAAATGCAGCTTGGTCCAAGTTTAATGTTGGGTCAGTTTCAGAATCCAATGGAACTACGTTCATTGCAAATACTGGTCCTTCTCTAAGAGCTACCTCAATAGTTCTATGGAAATAACTTCCTGCTTTTTCTAATTTTGGGTCTATTTCGCCATACACTGCTTTAAGAGTTCTAATATCGTTGATTAAAACTACAGTGTTGAATGGACCCACTCGGCTAGATCCGACAACAAGTCTACCTGTGGTAAGAGGAAGTACAACGTTTTCACTTTGATCGATCTCAACAGTGTAGACGCCACTTGACTTATAATTATTCAAATTGATCCTTTGTTCGGCCATTTCTATACGGATATTTTTAATTATTTATCCACTGAGATCCAAATAAATCCAAAAAAATACTAAAAATAAAGATCCTTCGGCTATACATTAAGTATAATAAATCAAATACTATAAAATGGCCAATACCGATAATCAATGTTCAGATCTTAAGATAGACGATCTCTATTCCCAAAGCAAAGACACACTAGGCGACATTCTTGCTCTCCAAAAGGACACTCAAAAGAATGTTTACGGCTGGAATTTCGAAAATATGACTCTTCGAGAAGTAATGAATTTCTGGCACGCTAATACCCATGCCATGATTGATGAGATCCATGAAGCAACTGATGCTCTAGGCGGAATCAAAGATGGCAGCGGAAATGCTGTTTGGAAGTACTGGAAGAAAGATTTTGCAAAATACAGCTTTACTAAGTTCTCAGATCTTTCCAAAGCAGATCAACTCGAATGCAAATTTGAGATTATTGATATGCTTCATTTCTTTATGAATTATGCGATTTCAGTCGGCATGACTCCTCAGGAGATGTATAATATGTATATGAGTAAAAACCAAGAAAATCGCGATCGTCAAGCTCGCGGTTACTAAAAAATAATAAAATAGCATGGAACCAATCATCGGAGGCGGTGGCGCCCCTAATCCGCAAGGAAGCCAGCCAAAATTAAATATTAATCTAGCAGATGCTCCATATGTTGAATGTGAGAGCTGTAATGGAACCATTTTCGAAGAGAAGATGATGATTAAGAAAGTATCAAAATTTATGACAGGTGGTGCCCAAGATTCAATTGTGCCTATTCCAGTAGTAATTTGTTCAAAATGTGGAAATATTAACGAACTATTTAAACCAAAAGTATGATAATTGGAGCTGAAGTATTAAACGATAACTCATTAACTATTTCTTATTATAATGCGGCTGGCCGAATTGCTTTTATTAAAAAGCGACTTGTTGACCATGAGCTTTATAATTGGGTAGAATCTTCTACTCCAACTGCAACTAAGAACTGGGATGGAAAATACATCAAGAAGAGTAAAACCGAAGGTAGATACATCAATCAGTTTAGAATCCAAGAGTTAATTCAAGAAAAGCTTACAGTAGCAGAACTTGAAGCAATTTACAGTTTTGATAATCTTCCAAAGAAAACTTATCTCGATATTGAGATTAAGTTGATCGATGATTCATTTCCAGATCCAGAAAGAGCCAGAATGCCAGTTGGTCTAATTTCTTTTTGTAATGAAGACAATGTTACTTATATTCTCTCTATTTTACATGATGATGGCAAACCAGAAGGACTTTCTCCAGACGATATTGTTCGCATGGAGAAAGAAGTTAACGAATACTTTAGAAAGACTGTTCCTCTGAACCCAAGGGATTCTTGGTTATTTGAACAAGAATTTAAAATACGATACAAGTTCTTTGCGACTGAAACTGAACTACTTGACTTTTATTTTCAAAATCTAGTTCCAAAGTTTTCATTTGTTACTGGATGGAATGTAACTGATTTTGACTGGAAGTATTTAATGAATCGTGCTAAAAACATGAAAGTTGATTCAACTGTAAATTTTCCATCGCGTACCCTAATTTCTAAAAATAGAATTCCAGCTCACCTTGGTGTTCTTGATTATATGCAGGTTTTTGAAAAGCTTAAACCATTTAAAGTTGTAGAAAACTACAAATTAGATTATATTGCAGGTCTTGTGCTAGGTGTAGCTAAATTAAAACACGATTATCCATCTTTTCTTGCGTTTCAAAAAGATACTTATCTCTTTACCTTATATAACGTAATTGACGTTATCCTCGTTAAATTGATTGAAGATAAGCTTTCTTTACTCGATGTTGCCTATTCAATTGCAAATGTGGCTCAAGTAGACGTAAACAAAGTATTTAGTCCAGTGTATATTGCTGAGATCTTAATGTGTCGTGAGTTCTTAAATAAGAACTTAAAAATGATGAAACTTCCTTGGGGAGAATCAAAGGATAACGACGGTACATATGAAGGCGCTTATGTTAAAAAACCAAATCCTGGTCACTATAACTATATTGCATGTTATGACTTTTCATCCATGTATCCAAATATTCAAATCCAGTTTAATATTTCGCCAGATACTTACTTAGGTAAGAAAGGTAGTGTAAAAACCAAAGGTACTGAAATCCATACTAAAAATGATACTCTTTTTTCAAGTGAAAACGATTCAGTTGCCCGTACAATTTTAACTCGTCTTTACGATGAACGTATTAAAACTCAAGGTGAGATTAAACAATTAAAAAATTCAAAATAAGATGGCAAAACCGATATTTATTGTAGGATTTCCAGCAGCAGCAGATGCTCAGGCAATTCATCAAGTATATTCTGACTTGGATGCAAAGCTCGGAGATGAATATCATGTTCTTACTTATCGTGCACAAAATATTGATGACGTTAAATTTGAAGTATTAAATGCAATCAATGCAACTGATATTGAGATATCTGAACTTATTGCTAAGACTAGAGAAGATATTGATATTATCTTAAAAGAAAAAATGCTTAGCGAGCTCACCGATCTTGCTAACGACCTAAATAAAAATAATCCAGAAGAAAATGTCTAGTAAATTCATCAGTTGGCTCGAAGGTTACCTCGATGCCAGTAAAAACAAAGTGACTCCAAATCAAGTAAAGGAGATTCGTAAAAAAATTGCTGAATATAGAGTCCAACGAGAAAGAGAACTTATTCCGCTTTGGGATGATTCCTATGGTGAAATTCCTCTAAATTCATTTAATTCGTTAAATAAATCCGCTGCACATGAAGAATTTCTTAACGAGATTAGCAAAAACAAAAATGCTTCCACAATGGAAGAATTGGTTCTCGAAGAAAAAAAATAAAGAAAAAATGGATACTGATAAACTAATTTCTCTAAAGGAGAATTTTACTGGCCAACGATTTCAGTGGGTAAAAACGGACCAGTCCGCATTACTTGGGAAAGTAGTAAAATGCAGAGACGTTGAGCCTTTAAGTAATGGCCGATTTTTAATCGTGTTCGATGATGGCTCAAAAATCGACAGTAGCAAATTAAATTCAAACTTAATGATGTTACATGGAGATGATAAGCCATTAAGCCGTGAGGAAGCAATGGCAATCAATGGACCAATTCGTCCACTTGCTGATGTTAAACGGACTCCTCCAGTAGTGCCTCCTCAAGTCAATGGTCCAGCCAATCCTGCAAATCCGATGCAGCCTGTTCAGACTGGTGCACAAGTTCCTCCGCCTATACCGAAACCGAACATGTTTGCAATGTTTAACTCAGAAGAGTCTCAAATTTCAATTAACTTGACGGTTAAATTACCAGATCGTAAGCTTCTTAAGATGATGTACAATGGGGCTGAGAACAAAGATAAGTTTTTATCTGAACTTGCAGAATACTTACATGGAATGATAAATAAACAAGTAGTACAGGACTCTATGCGATCAATTTTGGCACCTGTTGTGCCGGCAAAGAAAGAGACTAAACCTACTGTAAATTTAACTGAGGTAAATGAATCCCGATAACAAACATTTCGACAAAAAGGAAGAATACAATGATGGTAAATACTCAATGTATTCTTTTTCTGGAAATAATGGAAAATTTAGAAGAATTGCTTGCTCTGAAGAGTCAATTTGCGTTTTGCCGTTTGATTTAAACGAGCACGGCCAAATCAAAAATATCTACTTAGCAAAATACATGGATCATTTACTAGGAGGAGTTGGATTTGCATGCATTACTGATACTTTTAACAAGAACCAGTTCGACTCATATTATAATGCAGTTGAGTCATGTCTTGCAGATGAAATGGGACTAAATGACATACATGTAAACGATACTTACTTATTAGGCACAGTAAGACATGGTGTACCATTTAGTAAAGAATATAAATGCTATGGCGTTAACTTAACAAAGCACATGGACGATCCTTCTGGCTACACAGCAATCGGTCTTAACCCAAATCAAAATATTCAATCCATCGAAAAGGTCAGATTCACTAGACTTTTAAATGGGGATATCCAAGATTCGCTTGCTTTATCTTGTTCCCTTCTTCTTATTTCTTATTTTTCAGATTAAGAACTTTTTGTCGACATTAAGTAAAAGATTATTAAAATAATTACGATATGTCACATACAAAAGAAGTACTTAACGCATTCAACAAATTTAACGATTTGCTTGAAAAGAAAGTAAAAACCAAAATTACACTAATGGGATTCTCAGATATTGATGATTATATCCCAACTGGTAATTATCTCCTAAATGCACAAATGTCTGGCTCAGTTTTCGGCGGTTATCCAAATACTCGAAGTATTGGGATTGCTGGTGATTCCGGTTCAGGTAAAACCTTCCTATGCTTAAATGCAGTTCGCGAATTACAAAAGAAAGGTTACTTAGTTTTTTATATTGACACTGAAGGTGCAATCGATAGATCAGACTATGTTAAATTTGGTGTTGATTTAGATGGATTAAAGTATTTACGTATGGGCTTAATCAGCGACGTTAAATTCTTCATTAACGACTTTATTGAAACAATGAGAGAAAATCCAGGTTTGAAACCAGCAATCTTTGTTGACTCAGTAGGTATGTTAGATACTGATAAGAGTAAACGAGATATGGATGCTGGTAAAAATGCTTCAGATATGGGTCTTCGTTCGAAAGAGATGAGATCACTTTTCAAATCATTTACTCTTGAACTTTCAAATCTTAAAGTTCCTTTTATCTTTACTAACCATACTTATGCTTCGATGGATCAATATACTCCAAAGGGTATGTCGGGCGGTGGTGGTCCAGAATTCTCTGCATCAATTATCTTAATGTTGAGTAAAGGAACTCTTCGCGATGAAGCTAAAACCACCACTGGAATTATCGTTCGTTCTAAAACTAAGAAAAATCGTTTAGCCAAACCAATCGATATCGAATTCCATATTTCTTTCCATAAAGGTATGAATCCATTCGTAGGACTAGAACAGTTTGTTAGTTGGGAAAATTGCGGAGTTGGCCGTGGTAAAAAATTAACCGAAAAAGAATTCTCTAAACTTAAACCTGCAGAGCAAGAAGATTGCTCTAAATTTGAAGTAGCTGGAGAAATTTTCTACTACATGCCAGGTAAACTTGCAAAAAATTATATTAGTCGTCACAATGGAGATGAAATTCCAGTAAAAGAATTCTTCTCGGCTAGACTATTCACAGAGGCAGTATTAAAGGAATTAGACGAGAAAATCATTAAACCGACCTTCAAGTTTCCAGAAACACAGGACGGAATTGATATCCTTGAAAACGATGAACTTGAAAACCTAAATAATGATGAAGATTCGCTCTGATTTACCAATTAAATATTACTTAAACGTTTATAACGAAGAGAATTTACAAGACGACTTGACGATTCTTTTTGACATAATACAGTACTTAACTAAAGTTATTCAAGCAAAGGACAAGGATCTTTTGCTTGAAAACTTTAAGTTCACATCCAAATCCATGAAATATATTTTCGGAGATAAGTTAAAAGATGAAACTTTTAAGCAAAATCTAGTTAAAAGATTAAAGAATCTGATTGCTACCGACCATATTTCAGTTACTGGAGAGACAATGAAGATTACCGAAACTGGATTAATACACTTTTATAAAATATAGATGATAGATTTTACCGAAAATATAGACTCGCTTGAAAAGATGGTGTGGAACTTTATTCTACACACAGATAATGATAATAACGAACTTAAACCGAAAAGCCATGATTCGTTAAGAAGAGAAGAGTTAATAACTATGGTAAAACCTTCCTATTTCAATGAAGAAAATAGACAGGAATCCTTTAAGCTTGCTCTAAAATTTTTTAGAGAATATGAAAAAATACCAAATCGCAAGGAACTACGAAGTTACTTGGAATTAACAAATACTACAATAGATGATGAAGAATTTGATGACTTATATGCGTTCAATTTACGAGAATATAACTATGATTATCTATACAAATACGTACGTTCTTTTATTTTGCTTAGAAATCTTAACCTTACTGTTTTTGATTTACTCACATATCTAAAAACCACGTCAATTGATCCTGAAAATATTGATAAGATCTCAGAAAAAGTAAGAAATGATATTAGCAGTAAACTCTCAGTCAATTTCTCTAGTGGAGACACTGGACTAAACTTCTTTAATCCTGAATCCCATATACAATTACCTAAAAACGGAAGCCCTACTGGTTTTCCATTCTTGGATAAATGTTTAGGTGGAGGATGGAATCCAAAATCTCTTGTAGTTTTCCAAGGCCGGCCGAAGGTTGGTAAATCTATGGTTCTTGGAAATATTGCAGCACGCTCTTTCCTAATCGGAAATGTAACTGGACTCGTAACTGTTGAATTACCTGAACGTCAATACATGAAACGTATTGGTTCAAATATCTTAAATGTTCCATCTGAGGTATATGCTGGAATTACAGATGCAAAAGAAAGTCAATTGATTGGTACCAAGATTGCCGAGTTAAAAGCTTCTGGTAAATCTTGTGGAGAATTAATAGTCAAAGACTTTCCAACAGGTAGTGCTACTGCAATTGATATTGAAAATTACTTTCTACGTCTTGAAAGCAAGATGAACAAGCGATTTAAAGTTATTGTTGTCGATTACTTAAATCTATTACGCCCAATTAAAGATCAAAACGGTCTTTATGAAAAAATCAAGTGTATTTCTGAGGAATTACGTGGTGTTGCAATGAGAAATGAATGGTGTATTATTAGTGCTACTCAAATCAAACGAGAAGATATTGATAATTTTGATTTAGGCATGGATTCTGTTGCTGAATCCTTTGGTCTAATTCACACAGTCGATTCATTATTTGGATTGATGCGTAGTCCACTTGAAAGTAGAATGAAAATAAAAGCGATTGCAAATCGCGACAACGGATATGAAGAAAGTTATAAGTTCTATACTATGCATAAAGAATACTTTAGGTTAGTTGAAGAAGTAGGAACAAATAGTGAGTTTTATAGTGATGATGAAGAAGCGAGTAAATTAGCCGATACTCTTCGCGATGAATACTCAAACTTAGAAGATTCAACCGCACCTTCTTCTCCAAAAAGTGATGAAGATTATGATGACCTCTTCAATCAAATATAAAATAATTAATACTTAATGAGACCCAATGATGAATTTGAAAATACTGACGAGATTGAAGAAGAGGATGAGAATATTCCCGCAATAGTCAGGGAAGACAAAATTTTTAATAATCGTTATAATACTGGTGATGGTTTGCCAGATACTGAAGATTATTCTTTATCAAGAGGAATCTCGGTTTCACGAGACTATTCAGATTCCTACTTACGAGATTTATACGAATATGAAAGTGAACTTGAGACTAAATTTATTTTAGACGCAATCTTTTCTTTCTTACAAAACGATCCTGAAATTTCAGAAATAATAACCCGATCTTCGCTTGATCCATTTAAAACTAGATCGAAATTTTCAAAGGAAGACGTTAATTTCATATTTAACAAGATTAACACAACTCTTGAGTTAAAATCTAGTGTAATCATGTTTTATAGCCCAATTTATATTTTAGAAGTAATATCTTCTATTTCATCAGTTGAGTACAAGAAGTTATTTGATATGTTAGACACTGAGATTCAGGAACTCTTATTAACCGAATTAAATAAAAAGTATCAATTCCTTGATGGAAAGATGCACAAAAAAAAGATACACTAATGGCTTGGATTAAACTTACACACTCAACTGGCGCTGATTATCTAAATATTGATCAGGTGTACAAAATAGTACAGACTGCACCGACTGATCTTACTTTCTATGATGCAAATTCTATCTTGCCGACAACCTACATATTTTCGACGGCTGCTGATCTTGATGAAAATCTTGCAAAATTTGAGAGTATAACAAAAATTATTGATATTGACAAGCTAGCTCCACAAGGATGAAATTAAAAGATATTAGAAAAGTATTTGTACTTGGCGACCTTCACCTTGGCGTAAGAAATAACTCAATGGAATGGTCAGATATCCAGTCTGATTTTCTTCTTAATTTTTTCTTACAAAAGGTAGACGAAGAAGGTTTTGATCCGGATCGAGATATTCTTGTTCAAGTTGGTGATTGGAACCATATTCGAGAATCAACAAATGTTCGTATTCAAAATATTTCTTTACAGATTGCGAAGGTCTTATCTGAAAAATTTAAACGAGGCATCTATCTTATTCTTGGAAACCATGATGTTTATTATAAAGACAGAACCGATACTCATTCCCTAAAAGGATACGATCTTATGTTTAAGAACTTCAATATCTTTGAAAAACCAGAGATCTTGGAAATAAACTCACATAAGTTTTTAATGTTACCGTGGATAGAATCTGTACCTGAATTAAAAGAAACTGTAAAGTTATATGATTCAGCTAAATATATTTTCTGTCATGCTGATTTCAAAGGATTTAGTCTAAATAAAGCAACTAAGCTTGAGCATGGACTAGAATATGATGATGTAAAGTCATTTAAACGAGTTTATTCAGGTCATATTCATATCCGTCAAGACAAAAACAATGTACTCTATGTTGGAACTCCATATGAAATGGACCGGGGAGATCGAGGAAACACAAAAGGTTTTTATGTGCTTGATGTAAGCGAAACGAATATCACTGAGAAATTTGTAGAAAATACCATTTCTCCAAAGCATATTAAACATGACATAATTGAGCTTCTTAACCTTAATACTGATGAGTTAAAAAAACTATTCTTCAATAATTTTGTGGATGTTACAATTGAATCTACTCTATCTGCTAGATTTCCAATAACCAAGTTTACTGAATTAGTTAAAGACTTTGGATACCGCCGACTTGAATTCTTTTCATATTCAGTCGAGCAGCTTAAAACCAAAAGCGAAGTTGAAATTAATTCAAACTATGAGTATAATATCTTTAGTATTCTTGAAGAAAAAATTAAAGAGTCGACACATACTCCAACTCTCTCTAAGCAGGTGATTGACCGATTTAAAGAAATATACGATGCATTACGAAATAATAAAAGTTACGAACAGTGAAATTACTAGAATTTTCATATAAAAACATACTTTCGTATGGCAACCTATTGCAGACTTTCAAATTTAAAGATGAGGCACAGCTTATCCTAGTTGAAGGTGAAAACGGAGCCGGTAAATCCTCAATAAAAGAAGCACTAACTGTTTCAATATACGGAAGATCGGCTATTCGTAAGATGAAAGATATTCCAAACTGGATTAATAAGAATGCCTACACTAATGTTAAGTTCGTTACTAATTCTGGAGAGTTTATTGAAATTGATCGAGGTATTGAACCTAATTTTAGCGATATTAAAATAAACAATGCACAATTTAATCTACCTGACAAGAGAAAAGTCGACGAGTTTATTGAGGAGGAACTTTCAAAAATTCCTTTTTCAGTTTTTTGTAATACCATTAGTCTTTCATTTGATGATTTTAAGTCATTCGTTAACTTAACACAAGCAGATAAGCGAAAAATAGTCGATCGTATTTTTGGAATCGATATTTTAACCGATATGCGAGGAGTCGTTAAGGAAGATCTTAAACAAAACAAAAAATCTCTAGAAATTCTTAATTCTCAAATTGAAAAGAATACTACTACCCTTAATACTTCAACTGACCAGCTTTCTCAACTTAAAGAAAAACTAAATAAGAAAAAAGAGACTCAATCTGAGGATATTTCAGTTAAAATTGAGACAAAAAAGAAAACAGTAGAAGAAGTCAAACAGCAATATTCTGATTTAAAGAAAAGCATTGAAGACTTTCAGAAAAATCTAAATAGTGTTCGCGATGAAATGAGTACCGCTCGCGTAACTATTCAAGATCTAGCAAATAAACTTGCTCTATACCAAAAAAATAGGTGTCCACACTGTCTAAACGATCTTACTTCCGACTCTTCTGTAAAAACAAAGGATGCAATTGAAGCTAAGAAAAAAGTAGTTGAAGCAAAATTGCCAACTCTTAAAACAGCATTTACTGATATTACTGATAAGATCACAGCATTAACCGAAGATCAAAATACTTCAAAATCTGAGTATTATGAGTTAACTGCTGAGATTAAACTACTTGAATCTGAATTGCAAAAAACAGTAGACGAGCTTGGAGCAGACGAGACTGCGTCTATTCAAGCTATTATTAATTCGATACAGGGAGAATTACAAACAGATAATCTCACTGCCAATGAAAAGGAAGAACAGGCAAATTTATTTAATATTCTAGACGATCTTCTTTCTGATTCTGGAATCAAGAAAACACTAATTGATAAAATAATTCCAACCTTAAATAATAGGATTAAAATTATTTCAGAGAGACTTGAATTCAAATTTCAATTTGAGTTTGATAGCGATTTTAATCCAGTTATTTCTTACTTAGGGATGGATATCTCACCAGAGAGTCTATCTAGCGGTCAACGTAAGAAGATGAATATTATTGTGCTCCTAGCATTTATCGAAATTATTAAGATGAAGCATAGCCAACTGAACGTGCTTTTCCTAGATGAAATATTTAGTTCTCTCGATAAGAATAACGTTTATCGTGCGATCGAAATTCTTAAGGAGTACGCTGAAAAATATAAAATGACAATCTTTGTTGTGTCTCACGAATCCTTACCTGAAGAATTCTTTAATTCTAAGATTTTTGTAACTACACAAGACCACTTCTCAGAAATGAAAATAACCCAAATTGGAGCATAATGTACTCACTATTAATTTACGATCCAACTGATCAAATAAAAACCAAACCTGCACTTACAATCAAGATTGAGATTGCAAAAGATCGTCGCGATCTACTTAATCTTCTTTGTAAAAAAGAATGGGATACCATTATTACTTTTGGAGAAAAGGAATGGTCTCTACTTGAAAAACAACCCTATCATATTCGACATAAGTGGATACACTTAGATACCTTTCCAGGTGATCAGGATCTACTTGCTCAGGTACAACAAGTATATTATAATTACACTAAACTTGGTAGCTCAGATGTTCCCCTAGTTTCGATTTATACTCCTACCTATAATTCTAGAGAATTTATTCTGCAGACTGCCTCTTCTGTACAGATGCAAATTTGGCAAAACTGGGAATGGATTATTGTTGACGATGGTTCTACTGATGATACTGTTGCTCTACTTGAAATGTTACAGGATCCTCGTATAAAAATATTTAAGTTTCCAAATAGCGGTCGTATCGGATTTAATAAGGGTGCTGCTACTAGTTTAGCCAAAGGCGACTATCTAGTTGAGTTAGACCACGATGATTTTCTTACAGTCAATGCACTAGATAAAGTAGTTAGGTCTTTTACTGAAAATCCAGATGCAGGAATGGTCTATTCAAACTGTGCAGAGTGGTGGCAAGGCACAGATCAGAGTAATACTTATAATGCCACTTATTGGCGATATCGCGATGTTGAATGGAACGGAATCACCCTAAAGGAGGGTTTATGTCATGATGTAATGGGCAAGTGTGAACTTGAAAATGGATCAGACTGGGTAATCAATAATATGCCAATTTGTCCAAACCACTTGCGTGCATTTAGAGCAAGTACTCTTCGTGAAATCGGAGGCTACCGTAACCTAGTATGGGCAGATGATTATGACGTAATGCTACGTATGTTTATCCACAGTAGAATACATCATATTGATGAGATGTTATATGTACAAAGATTTGGTACAAATACTTGGACAAAAAATGCCAGTCTCTTGTGGCCATGTTTTGCTAAAATTAAAGAAAATTATCGGGATCAACTTACAGCGCGCTTTGCTGAACTTGAAAATATTATCCAATTACCACTCTAGTTTGTGTAATAAGCATTAATATCTTTATACTAACTAGTATAACTAATAGTGCCTGGACCATTAGGTGGTAAATTCTTCCAATTTAATGTATTTGATAAAACTCCCTTATATGACCAAATAGTTCTTCCTAAAGAAGAATCTATATCTGTTGCATATAAATATTGTAGATCTAAAGTTGAACCCTGGTCAACTGTTAATATAGCTTGACTACCGGGAATACTAGAAACAAATGCGTTTTTATTAGAAGCGGCAGTGGCACCAATACTTAACATTGAGTTTCTAATTCTATAACTAACTCCACTTACTAGTGTCCATGTTCTTGTATTATTTACACTTGAAGTCCAGTTATAATAATCAAATCCAGATGTGCCTGAATATATTATACTTTGCGTAGAGGTTGCAGTACCGCCTACTGTAAAAATACTATTTAGAATAATAGTTGATGCAGATGATGGCAAAGTCACATTATTCCAAGTCATACCTCCTGTATTTAGGGTAACTGTAAATGCACTAGTTGGCGTAAGAGTTAATGTACCTGCCCCTGGAGTAATTATACCAGACGTATAAGTTATTGTTTTATTAGTAGCTGGTGTAAATATAATACTCGTTAGTGTAACTGTCCCTGTTGCTATAATTACAACATCCGATTGAAATGTAGCTGATATCGCTTGTGTCGTGGATGTAGTAAACCGATATACAGTAGTTCCAGCAAATACCCTACTACTCGCTGCCGTAACGTTTCCATTAAAGCTAAGCGTAAATCCATTAATAGTATGGACTCCGCCACTACCGGAATGGGATGTATTACCGCCAATTATAGCAGGATCTGCTAACGTTATCGTTAATGTTGCTGTATTAACTTGGTAGTTGCCAGTCCATGTTTTACCATTTGAAGTCCATGTAGCATTAGCTGTAAAAGTTAATGTGCCAGCTGTACCAGTAATAGTCATTCCAGCAGAAAAGGTTAAGTTTCCAGCAATACTTATTGTACTACTATTGGTTAATGACAGTGTATTTACATAATTTGTAAAGTCAACACTTTTTGCTACAGCACTGGATGTGGTTAAAGTTAACGGTCCAGAGGTAGCGGTAGCTACTACATCATCCGCAACCGTTGGTACAACTCCGCCGACCCAAGCTGCTGCAGTAGTCCAGTTTCCACCAGTATTACTTATTGTTATAATAGCCATTTTATTCTACTATAGTTGAATATTTTTCTTCTGTTATACCCCTATTGATAACACCTTGTATAATATCGTCTTCTGATTGTGGTTCAAAATGAGCTACATATACTTGTTTAGTTACACCATTGAAGTCATACTCTACTAGAGTAGTTACTGTAGTAGATATTGTTGTTTCTCTACTTATAATTTTATATTCCATATTATGATATGTTAAATTTTAAAACTAATAAAAGTCTTATTGCATTAGTATTTGAATCTATGTTTACTATAAATGTATCTCCTGAAGTTACAGCTATTGCTAATCCTGTAGCTTGATTTTTAATTGCTCCTGTCAATGAAGGTTTAGTACCAAAGATTGTATCAGCAACAGTAGGAGGATAGTTTGCATATGTGTCTTTCCATACATCGATTACACATGTAGCGGATACTGGCGTATTACTTATTTCAAATAATTGCCATCCTGTTATTGTTCCGGTAAAATCTATATTAAAGCTAGCTTGTGAGTTAATACTTATTACCCCACCTTGACCATCAAAAGTAACTGATTTACTTTGAATACCCTGTGAACCTTGCGGTCCTTGCGGACCTTGTGGACCGAGTTGCGTATACATTACTTGAGTGAATGTAGCAATTACACTTGGCGTTGCTGGATGGACTGGTGCAACCCCTGCAGGTAAATACTCAATCGAAACTTGTGTACTATCTGCGTGCCACCATAATTCTACATAATCGCCAGGAGCGACTGAAGTTCCAACATAATTAACAGTGGCAACTGCGTAGCCAAATTCACTTGCATTTTTTCTAGCAGGAACATGAAATCTAGTAGTACTGTCTGGGTAATCTGAACCATTATATCTTAACCAAATATCAGCATAGTGAATAGCATTATCTATATTCTTAAGCTGAATTGAATAAATCATGGTGTATGTTCCAGGATTTGCTATAACAACTGTTCCTGTTCCACTTAGTGAAAAACCATTAGATCCAGCGTCAGAATTAATATTTACAATTTGTGCCGTTCCAGGAGTTACAAAAGGTTGATCTACTGTATCAAAAAAGTTTCCATAATATCCTAATGCTCCGCCTGCTCCAGTAGTACCTTGGTCTCCCTGTGGACCTTGAGTACCTTGGTCTCCCTGTGGACCTTGAGTACCTTGGTCTCCCTGTGGACCTTGAGTACCTTGGTCTCCCTGTGGACCTTGAGTACCTTGGTCTCC
>Ga0114980_10000700_pt1 | contig 23846 bp, 17 predicted proteins | sample S_140806_EF_Meta_FD_87018 | JGI IMG/M metagenome (GOLD analysis project Ga0114980, IMG submission 87018) | Freshwater microbial communities from Lake Simoncouche, Canada to study carbon cycling - S_140806_EF_MetaG | ecosystem: Environmental > Aquatic > Freshwater > Lake | place: Lake...
CCGTTGCTGATCGGTCTGGGGGGCCTGGGGGCAATCATTGTCATTGTGGCCGGGGGCTATCTGGTTACGTGGGGGCTGGTAACCGTCGGCACCGTCGTTGCTTTCCAGTACTACCTCAACAAACTGTACGGACCTGCCAGACGAATCGGGTTCCTGTTGGGTCAGTTGGCGAGGACGCAGGCAAGTGCAAGACGAATCTTCGAGATGCTCGATGTCTCGCCAGATGTCATCTCCCGGCCCGGCGCGCGTCCATTGGAGGACGTACGAGGCGAGGTGGTCTTCGAGAATGTCAGCTTCGAGTTCCAGAAGGGCGTGCCAGTTCTTAGCAACATCTCACTTACAGCCAAACCCGGGCAGGTGATCGCACTTGTCGGTGGGACTGGTTCAGGCAAGAGCGCGCTGACTGGGCTCATCCCCCGCTTCTACGACGCAACATCCGGGAGGGTTCTCGTCGATGGTCGTGACGTGCGCGACGTGGATCTGGGAAGCCTTCGCCGGCATATCGCGATCGTGCCTCAGGAGGCCATCCTGTTCAGCCGCAGCCTGCGCGAGAATATCGCCTTTGGCAAGCCTGAGTCCGATATCAGCCTGGTGCAGTTTGCGGCGGAACGAGCGCAGGCCCACCGGTACATAACACGCCTCCCTAAGGGCTACCAAACCACCGTCGGTGACCGAGGCGTGACCCTCTCGGGTGGTCAGCGTCAACGCGCCTCGCTCGCTAGGGCGCTCCTTGTGGAACCTTCGATCCTGATCCTCGATGATGCGACCTCGTCCGTGGATATGGAGACCGAACACCTGATCGAGCAGGCGCTTGGCGAAGTCATGAGTGGCCGGACGACCTTTGTCATTGCCCACCGGCTTTCGAGCGTGAAGCGCGCCGACGAGGTTCTCGTAATCGATAGTGGTCAGATTGTCGAACGCGGACGTCATGAAGACCTGATCCTGAAGGATGGTCCCTATCGGCGTATTTATGACGTGCAGATGCGGGACCAGGAAGAGTTCATCACCGCAAATGTCCGGACCTCCGATCCGGTCGAGGTGGGTGGGCGCGCACCGTTCGCATCCGAAATGACGATGGATGGAGCGTCGGCGGTTCTACCGGGACAGGAGGTGTCGCGGTGATTGGTCAGGGGGCTCAACCGACACCCGGCCAGGGGAGTGCGTACGACGATGACGCGCGCCTGACCTCAGACCGCGAGGTGGTCGCACGCGCGTGGGCGTTGCTAAGTCCTTACCACTCTCGCCTATGGATTTCGCTTGCCCTGATGCTGCTCGCATCGGCGGCCACGCTACTGCAACCGCGGATCATCCAGTTCTCCATTGACCGGGGCATCTTGCAGGGAAAGTTGGATGAACTGAACCTGTGGGCGCTTGCCTACGTGGCCACCCTTGCGATCACCTGGGGGGCCACCTACCTCCAGACATGGGTGCTTTCGTGGGTGGGTCAACGGATTCTCTATACGCTGCGGACCGACATGTTCGCGCATCTCCAGAAGTTGAGCCTGCGCTACTACGATCGGGAGCGCATTGGGCACATCATTTCCCGCAATACAAGCGATGTCTCCGCGGTGAACGAAGTCCTGACGCAGGGGTTGTTGCAGTCAGTGGCAGACGTCTTCATGCTTCTCGGCACGATCGCGCTGATGTTCTCCATGAGCGTGCGGTTGACACTCGTGACGATGGTCGTGCTTCCGATCATGTACGGACTGGCCCGATGGTTCGCGTCCGGTTCGCGCCCCGCGTACCGGCGTATCCGGCAGACCGTGTCGGCAGTGAATGCGAACTTGGCCGAGAACATCGTCGGGATGAAACTGATCCAGGCGTTTCGACGTGAAGGTCGGAACTTTGACGAGTTCGACGACATCAATCGCGAGAACGTTCGCGCGCAGAAGGATGCGATCTTCTTCCACGCGGGGGTAATCCCGATCCTTGACCTGATTGACGCGGGCGCGACGGGATTGCTCCTGTATGTGGGCGGGAACTGGATCCTTGGCGAATCGTCACCTGATCTGACCATAGGCATCCTGACCGCGTTCATGCTGTACTCGTCCCGGTTTTTTGAACCGATGCGGGATCTTGCGGCGCGGTGGGACCAGGTGCAGGCCGCATTGGCGGCGGGCGAGCGGATCTTTCATTTGCTCGACTTGAAGCCCGATGTCGAGGACGCACCGGGTGCGTACGAGATGCCCCCGATCACGGGTCATGTTCAGTTCGACGCGACAACATTTGGCTACAACCGGGACACGGCAATCCTGCGAGACGTTTCGCTCGAGGCAAATCCTGGAGACCGGATTGCACTCGTTGGCCGTACGGGGGCGGGCAAGAGCACCATCATCCGCCTCCTGATGCGGTTCTACGACGTCCAGGGCGGTCGGGTGCTGATCGATGGCCACGATGTGCGTGATGTGACGCAACGCAGTCTGCGCCGCCAGATGGGTCTTGTGCTGCAGGAACCATTCCTGTTCGCGGGAACGATCCGTGAAAACATTGCGTTCGGTCGACCGGAGATGCTTGATACGCCAGAGGGGTCGAAGGCAATCCGCGATGCGGCGGAGGTAGTTGGGCTGCGGGAGTTCATCGAGGCCCTGCCCGGTTCGTGGGATGCGACCGTGGAGGAACGCGGTGGCAACCTCAGCGGGGGCCAGAGGCAACTGATCTCATTGGCTCGGGCGTTTCTTGCTTCGCCGCGCATCCTGATCCTCGATGAAGCGACGTCGTCGGTGGATACCGAGACCGAGGCTTCCATTCAGGCAGCCCTTGATCGCGTCCTTGCTGGCCGGACGGCTTTCATCATTGCCCATCGCCTCTCAACGATAAAGAGGGCGACGCGAATCCTCGTCATAGACGGTGGCACCATCGTAGAGCAAGGGACCCACGAGGAACTCCTCGCGATGGAGGGGTACTACTTCCGCCTCTACACACTTGGGTTTGCTTCATCGGCCGATGAACCCGAGGAAGTGAACGTCGGGGGATCGTAGCCAGGTGGATTGCGGACGGCTGCTGGAAACGCGCGTCCGCAATCGTTTCATTCTCTCTTTGCGACGATGCTCAACCGGGTGGACGTTGGCCCGCGTCGGCGTGTGCAACGACGCGGATGCTGGTCCGGGCGATCGGATCCCCATCGATCAACAGCACGAATGTGAGACGTTCCGGTTTACGAACAACAAGCCCTACGTGCAATGGGAAGAAACACGGAACATCCTCGTGGGGAGCGTAGCCAAGGGGTCGACTGACTTCGATCATTGACGAGTGCACTTGCCCACCGGCAATCGTGCCTTCCTCATCACGGACCTCCAGGGTCATGGCCATCGGACGGTACGCCTCGCTCGCCGGCACAGAGAGTTTTATCGCGAGTGCGAAGGTCTGTTCGACTGGAAAAGCCCGGACGAGCAAACGGTCCCAGCCGCCACCGAGGATGAATAGTTTGCCGTCGTGGACCTGAACGCCATCGCAGAGGATGAACGCCTCGGCGCGGACCCGTTGTCCGGTGAGTGAACGCACGGTTGTCGGGGAGTTGGTTGCGTCGTCATCCATCTGCAGCATTCCATTCCGGTCGTGACTGATAGTGCCACCACCCGGCACTCCACCGCATTCCCGTCGCCCCATATTGCCCTGAGGGTCCGGCGTCTGAGATCCGTCTGACAGTTCGGACTGGGGTGTTCAGCGAATGCGGGACCAGTCGAAGACGACGCCTATGTACTCATCCTTCTGGTGGGCGAGGCCGAAGTACGCCTCCTGACAAGCTTCCGGAGAGAGAACGTGGGTCAAAAGTGGGTCCACAATAAGGCGACGGTCGTGGATCCAACGCATTATCTGGCGGTAGTTGCCCTCAATAGTGACACGGGCCCGTTCGGTGTTCTCGGAGATAGGGAAGGTCCATTCCAGGGCACCAATCATTCGGATCGCGAGCAGGTGGATGCGCGCAAGCATTGGGGTCAGGTCGCCCGGGAACGGTGCACGCGGGCTCCCCAGGAGGATGACCTCGCCGTGACGGCCGCACATCTCCACGGCTTGCGCAACCAGCGAACTCTCCCCGATTGCCTCCACGACGATGTTCGCACCACCGCGATCGTCTGAACTTCCGACCCAGTCACGGACCACGGCGATGGGGTCTACCTCACGCGAGTTGAAGACCTTTTCGATCCCGCAGGCTTGCGCCTGGTGCAGGCGCATTTCGCTTATGTCAAATGCAATCACTTCGGCGCCCGCCAGTTGGAAGAGTTGCGCGGCGAAGTTTCCCACCAGCCCCATGCCGATGATGGCCACTCGGTCGCCGGCCTGGACGGAGGAAGAACGGACCGCGGAGATTGCGACACCCGCCATCCGTGTGAAGATGGCGTGGCGCCCATCGATGTCTGATGGGACCTGCAAGGCGAAGCGTGCCGTATTGGCCTGCACGATGGATCCGTGGCGGCTGAACGTCAGGATCCGGTCTCCGGGATTGATGTTTTTCACCTCACTCCCGGTTGCCAGCACGGTTCCGAGATGGCCGTAGCCAGTCCGCGCCGGATAGATGATCGGTTGTGCCCGATAGATTGGAGGGGTCTTTGGCATCAGGTTCGTGAAGAACGACCCTTCAGTGCCCGCGCTGATGATCGAGTATTCAGATTCGACAAGAGCTTCATGAGGGCCGAGGTTCTCGGCGCTGACGTCATAATCCTCAAGTTCGGCCTGTTCGGGTCCGACAAAGACGACACCGCGTGCACGCATGAGGTTCTTCCTTTCGACGGTGGCTTGCGGTGAGGGGTCGCTTTGGGCAGGATCGGGTGGTCGTCAATGCGATCAAGACGTTTCCTTTGCCCAACTCCTCACGTCCAGATGCTAGGTAACCGGGTCTCCGTATGGTGCCCTTGGACGGCTCTGGCGCGCCCTACAATACCGCGCGACGACGATGACAAGAGACGGAAGCGGACACGGTGCCCGACAAGTCGTGGACCATGGAAGGCCACTCGCGGGTTACCGGGTCCTTGACCTTTCGCGAGCACTTGCCGGCCCGCATTGCACCGGGTTGCTTGCAGACATGGGTGCCGACGTCATCAAGGTCGAGGACGTCCGGGGTGGCGACGAGACGCGATTTTGGGGGCCACCGTTCCTTGGTGACGACAGCGCATATTTCCTTTCAGTGAACCGAAGTCGGCGAAGCATTGCAGTCGATCTCAAGAGCGTTGACGGCCTCAGGATCTGTCTGGGGCTAGCGGAAAAGGCTGACGTTGTCGTTGAGAATTTCCGTCCCGGGGTTGTCGCGAGACTTGGTCTTGATTACGCAAGCGTGAAGGCGGTCAACCCGGGCGTGGTCTATGCGTCAATCTCGGCATACGGTCAGGATGGGTCTGGAGCGCAAGAACCGGGGTATGACCTGATCGTCCAAGGCACCGGCGGCCTGATGAGTGTCACTGGAGATCCGGACGGTGGCCCAGTGAAGGCGGGCGTTGCCGAGGCCGATATCCTTGCCGGCACGAATGCGGCCGTGGCCATCGTTGGCGGTTTGCTTGCCCGCGAAAGAAAGCGGTCCGCGGGGGACGTGATTGCCGAGGGCACGTTCCTTGACGTGGCTCTTTTTGACGGACAGGTCTCCCTGATGGGTTACCACTTGGTGAGCTACCAGGTGAGTGGCCGGGTCCCTGGGAGATCGGGAAACCGTTTTCCGTTCATTGTCCCGTACCAGGCGTTCCGTGCATCCGACGGGGACTTCACCCTCGCGGTCCCCAATGAGCGGCTTTGGCAATCCTTCACCACCGTCATCCAGCGACCAGACCTGTCTGCGGACCCGCGTTATGCAGACAACGGTCTGCGCGTGCGAAACCGGGACACACTCACCACGGACCTTGCATCGGTGTTGGCGACGCGCACGGTGGGCGAATGGGTTTCCAGTTTTCGCGATGCCGGCATTCCCTGCGGGCCGATCAACGACATCGGGCAGGTGGCGTCTAGCCGCTATGTAGCCGAGCGTGGACTGCTTCACGAGATTGAGCATCCCGCAGGCGCGGTGCGGATACCGGGCCAACCGTGGCGAACGGGTGAAGCACACTCGCGGGAGGCAAACGAAGCCCCCGGTCGTCCTCCGCGCCACGGCGAACACACGGACGAGATTATGGTCGAACTCGGTTACGACACGGCAGCGATCACGCGGTTGGAACGCGCCGGCGTGATTCGGACTGACCTATCGGGAGATGCGAGATCAGGCACCGACCCAGTCGGGGACGGTCGCTGAATACCCGGATGCTTCAGCTCCGTACTCACTGAATGGGTCGCCAAGCTCCAGAATATGGTTCTTGTAGGCAATTGCGCCCCAGTCAATGATGTACGGGATCAGGTACCACGCGTCGGCGCGCTGCACATCGACCCAATCGTCGACGTATTCGTACACCATTGTCCGTTCGTCCCCGTAGCTGGCGCGTTCACCAAGACGACGCGAGATGAGTGCCCAATTGATGTCACTGTCGGCGCGGGCGGTCGACATTGCCTGCACAATCCGGCCACGGGCGTTGGCCCGAGAACCGGTCGGCGGATTGACCATCATCGCTTCGGCGCGCTCAGGGGCAATGATCGGTTGGAGCTTCCCTTGGCGCTGAAGCAGGTTGAACAGGCTGACCGACGGGTCGATGTGGTGGTATGCCAGGTCCAGCTTGATGAGGGCTGGTTCCTCCCACCCGCGTGGTGCCTTTGCCGCAAATGACTTCAACTGGAGGAACTTTGTGACCCAATCGAGGTAGCCGTCCAAGCGGAAGCGGTCGGTCTCCAATGTGTTGAGCACCGAAGCCCACTGGCGAAGCACCCAGATGGTGTCCTCATCGCGGCCGAGGTAACGGCGGGTTGCCTCATGGAGGTACACGCGCTGTATATCGATGGCGGACATCTCGCTGCCATTCGCGAGTTTGACCATCCACGTTCCGGTCGGCTCTCCTGAGATCTTCTTCAGGGATGCCACCGGATCCTCAAGCTCGATCTCAACCTCGGAGGTCCACCCCTCGTCCAGTAGCTGGGCGACGAGTGCCATCGTCCCAATCTTTAGTTTGGTGGCGAATTCTGACCGGTTCGCGTCACCGATGATGTTGTGGAGACGGCTGTACCTCCGGCCGGCATGGGATTCGTCCCGCAGGTTCAGGATTGGACGACCCCCGAACCGGACGCGGTGACTGACGTCAACGGAGGTGAAAGGTGCCCGCTGACTGATCTGGAAGGGAGGCGGTGGCGACCCATCAACGGTTCCCGGAAGGGCCGGGAGGCGGGATGCGCGAGGACGGGTTGAGGCCGGCTTGTACATCCCGGCACCGGCGAAGATCTGGCGGGTCACCAGGAACGGAAGGATGCCTTCCACGAAGTCTCGCGTGCGCGGGCTCGACCGGATGCAGTAGTTCTCGTGATAGCCGTAGGTGTTGCCAAAGTGGTCGGTGTTGTTCTTGATGAAGAACGCCTCACCCTTGAGCTGGAGCTCGTCAATCATTGACAGAAGGATCCGGTCGCCAGCGTGTTCGGCTGCGATCAGGTCATCGAGGGTCCGGCATTCAGGGGTTGCATACTCAAGGTGGCCGGAATCGAGGTACATGCGGCCCCCATTGAAAAGGAACCCTCCGTTGCCTGGGCTCTCCCCCCATTCCCGAGGTGCAGGCTCGATGAGACCATACTTACGGGAACCGAATATGCCGTCCTTGATTCGGTAGGCAACCTCGGTCGGGCTCATGTTCCCGGCAGCTGCGTACTCGGTCTCAGTGCCAAAGAGTGCATTTTCCATTCGCTCAATCTCCCCGCACCGTCGCCGGTAAGTTCGCTACCCGGTCATCTGCCGTTCATGCCACTACGTGAAGCTACTCTCCACCTGGCTGTGGGGTCGGGTCTGGGATCTCCCGGATGATGCGCTGGATTTCGTCGTCAAGGTCACTGTCCGACGACTTTTCAGTGTCCGTCTCACCCGGCGCGGAAGATGGACGCGAAGGTGCTTCAGTAGGTGTTTCTGCGGGCTTGGTTGGGGCTTCGGGTGCAATCGCGATCACGGTTTCAGGCGTCACGTGATCCTCCCTTCATGGTAGCGACGAGGCTTGTGAGATCGGGGGAACGGTCAATGAGTTCGATGACCCGGTCGATGACCGGACCGGTGATGTCCTCGAGGTCGAGGCGCCATTCCTTGGATCCCACGTCAAATGTGACCGAGTCCCACTCGAGTTTCCGGATCTGCGGTCCGAACCGGGCCAGAAGTGCGCCGCGGATTGCGCCTCTCGTTCGCGCAGGTGGCGTCTGGGCGCATGCGTCAAGCCGCTCTTGATCAACGAGATTCATGACACGCCCTTGCTTGCGGAGGGTCTCGAAGAGGCTGACCCGCGGGTCGATCATGTGATAGGCCATGTCCAAACGGCGGAGGCGGGCATCGCCCCAGGTTCGCGGGTCTCCTGTTGTTCCTATCTGGACAAAGAGTGACCGCTTGATGATCCAGTCCACCCGTGTGGCGAGCTTCTCCGGGTCTGATCCGAGGGCATCGAGCGCTTCCGCCCACTGCGAAAGCACCCAATCGGTTTCCGGGTCACGCCCGGCAAAGGATGCTTGGCATGCTTTAAGGATCAAGTGCTGGATGGCGAGTGCAGTCATCGGACGTCCGTAGGTCATCGGGACGGTTGTGGTCAACGAAGTGTCCCGGGAGATGTCCTTGATTGCCTTGACGGGATCCGCAATCTCGAACTCGGGCTTCCACCCATCCTCGATGAGATCAAGGACGAGTGCGGTTGTGCCGACCTTCATTGCCGTTGCCCACTCGGACCGGTTGGCGTCACCGGCAATGCAGTGCAAACGACGGTATTTGGTCGAACTCGCGTGTGGTTCGTCGCGTGTGTTGAAGATGGGACGCTTCGCGGTAGTGTTGATGCCAATCCGTTCCTCGAAGAAGTCGGCCCGTTGGCTCATCTGGAAACCGGGGACGATAGGTGCGCCCGAGGTCTCGATGCCAACCTTCCCGGCACCGGCATAGAGTTGGCGAGTGACGAGGTGGGGCGTCATCCCCCTGACGAGTGAGTCCAGCGGGGTTGACCGTGCACAGAGATAGTTCTCGTGCATTCCGTAGCTTCGCCCGTGGTAGTCGGTGTTGTTCTTCAGCAGCCGGACGCGTGTGGCCGGTCCGACTTCCCGGGCAAGGGCTTCGTTCCGCGCCGTTTCACTGGCATGGACAATCCGTTCCCCCGCGCGGTCCTGGGCCACGAGTTCCAATAGATCCGGGGTTGCCTCGGTGCAGTATTCGGGATGGTTGTGGTCGTTGTAGTACCGCGCACCATTGAGCAGGACCGTGTTCGCCAGCAGCTCGTCCCGTGTGAGTTTCCGGCTTCTCTCGTCCGGTCCCTCTAGGTCATTCGGATCGCGCGCAAGCCTGTCAGCGCGTATGCCTCGCAGATCCTGGTAGGGATCCTCGCCCCGGTAGTCCCACCCGCGGAAAGCGCCGGGGAACGGCACCGCCCGCACGATGCTTGCGCACTCGTAACCGAAGTCGACTCCTGGCGGGCCATCGGTTGGCCCGGTTGGTGCCCCGGGACTGGTTGCGGAGAAGCCCTCGCAGTTCAGGCCGTATTCAGTTTCTATACCTACCGGTCGACGCATGAGGTCAGTCTAGCACTGTATTTCGGTGTTCTGGATGACCGGAAAGCCTCAGCGCCGACGCACCTTCACCGGGCGCGCTATTGTGACCGCCGAGGCCGCATCTCCGTGCTCGCGGTCGTGAAAGAGGGAATATTTGTGAGACGTGGATTGGCAATCACCCGGATCACGGTTATCGAATATGGCTACACGCTGGCGGATCTGGGAAGCGACTACAACGGTTTCAACTCGGTCTATCTGCCCGGTGCGAAGCGTGAGGCCCGCGGACATGTTCTCACCATCGAGACCAACGAGGGCGTCACGGGTGAGCATGCCGGTGGGGACCGCAACACCTACGCGCAAGTTGGCCAGGTGGCGTCGTACCTGATTGGAAAGAACCCGCTCGAGCGTGAACGCTTGTACAACGACATGAAGCGGGCTTTGCGGAAAGTGGACAAGTTCGGGTTGAGTGCGATCGACATTGCACTCTGGGACATCGCCGGCAAGGCCTACGGTGCCCCGCTCTACGAACTGCTTGGCGGTTGGAAGCGGACCCTGCCGGCGTACGCAAGCACGCTGCATGGCGACCATGTTGCTACCGGAGGGCTCTCGTCACCCGAGGCGTTCGCAGATTTCGCGCTGCAGTGCCGGGAGATGGGCTACTCCGCGTACAAGATCCACGGATGGGGAAATGACCCCGCTGATCGAGGATACATCCGGCGTGAGGTTGCGAACGTCCTAGCCGCACGCCGTGCCGTCGGCGACACGATGGACCTGATGCTTGATCCGGCGTGCGAGTACGACACCTGGGCGGATGCACTTCGGGTTGGCCGGGCGTGTGACGAGGCCGAATTCTTCTGGTACGAGGATCCATATAAGGACGGAGGCATCTCGGCGTTCGCGCACAAGCGCATGCGTGAGCTGATCAAGACGCCACTGCTGCTAGGTGAACATGTCCGGAACGTGGAGTCTCACATCGATTTCTCGCTTGCAGGAGGTACGGATTACCTGCGGGCGGATGCCCACTATGACGGTGGTGTCACCGGGTTGATGAAGATTGCCCACGCCGCCGAGGGTCTCGGGATGGATGTCGAGATCCATGCGCCCACGCCGGAGCATCGACACTGCATGGCGTCGATCAGGAACACGAACTATTACGAACTGGGGCTCGTTCATCCCTCGATCCGCACGACACGAGCACCAATCTATCTTGACTATTCTGATGACTTGGACGCGATTGACAAGAATGGGCACGTGCCGGTACCGCAGGGGCCGGGGCTGGGGGTAACAATCGACTGGGAGTATGTCCGCCGTCACGAGACGGGTCGAGTGACGTACGAGTGAACGCAGGTCTGTAGCGGTTTGACAAAAGAGCAAAGCAAGGAGAGTGCACGATGAAGGAACCGATGCGGTTTGGCATTCTGGGTACCGGCGGTATCAGTGCCGGTCACGCTCGCGACATCCTGAACCGCGATGACGCAACGCTGGTGGCCATCGCGGATGTCAATGCGGAAGCGATGGAGGGATTTGTCGGACGGGTCATCCCATTGGGGTCTCCACATCCGGCGCAATTCACGTCACTTGAAGCGATGGTTGCCGGGTCCCACATGGATGCGGTTGTAATTGCGACCCCGCATACCCAACACGCACCGCAGATAGAAATAGCTCTCAACGCAGGCTTGCATGTCTTGTGCGAGAAGCCGTTGGCGACAACCGCCGCTGACGCGCGCCGGGTCATGGAGCTTGCCGAGAAGAAGTCGCGGACTTTGGCGATTGGCTACCAGAGGCACGGGCAATCGCAGTTTCGGCTCGCTCGTCACCTTGTGCATTCAGGGACGCTCGGAGACCTTCGGCTCATCACCGTACTCATCGCGCAGGACTGCCTGGATAACTTCCGGCCGGGCGCATCTTGGCGTGCCGACCCGGCACTCTCCGGAGGTGGGCATTTCATTGATACCGGAAGTCATATTGTGGACATGATGCTTTGGGTTTCCGGCCTTGAACCGGAACGCGTCTACGCAGAGATCGATCAGTTTGGGACCGATGTGGATGTGATCACAGCGGCATCAATCAAGTTCACGAACGGCGCACGGGCGACCTTTGCGGCGACAAGTCTCTCGGCGGAACCGTGGCGCGAGGAACTGACTTTCTACGGGACTGAGGGTGTGATGCGCCTCGGTCGCGCTGATGGCCTCAGTTACCAGGTCAAGGGTGGCGACTTGGTCTTTCCGCGCGGCGCGGGGGCACGAGACATCCGGCCGATGGAGGACTTCATCGCCGCAATTCATGGCGAGGTAGCAGGCCCGCAAGCTCCGGCCGTTTGCGGCTTGCGTGTTGCCCAAGTCACTGAAGCCGCGTACCGGTCAGCAGTCTCAGGGAAGCCCGAACCGGTCGGTTGACCGGGTTGCGGACTAAATCGAGAGCAGGAAGGTGCAGCTTCCATCAGCGCACGCCGCACCTTCCGCGTTCCTACTTCCGAACGGTGATGCCGAGTTCCGTGGCCTTTTCGTGCAGGAACTCGCTGATTGGTCCAAGTTCCTCGGTCGTGCAGTGTTCCACGACCAGAGGCGCATCCGGGTCTAGCGCTTCAATGTGGGGCAGAAACGTATCCCAGTCGAGAATGCCAGTCCCGGCGGCGCATTCCGAAATATGTAGGACCAGGCGGTCTTCGATGATGACATCCTTGGCATGGCCGCCGATGATGAACGAGCCAAGCACTTTGACCATGTGATCTATCGCGGGTCCGGTATCGAACACGGTTTCACGAGTGATCCAATTCACCGGGTCGAGATCGCAGCGGACAAACGGGGAGTTGACGGCCCCGAGGACCTCGGCCATGGTTTCGGCACAGTCGAGGGTCACGAGCAGGTGGCCCTCCATGCCGATGTACACGCCGCACTCCTCAGCGACGGGTGCCACTTCCCGGAGGCTCTTGATCAGCTGGTCCTTGGCCTGTGTGGTCCAGTTGTATGGGTGGGGAAACCAGGCGCCACGGGGATTGAGCGAACCGGGCCCCGTGTGAGTGCCTCGACACCCGAGCTCCTTGGTCAGCCTGACGGCCGCGGCAAGCGTTCGCACGGCATTGGTTCGGACCGTTTCGTCGGGATGGATCAACGGAGGGCGGTACCCAATGGCCTGGTACATCCGAAGGCCATGCTCCGCAAGGAGATCTCGGACACGGTTGGCTCGTGCCGGTGCGGTCGTGAACGGATCGTCGGTAAACCGGGTGAAGCATCCTGAATACCCAAGGTCCCGGATCCGACGTGCCATTTCGGGTGTGAAGTCATCCATCGAGGCGGGCAGGAAGGCACCGCTCATTCCGAATCTCATGTGAAACCCCTTTTGTTGGTGGCTGCCACCAACGACGCTGCGTGGCGCCAGACGCAGAACGATACCCGTGGAAGACAATCCGGGCGCCAAGCGCACCGACGTTTGACTTTCTGCACGCGGGAAGTAGTCCCATGCACTTGCGCTTTGGCACGGGTACGGATAGTTTGCCCACAAGCTAGCGCAGTGCTCAGTGAGCGGAACTGCAATGTGGCCGGTCGGCACACAGATTTGCATACCGCACCCTGGCGAGGCACCAGCTTTGTTCTCCGAGCGCGCGGGTGCGCGACGACGGGCGGGCGGGCCTGAGGCATCGACCCGCATGGGAGGGTTCCGAGTGATACCAGCATCATTCGAGTACGTGGTGGCGCACTCACTGGAAGAGACGGTTGGCTTGCTTGCCAAACATGGATCTGACGCGAAGATCCTTTCCGGTGGCATGAGCCTTATCCCGGCGATGAAGCTACGGTTGGCGCAACCGGTGTTCATCGTTGACGTCAACGGGGTGTCGGGTCTGGAGTACATCCGTGAGGAACACGGTGAACTCCGGATTGGCGCAATGACGCGGGAGGCAGCGTTGGAGCGGTCATCGCTGGTAAAGCATGGATATCCAATCCTGTTCGAGACCGCGAAGGTCATTGCCGATCCGCTGGTGCGGAACCGGGCGACGATTGGTGGAAACCTTGCCCACGCCGACCCGGCCAATGACCATCCCGCAACAATGCTGGCCCTGGGGGCCACGATCGTCGCGCACGGTCCGAATGGTGACCGGCTAATCCCGATCGATGAGTTTTTCCCGTCATTCTTCGCCTCGGCGCTTGAGCCGGACGAAGTCCTGACCGAAATCCGTATCCCGGCACCGAGTGTTCGCAGTGGCGGGGCTTACATCAAGTTTGAGCGCAAAGTTGGTGATTACGCGATTGCTGCGGTTGCGGTGAACCTCACGCTTGACGATCACGACACATGCATCGCGGCACGGATCGGTCTCACGAACGTGACGGATGTTCCAGCGCGTGCAACGAGTGCCGAGGCGTCCCTGGTTGGGCATCGGATCACTGAGCAGGCGATCGCCGACGCGTCGAGACTTGCTGCTCACGAGAGTGACCCGAAGTCCGACTTGCGCGGTTCAGCGGAGTACAAGCGCGACCTGGTCCGCGTGCTGGCCGGTCGCGCGATTGGCCGGGCGGTATCCCGTGCCCGGGGAGGAAGCCACTGATGTCAATGAGAACGGTGAACTTCACGATCAATGGCGAAGCGAAGTCGGTCCAGGCGGAAAGCCGCCAGCTTCTGGTTCATTGCATCCGCGAGACGTTGGGTCTGACTGGCACGCACGTTGGGTGCGAGACATCCCACTGCGGCGCGTGCACGATCCACCTTGACGGGGAACCAGTCAAGTCCTGCACCATGTTTGCGGTCCAGGCCGAGGGCAAGTCGCTCACGACGGTGGAAGGCTTGGCGATCGGTGGAACACTGAATCCGGTTCAGGAGGGGTTCTGGGAAGAACATGGCCTCCAGTGCGGGTTCTGCACCCCAGGCATGATGATGACGGCGACGGCACTGCTTCGGACGGTGAACGAGCCGACCGAAACGGAAATCCGCGAGGCAATCTCCGGAAATCTGTGCCGTTGCACCGGCTACGTCAACATTGTCAAGGCGATCCAGTACGCGCAGCGCAAGATGCATGCCACGCCCGCCCCCGAGGCTGTCTTGCAGGGAGGTGACTGAGATGACCCAGACGATTCCGATGACATCCGCCGCCATTGGTGGCATGGGCCACTCGATGAAGCGGAAGGAAGATCCGCGCTTCCTCCAGGGTAAGGGCAACTATGTTGAAGACGTGAACCTGCCCGGCATGCTCTGGATGGACATCGTGCGCAGTCCGTATGCGCACGCCAAGATCGTGAGCATTGATGCATCAAAGGCATTGGCAATCCCGGGGGTCCTCGCGGTCATAACCGGCAAGGATCTGGAGGCATACAACCTTCACTGGATGCCTACCCTGATGTCCGACACCCAGATGGTGCTGCCGGTAGACAAGGTGATGTACCAGGCGCAGGAAGTTGCGGCCGTCATTGCGACAGACCGGTACATCGCGGCTGACGGTGCGGCGGCGGTCGACGTCGAGTACGAGGAGCTTCCCGTCGTTGTTGACCCCTTCAAGGCACTCCTGCCGGATGCGCCGGTACTGAGGACCGACAAGCCGGGCAAGACTGACAACCACATCTTCCACTGGGAAGTTGGGGATGCGGCGGTTACCGACAAGGCGTTCGCCGAAGCGGACGTCGTAGTGAAGCAGGACATCTACATTCCCCGGATCCATGTCGCCTCCATTGAGACCTGTGGTTGCGTGGCGTCATTCGAGAAGACCGAGGGCAAATTGACGGTCTGGATGACCACGCAGGCGCCGCACGCGATTCGCACGGTGTTTGCCCTCGTGGCCGGTCACGTCGGATTGTCCGAGGAGAAGATCCGGATCATTTCACCGGACATTGGTGGCGGGTTCGGTGGCAAGGTGCCGGTCTATCCGGGATACGTGATTGCGGTCGCCGCAACCGTGCTGATCGGCAAGCCGGTCAAGTGGATCGAGGACCGCATGGAAAACCTCCAGGCTGACTCGTTTGCGCGGGATTACCACACCACGGCCGAGTTGGCGGCGACGAAGGATGGCAAGTTGACCGCGCTGCGCTTCAAGACGCTGGCCGATCACGGGTACGCCGACGCTGCCGCGAACCCCTCGAAGTTCCCTGCAGGCCTCTATCACATTTGCACCGGTTCCTACGATCTCCAGGCTGCGCACGTCGAAGTTGATGGTGCGTACACCAACAAGCCGCCGGGGGGCGTGGCGTACCGGTGTTCATTCCGGGTCACCGAGGCGGTCCATGCGATCGAGCGCATGGTGGACATCATGGCGCACCAGATCGGAATGGATCCCGCCGCTTTGCGCATGAAGAACTTCATTGAGAAGGAGCAATTCCCGTACAAGTCGGTCCTTGGCTGGGAATACGACTCTGGTGACTACCACGCCGCATTGCAGAAGGCGATGGACATCATCGGGTATGACGATCTTCGTCGCGAACAGCTTGAGAAGCGGGCGCGTGGCGAGTTCATGGGGATCGGGATCAGCAGTTTCACGGAGATTGTTGGGGCTGGTCCGTCCAAGGACTTCGACATCCTCGGGATCAAGATGTTCGACTCGGCCGAGATCCGCGTGCACCCGACGGGCAAGGCGATTGCCCGGTTTGGCACGAAGTCTCAAGGCCAGGGCCACGAGACGACGTACGCCCAGATTGTTGCCCAGGAACTGGGCATTCCAATGGCCCACGTCCAGGTCGAGGAAGGGGATACCGACACCGCGCCGTACGGGCTCGGCACCTACGCTAGTCGGTCGACGCCGACTTCGGGAGCTGCCGCAGCAATGGCTGCGCGCAAGATCCGTGACAAGGCACGAAAGATTGCGGCCTACTTGATGGAAGTTGCCGAGGAAGACCTTGAGTGGGAACCCGGAAAGTTCACGGTCAAGGGCAACCCCGAGGCATTCAAGACCATTCAGGAGATTGCGTTCGCAGCCTACACCAACCATCCGCAAGGGATGGAAGCCGGGCTAGAGGCCACCCACTATTACGACCCACCTAACCTGACCTACCCGTTCGGCAGCTACATCTGCGTTGTCGATATCGACGCTGGTACTGGGCAGGTGCACGTGCGCCGGTTCGTGGCCGTCGATGACTGCGGGAACATCATCAATCCCATGATTGTCGATGGGCAGATCCATGGTGGCTTGTCGATGGGCCTCGCGCCCGCGCTGTACGAGGAGATCAGCTACGACGAGGCGGGTAACTGTCTTGGCGGAAGTTTCATTGATTACCTTGTCCCGACCGCGGTTGAGACACCGAACTGGGAGACCGATAAGACCATCACTCCGTCACCGCATCATCCATTCGGTGCGAAGGGCGTTGGCGAGTCTGCGACGGTCGGTGCGCCTCCCGCGATCGCGAACGCAGTTGTGGATGCGCTTTGGCACCTTGGTGTCAGGCACATCGACATTCCGATGACCCCTTCAAAGGTCTGGAAGGTCCTTCGTGACCACGGGGTGACAGGATCGTAAGGACACCTGGCTCGATCTAGACCCAACGGGGACTGCATACCAACTCGGGTGCGGTCCCCGTCGCATTTCCATGTCACACCGTGGGGGGCTAGTTGGCCGTGCCATCATTGGCTCACAGGCGCTGCGTTGACTGGAGTGCGTCCGGGCGCCAGTAAGGGTGACGAGATATCGGGAGGCTACAGATGGCATTCCAACCCACGGCGATTACCCACGAACGAGAAGCACGGTCCCGCGGTGAGGCGTTTGCAGTCGCGACGGTCGTCCGCGCGGAGCGTCCGACTTCGTGCCGCCCCGGCGACAAGGCTGTCATCCGGTCTGATGGGCGTCTCCAAGGCTGGATTGGCGGAAGTTGTGCCCAGCCCACCGTGATTTCCGAGGCGTTGGCTTCTTTGGAAGATGGCGAACCAAGGCTTGTCCTTCTGACGCCTGACGGTGTCGCGGTGCCTCGGACCGGAATGACGGTTCACCAAATGAGTTGTTTTAGCGGAGGCGTGGTGGAGGTATTCATTGAACCGTTCCTACCGGCACCTCAACTGATCATCTGCGGTGTCTCGCCCGCGGCCGCTGCGGTCGCGTCGATTGGACACGTTGTTGGGTTCGAGGTCGTCGTCGTGGACGCTTTGGCGACGCCGGAGGACTTTCCAACTGCGTCGGTCGTGGTCGACAGAATCGACCCATCGGCGTATCCCGCGTCCCGGGAACGCTTTGCAATCGTCGCGACCCATGGACTGTGGGACGAGGAGGCTCTACGTCAGGTCCTCGCGCTGGAGACATCGTATGTCGGACTTGTCGCGAGCGTGCGCCGGTTCGAAGCAACGATTGCCGACTTGGCCATGGCGGGTGTTGATCCCGAACGCCTGGCACGGGTGGCATGTCGGCCGGGAATTGAGATTGGGGCCCGAACGTTTCAGGAAGTGGCTCTCGGAATCGTTGCAGACCTTGTTTCGCGCCGTCGGGGCGTCCACGGACAAGGTGAACGAGTGCGGGTGCAGGTGCTGAGCGAGGTTCCGGTGCTCCATGAGGACCCAATCTGTGGAATGCTGGTGGATCCGGAAGTGACACCGCATCGTCTCGAACACGATGGCCATGTCTGGTACTACTGCGCGGCGCGGTGCCTCAGGACGCATGCAAAGCAGCTCGGGGTCAACCTCGCGGACAAAGTTAGTCAACCGTCACCGGCACGGGCGTGAGGGTCGCCTGATTCCCTCTGGCCCAGCCGGCTTGCAAGTCTTGTTTCGTACGTCCTCACGGGTCTGCGGAGTTGCGTAAGTGTCCGTCCCGATAGAACTGCCAGTACCGTTCGAGCGTGCATCGCGTGTACGACGTGGACTTCCCCGGCGCCTCGTGGGGACAGGGTTTGCCGCTGCGGTCTTGGTTGTCTTGGCGTTCATTGCGCCAAACCTTGGTGCATTCCTGGTCTCGTCTGACCCACCTATGCCGTCACAGGTCACATTTCTTACCTACGGAGTGAGTATTCGGCGAGGTGCTTTGGATGCCGCGATCGCGCGGGTTCGATCAGGCGAAACCAAGGCGCTCGTCCTCGGTGCATTGAACAGCCGGGATGCCGAGTACTACCTCACGCCACACAGCGCGGAACTGGCGCGTGCCTATCTCATTGATGCGGGTGTCACGCCGGAGTCGATTACGACTCTCCCGTCGGTATCAAGCGAATGGGAGGAAGGTGAGGCCCTCCGGCTCGCAGTCATTCGGGAAAGGTGGACGAGTGTCGTAGCGTACGCGCCTGATTTCCGTTCACGGCGCTCCCGAGGAGTGCTTAGGAGACTACTCGAAGGTACTGGCTCCGATTTGAGGGTCGTTTCGGTTCCGGACGTCGAGGTGCGCCTGGACCGCTGGTGGGAGACACGTCCCGGGATCAATGTGATCTACAACGAGTATCCACGTCTCGTCTATTACTGGCTGCTTGGACGCCTCGGATAGCCTGCCCTTGGGTCTATGGCTGTGGTGGTCGCATGGAGTGCCATTCGGTCCGTGACTGGAACCACTCGCCCAGGGCAACCAGGGTTGGTTCGGACCATGCAGGTCCGACGAACTGTAGGGCGACAGGCAGTCCCGGGGTGGTGAAACCGCAGGGCACCACGACGGCGGGAAGCCCGGCCAGGTTTGATGCCGGAACAATCGCCCGGTTGTTCGGCTGAACCGGGCCTTCAGAGCCGGAAGCGCTTGTGAACATGTCGAGCGGCGCATCATGGGGTGGCGCACCATCTGCCCGGGCGACCGAGACGATCACATCACACGATTCAAAGATTGTTTCGAAGGCACGGATGACTTGCCGACGCGCCCGCTGGGCATCAACGTATACGTGCGCGGGGATCTCGCGACCGGCGAGGAGGGACGCCTTCTGTTTTGCATCCACGAGGAGTTGAAACTGATCACTTTCGATCAGGTCGCCGTGGGCCGATGCCGCCTCGGAAGCGCCAATGGTGCTGATGATCGCGTCATACGGAATATCGGCAGGGAGAGATGCTTGAACCCACGATGCTCCCAATCGGCGGAGGTCTCGCAGCGCTGTGGCAAAGGCCTCCCTTGCGGGTGGGGCCGTGTATTCGTCGAAATCGGCCTCTGCGAAACCGATTCGGAGGTACTTCAGTTGGTTTGCGCTGGGCAATTCCGCAAGGCGTCGCTGTTTTCGACTGCGGGTTGAGTCATCTGCAGGATCGTAGCCCTCGATGGCCCGGAGGACGGTCCAGGCATCACGGGCGGTCCTCGCGAATGGACCGAGTTTGTCGAGTGTCCACGAGAGTGGCATAACCCCGTGACGCGAGACTAGCCCAACAGTTGGGCGGATCGCGGACACGCCACAGAATGCGGCAGGGGTGACGATGGATCCGCTCGTCTCTGAACCGATCGAAAATGGCACGAGGCCAGCGGCGACGGCGGCTGCCGACCCACTTGACGAGCCACCCGCCCAGTGGTTGATGTTCCAAGGTGTGCGAGTTGCTCCATGGAGCGATGCATTCGGGTAACGGTAGCCCCAGCCGCCGGCCAATTCAATGGTTGACAGTTTTGCGACCAGTGGTGCACCGGCAGCTGCGAGGCGCGTGACGATTGTCGCGTCCGAGTCGAATATCCGGTCACGATATGGTGGCGCACCCCACGTGGTCGGCGCACCCTTTACCGAGATGAGATCCTTGGCACCCCAAGGGATCCCGGTGAGTGCGGATGATCGCGATCTCCGGCGAGTTAGGCGCGTGACATCCGACTGGGCGCGGATGGGCAGGGTTGTCGCAACTGCGTTGAGGGCGCGCCCGATCGTTTCGAGGCCGTCGATCGCGAGCCGGGCAAGTTCGTCGGGGGTTGTCTCACCGCTGTCCAGACGGGCGCGCAATTCGGGGATCGTCGCAAACCTCAATGGATTGGTCATCGGAGGCAACTTCTGCCCCGTTGGTCTGCCGGGTGCCTTGCAGGTTCGGTTGGTCTCACGGCACACCTGCAGGCGTGACGTCCGCCTTCAGGCCGAGGCCTCGTAGTGCAAGGGCGAACGCGGCGTGCATGCGTCGTTGATCGGACAGGAGCACATCCGGGTGGTCGGTCGGCCAAGTTCCGGTCCCGGTTATTGACCGGACGGTTTCGAGGTAGGCAATCCCGACCGGTGAGTCGGTTTGCCAGTTGACCGGGACCCACTCCGCCCGCTCAAGGGCCTGACTGTCTCCAAGTCCCCAAGAAATGTGGGTTTCAGTTGCAATCGCTATGTCGCTGTCGGGACGGTCGAAGTCACCGCCGGTGCCATCGCAAACCACAATTGGTCGTGGATGTTCGGCGAATGCAGTGGTCTCGCGGAGTCCGTCGATCGCCCCGCGGAACGTCAGTGACCCGCGCCCGAGTGTTGGTTGCGAAAACAGAACGTCCGCAACGAACCCGCTTGGGATGACGCCATCCGCCACACTGGCACCTACCAGAAGGCGCCGTCCGTCCGAGGATGCGTCACGAATTTGCCTTGCAAGCTCGTTGATCCGTTCCGGTTGCAGTACGGAGTGGCTGTGATTGTGGGTGCCTGATCCTTGGCACACATTGACGATGACATTCTCGTCGCTCCTGCCCAAGAGCCAACGGCATACCTGATCAGTTGCGCGGCGGACCGCAGCTTCGTCATCCAGGCGGGCAGCCTGTCCGGGTGTGAAAAGATCGAGGATGGCCACAAGCCCGCAATCGGCAACCGCGTTCAGGACCCGGTCAAACCGTGACCGGGTGGCAGGATCAAGGGATCCGTCGCCGGCGAATGCTGGAGAGCGCCAAGGCCGGATTGGGGATTGCCACGGTGGGGCTGACCGGTTTGCGTGCGTCGGGGGTCCGCCTTGCAAGCTCAACGCTACGGCGTCCAGTCCGCAAGCGCGCCAGACTGGCAGGACGCTGATGAACTCGGAGATATTCCTGTCGACGTCCCATCGGGTTCCATCGGCATGCGTCCAAAGGTCCCGGGTTTTCGGGTTTGCATCAGCGAACGCCGCTGACGACGCACGGCGGTGAAACAGGAGTCCTTCGACGCGGTGACCGTTCCAAGTCCGGCCGGGATGGGTAGGAGTGCCGTCCACAACGAAGTTGTCGTGGGAGATCGAAACGGCTGGCTTCATAGGCAGGAAACCAAGGGGTCCAGTTGACCAAGCAAGAATCTACAGGGAAAGGGACCTTTGCACACCGGCGCTAGTTCGTGTGATAGCCCGGTGCGGAGGCAACCGTGGTCTTGAGTTGGGGCGTGCGCTGACCGCGAAGCCTGGCGAAAGCACCGATCACCGCAGCATCATCGGAAGCTAGTCCGATAAAGAGAATGATCGCTCCGGCACCGCAGATGATGAGCCATGTCATGGGTTCCACGCCCTTGTAACGCCCGGGGACTCTCGGATGTTCCGTGAGCACCGATTTCGGGAAAGAAACGCCCTGGATTGGCGCTTCCCGACCGCGTTAGGCGGTCGGATCTGCGCTATCAAGCGAAACAATCCGTTCGGTATTTACCCAAAGTTGACGTGCAATGCGCTCATCAAGAATGTTGGTGGCTAGGGGTTCAAAGGTCCCGGTGACCATGGTCGATGGAACTTCGGGATCACCAACGGCATCGTCATCGTCGTCCACGATTGGCTTGTGAGAGACCTGCAAGGTCGGTACGGTCTGCAGCAAGATCGTGTGGGAACGGATTGATCCCATCCGGCCGGGAACTTCATTCGCCAGAGAAACCAATAGCTGCGGCCAATATCGGGCATCGACGGCAATATTCGCGCCAGTGTCGAGCAACCTGAGCGCCTCGGCAGTCGTGATCGCTGCGGGCACGTCGGGTGGGACCGCACGCGCGAGGATGAGCTTGCGCGTGGAACCGCCGGCACCGGTAAACCGTCGGGCAGCCGCCACGAATGCGTCGGGGGAATTCGTCACGATCACCGTCGCGGTGCCCGTCGCCGCAGATGCAATCGCGGCTGCCTCCACCAGTTTCCGGTCGGTTGCCGATAGTGGTGCGTCTCCAACGGTGATGCGGATGATCCCGGCACGGACTGGAGAGATGTTCAGTGCGTCGGTCGCCCGGCCGATGGCATTGTCAGTGACGAGACTGATCCCTTCGTGACTGTCCCCGGCGATTGGCATCACGCCAGTCGAGATCTCGAAGGCGAACCACTCCGCAAGGGCCTCAACGCTCCTGGTCTCGACCCGTGCCAAGCGCACGGGGTCCACGTGCGCTCCGGTGGCAACGATCAAGCCAATGCCACTCGCGTCGGCCACGCGACGCATGAGGAGCGCATCACGGCCGGCGCCGGGAGGCGTCAGGTCAATTGCCAGGGTCAGACCACGTGCAGCGGCGTCACGATAGCCGTCAATAAGTTGGGCATGGGCAAGCGCTGGCGCATGGTCACCGGAGATCCTGCCACCAATTGGACGCCAGTCACTGGCAATGTGGCCCCAAGCGGCGACATTGCCCCGAGACGCTGCCGTCGCGAATGTTCGGTCACTCAGGACTGTTCGAATGGTCATTCGGGGATTGTGCCGGTCGGTGATGCCAGGGTCAGATCAGCGGTTCGTTTTGCCAGTCGGCCAGCGATGGCGCGTCTCCGGTGTCCCCGGCGAGCAATTCGCCGTGATTCGCAACCACTTTCCGGAAGGCATCGGCATAGCGGGCAATCGCTTCGCGGTCGTAGGACCGGAACCAAGGGATGCCGTAGACATGCTTGCCGATGGTTTCGGCGACCGGGAGGTCACCGCGTCGTTCCCGTACGTCCCGGGACGCAAAGGCTAGCCGAGTGGGTTTGCCGTGCCCGTAGATGTCCGCAGTGTGAAAGAGCGGATGCAGGTGCAGGGGTTTGTACACAAGACCAGGTCTGCAGTCGATGCCCTCAGCCTTGACGGCTTGGCAAAACCGCGTGACCGAGAGGCCACCGAGTTCCTCCGGCGCGAACAGACCCTTCGGGTTGTACCAACCACCCATCGTTGAACCGGATGTTGGGCTGACGCGATGTGCATGCATGCCGGGGACACCTTCGAGAAGGTCCCAGAATTCGTTCATGGCGCGTTGGATGCCGTCCATGCGCTGGTCGTAGGTTCGGAGTTGTACCCGCCCGACTGCGGAACTCATCTGGTGCATCCGGTACTTGGTTCCGCCCATGGGCAATCCCCGGTACGGAGCGAGGTCGGGTTCCTCGATGGACTCGTCAAACCGCTCGTAGTGAGCAAATGCGATGGCCCGGTCATGGATTTGAGCGTCGTCGGTCGTGAGCATGCCGCCTTCACCAATCGGAAACGACTTGCCGCTCATGCATGAAAATGCAGCGACGTCCCCGATGGTGCCGAGACGGCGACCCTTGAAAAACCCGCCGTGGGCGTGCGAGACATCCTCGATCACCTTGAGACCGTGGCGTCGGGCGAC
>Ga0114980_10000701_pt1 | contig 23830 bp, 15 predicted proteins | sample S_140806_EF_Meta_FD_87018 | JGI IMG/M metagenome (GOLD analysis project Ga0114980, IMG submission 87018) | Freshwater microbial communities from Lake Simoncouche, Canada to study carbon cycling - S_140806_EF_MetaG | ecosystem: Environmental > Aquatic > Freshwater > Lake | place: Lake...
ATAAAGTTTTCCTATAATCATTAATATATCATCCATCCTTTTTATTCTCCTACTATAAACTTAAACTATTATGGATTACTACCGTCTTGAAAGTTAAAGTCTTGACCATTGCTCATACTTTCAAAGAACGCTGTACCAACCTGACCGGCAGTATTTCCATAACCAGTACCTTGTACAAAGATAAAATCGTTATAGGTTTGGTAGCTATAGGTAATAGTAGAATTACCACCACCGGTATCTCCGCCTTGATAATTAACTGTTGTTAATTTATTCTTAGTGCCAAGATCCCAATATGTTCCGTCGCAAAGAGCAATCTTGATTGTTTGATTATTAAGAGCTTTTGGGTTAGAGCAAGCAACATTGCTGTTGTTAACACCAACCATATCTCCGCTACCAGCAGTAATCGCTATTTCGCATGTAATTTCAACTGGGAAATTAACATAACGAGTATATGGAGTACGCTGACCAAGCTCTCTAATTTGTTCACGACCAAGATTAGCAGTAATCGTTATGTTATTAATGTGAGCATCACTTGGAATACCGCCGCCAACACCAGTTGGTAGAATGCTTGCGGTACGAGAATATTGCTGTCTACGAGCAATACCGAATCCGGTTGGACTCGTTGTCCATGCTGATGCGTCATAAGCGCCCCAATCGGCTGGTGTTACCCATTCTTTATCATTAGCAACGATAGTAACATCTTCTGTAAAGTTACCGTCTGTATTTAGTGTGTATGTTGCGCTAGAAACGTATGCTGGCTCAATTTGTAGTAATACTTGAGGCGTTCCGGTAGTGGCGCTAGCAGTATCACTAAATACGCCGAATTGAACACCACAACGATTGTTGGAGATATCAACAAGAGCGCCGGTACCCATACCCATAGCATAAATCAATGGCCATCCATCTACTACTTTATTGAGAGTAACTTCGACTTCTGGAACTTCTTCAAAGTTATCATAAAGTTCTAATTGACCCATCTGGTAGATAGGCTCTAAGTTAAAGTTGGTATTAATGCCTACTGTTTGGAGACCTCTAACTCTATCCCATCCAGTATTAATGGGCGCAACATTTGTGCCTGATGGGCCACGTAGTCTAACGCCTTGAACTGCATAGTAAACTCTATTATTTGCTGGCATTATAAATTCTCCGATTAAAGAATGGTTTGAGTTGTTAACCTTAAGATACACCAAAATAATTTTTTGCTATATGTTTCCAGACCCATTAAATCAACATCTTTAATAAACAATTTTAGATAGGAATAAGTTGGGTTTGATAGCAAATTAGGATAATTTTGACCACTATTATTTACCTGACCATCGTACTTTAGTGGATATACACCATTTTTAATAACTTTATTAATATCGTACATATAAAGATTTTTTTCTTTTTGTAATCTAATCATATCTGATATATTATTGCGTTCTATTGCAGAGTCGGCAAAAATATAAAGCAACATATCTTGATCAACAAAGAAAGATCTGTCGCCAAGCTGATATGGTATAAGATTTGATCTATTTGTTGGCTCGATAACTATTGCTGGCGTTTGTATTGAGTATTCGTTGGGAAGGTCGGAATAGATAGCATTTCTAAATTCTCCCCACCAATTAGTAGTACTGCTTTTATATACTTGACATTTTCTATAACTATGATTTACAAAAACTTTAGATCCTGTTGGGATTGGCTTATTAAATATAATTTGCCCATTAGGATAATCTAATTTATATCCATAGGCTCCACTACCTGTTGGGGTTGGTAGAAATATATTATTGACCACTATTCCGCTAACGCGTGTTGGAGAAGTTCCATTGTAAGATATTCCCGTCTCGTAAATCCAATCTTTACGATATGTTTCCCATGTTTTCCCAGGAACATATGATGCTTGAGATACTGTGGTTCTAGTGTTATTAATACTATATATAGTATTACCACTAGAAACATTAACAAAACCACCAATATTCAAAAAACTATAATCTAAGTATGCCTTTAAATTTTCTTCTACCTGTGCCATAACAGAGTAGTCAGAAAACGCATCTATATTATCAAATGTATTACCCAAGCCACAACTGCTCATATATTATCCTTTATTGTTTGTTCAATGATGCGATAAATATCTTCATCTTTATTTTCTATAGCTCTAGTAATCCAATTATTATTTACTGTACCAGCATAAGATGCTGGCACTCTCCAATTTTTATTTGAAGGGATCATAATAGCTCCGCCAGTACGAGAATAAGGATTAGCTTCAATTTTAATATCATAGTTTCTTATTATGGGGCTAGTACCTTCATACAATAACCAAGATAGCCATGGTAAAGATTGTCCTTTGTCTGTAGTCACTGCTGTTGAAGAAGCTGCTGAATCTATAGCTGATTGAGGAATAAATTTGAGACTAAAGCCTCCAGTTAATCCAACATTTGCCACCCTAACAGATTTAAAGTCGAACGTTGAAGATCCTACAAAATCTGCTATAGCACTATCCACAATAGATATATCTGCTAAGCCAAAATTTAAACGTAAATCGCCAGTATAATTTACTAAAGATGTATATTCTGGTTGTTCTCGTAGTGCTTCTTTTATAAGGATTTTTATTTTTGCTTCAATACTAACAACAGATTTTTTAAAGACAGAGTTTACCTCTTCTGCTAAAAGCTTTAGTATATTTTGTCTAATATAGCTGTCAGAGTTCATTAATTTACAAGTAAATTTCATAATAGTCTTTTCCACATAGTTACAACATAATCGTGTGACCCAAAGCCAAGATATGCTACGTCGCTTAATCTTTCGTATTGTAGATTGTTATTTAATCCATTGCTGTCTGTTATAGTCAAAGAATAACTGTTTTTGATTTTTTGTGCTAAATCTGATTTGCATATTGTTTGTACAGCACCATTTGGAATCTTGGTAGTATCCATACCAATATCTATCCAATTTTTTTCTGTTGCAATAACTCCCATGTATACAACTTCTTGATTGTTGGGAGTTTGGAATCCTTCTCCATTACATATCGGGCATATCGAACCTGCTGGAAATGGCGCAATGCCGGACCCGTTATATTTACCCATAGACTTTTTATAGATGGGATCTATTAAACAATTATCACAATCATTAGAATTATTGATATTAGTATGGTATGTTAATTTACACGGAGTTGCTAAGCCACCTTGTGTAACAACTGTATCAATAGCGTCTCTAAATATAGCTTTATATTCTGAACTTATAATACCATCAAATATATTCATAATTTTAACCCTCTTAGTGAATTACACCTTATGGGCTATATGGGGAGTGTATTGCGGTATTACTATATCCGCTAATAGAGCTATAAGTGGCTAAGCATTTGAGATGTGTTATAGAAGCTGCGCAATCTACTGTCAACTGATTGGTACTGCGACCATTAAATAATGTGTCACCTGCCGATATCTGAGTCCAATTATTAAATAGAGGACTGTTGTCAGCCTTATACCACTGATACGATGTGGTTTGGCTATTGGTAGTTGTGGCACTTACAACAAATGTGTTAATTGAACTATATTGGCCACAAGTTTGGTTTGATGGCTGAGTATTAAATATAATACTATTGTTATTGACCGTTAAAGTTACGATATTAGAATATAAGCTAGAAGCTCCATTGGCGGTTAAATAACATCGATATTTATATCCATTAGCAGAATATGATGCAGTAAAAGAGTAGCTAGAAGAATTTGATGATCCCGGAGCAGGGTGCCACGTTAGTCCATTATTAGACGATTCTTGCCATTGATAACCGAGTGTGCCAATTGTGGAGTTGGCCGTAATATAAAAAGACGCAGATTCTGCTGCATATACTGTAGTATTAGACGGCTGTAAGGTAATGGATATGGTGCCTAGAGCTATATTTATTGGAACAATATTACTATTTGCACTCTTTAATCCTCTATAAACTTTGCATCGTATATAAGAACCGCTATCTTCTATTGTTGATACAAATGAATAGGCGGTATCATTGGAATTAGGAATATTTGTCCATGAAAATTGATCAATAGATTTTTGCCATAAAAATATTTCATCAAAACCACTAATATCATCATCATAACCGCACGATAATTCTACATTCTCCCCAGTAGCTATAGAAATTGCTGTTGGGCTAACGAGAACATTTTCAGGAACAGAGCTAATGTACCAATTTCCATCTTTAATTGCTCTTGCAACATCTGTAAAATATCTCCAGATTCCGTCTATATCTCCATATTCATTAGGGTATACTCCACTACCAATATATCCCCCATTACTATATCTCATATAATTTCCTCATAACTACAGATAGCCTGTAGTACACCTGCAGAACTGGCTAAAACTTGTATCTTATCATTTTCTTTAAGATAGATACTAATATCTTTCGATAAAACTATTAAACTAGTATCTTGTGGAATAGCTACTGTATTAGCAATAGCATACGAATTACCACCTCTAACAAATCGAACACTTACATCATAAGGGTAGACACTATCGATATTACTAATAATTAATGTGCTAATTTTATATATAGAATTCGAAGTTGTATTTTCAACCAAGGTTGTAGCCGACGTTGGTATGCTACCCAATACAATAGTTTCTCCTTTAACGCTTGTTGTTTCTACGATATTTGGATTTGCCATATAATCTCCTATCCGAAAATAATTTGTGATACTAAGCTACTAATACCTGGTGGTTTTGAGGCTGCAATTGTCATAGAATTATTGATATTATCATAGGCTATGTTAATTCCTGTTGAAGCCACAATATCTATTCTATCTGATATTCTATATGTAATACGATTATTAGATCCATCTCCAATTTTTAGATAAATACCAGAAGTCATAAAATCTTGTAAAAGATTAGCATCTATTGGACTGCTGATTAATTTTGTTCCATCATATGTTATTAAAAAATTTATATCGTATATTCCATTATTATTTGTTCCACCAATATTTATTGGAAGTAAAGATCCCGTATTAAGTGGTTGCGCGCCTATGGTTAAAGTTTTAGTTTGGCTATTAAATCCTATTTGAACAGTACCTGACGGTGTCAGATATAAAGAATCTGATGTTCCACTAGCTTCTATTTGATTATTTTGATTATTAGCATCAATTATATATCTAAAACCGCTACCTTGTGGTCCAGTAAATCCCTCTCGGCCTCTTTCAGTTTCTACTATAGATATAGCTCGATATATTTGATCGGAAATAGTTATATCTACTCCCATCAATACTCCAGTTTCAATAGGGCCAGTATTGGCTATTATTGAATATGTTGGCTGAACTATCGGTTGTACTGTTGCCATTATTTAGCGCCTTAAGATGTAACTAAAATATCCATTTCACGACTAATATATCCTGTAGCATCTTTCACACTAATGGTGATTGTGCTATTAGAAGTTATTATATTCTTAGACCTAATAGATACAGACCATTCGTTTGTATTTTGATTATATGATAGTGCAAGTTTTTCATAAGAGCATAATGTATCATTAATTTCTATTATTGGATAATGAGAGTCTATCCATTGATTAATATTAGACCAGTACCTTGGTGGTCTATCTCCGCCAAGAATATTAAAGGTTAAATACCACCTATTGCCATAGCCAACATAAATTTCGTTTTCTGACTGGGTGCCATTTACTGGAACATTTAATTCAATCGGCTTTATAAGAGTTACTGGTATAGATGTAGTTTGTGTTTTTCCATATGGAACGCTTGGATGTTCGGTTGTGGTAATAACAAAATCATAATTACTTAAATAAGAGCCTGTTATTCCTACTATATTGCCAGTAATTGATGTTCTCCATAGGCCATCGCCAATTTTTGAACCTAACAAAACCCCAATATTATGACGTTGATCGTTTGAGCCTGTGACTTCTATAAAAGTGTTTGCTAGTGTAAAAGTGCCAGTAATTGTTGGAGATAAAGTACCAGTAGCATTACCTCCAATAATTTGACAATCAATATTGAACATATTCCCAGTAGTAAGAATTAAGCCACTACCTAATGATATTGGTATCATGCCAGGATATGTTCCAGATACTACAGGACCATTTTGGCTTGAAGCTTTATGAATCCAATATGTGTCAGATTCTAAATAATCGTAGCTATTAATATTGAATGTTGGAAACTTATCAGAATTTCTGTACATATGTAGCTGTAATACGGTTCCTGTAGCCATGCTTGGCGCAGAAAAACTTATAGAGCTAACATTAGTGGGCGATTGAGAAGTACTGATACTTTTACCAACGAGAGAGTTACTAAAGCCAGTAGTATCGATATTGTAATATTGATTATTAATTATATCTTTAATATAATATTGAATAGCTAAACTTCTATAGTTAATTGCATTACCTCTGTATTCTCCTGATCCAAAAGAACATCTAGTCGCTAATGATACTGGTTGTCCATTATAAGTTACTGACTGAGGGTCGGTAATATCTATACTAGGCATGGGGATGATTATACCGCTAAGATATATAGATCCGCTCTCATAACAGTTTGAAAAACATACCTCGCTCACAGTACCACTAGAGCCTATCGGCGTTATCTGTAAACCATTTATAAGATTCGTATTAACTGGACCTTGTGGAAAATATGGATTTATCGGATCGTATGTTGTAGAAGAATAATAGTTACCTGTCATGCTAGCAATTAACGATGGTTTCATTGTTCCGCCAAGTTTATTTTCTTCGTCAATATAGCCATCGCCAAGTAGACAGGTTTTGCAAGATATATTTGGAACTGGATATGAGTTTAATATAAGACTTTCAATTAATGGAACATTAGTTATGCCAAATGTTATATACTTAAATGTACCACTCGTTGGGGCAATACCTTCAAAGCATCCTGTGTTTCCAAAATTAATCAATAGTCCACTGTATTGTGGAATAAATAAATTGGTCTCTGGATCATATAGATAATTTTGACTACTTATATTGATAATACTATAAATACCATTATATGATCCTGATAAATTATTATTAAATACTACAAAAGCATTATTTTGTGATACTGGTGTTGAGCCAAAAAACAGATTTAAACCGGAACTACTAAGTTTTTGATAGTTTCCAGTAGTTTGTGGAGGACAATTATTCGTAGATAAAACAGATCTACAGTTAAATAAGCCTGTTGATGGATATGGATCATATATGGTTTGGTTTTCTCTTGGAACTCTGCTAACTAATATCCCATTTGACATTTCATATGATGTATAATATCCAGAACTTGGGAAGAACAGCGCGGCGCCCTTTGGATTTCTACTCATCCGAACAATACCAGCTGTACTATAAGTAATTACTGTTTTTGCTTTCTTGCCAACCTTATCAACGACTTCGACAATAATTGAATCATAGATACTATTATTCGGAAATGATGTTGGTGTTCCAGTTATTGCTAAAACTCCTACTCCAGTTGCTGCTGGTTGGGCCAATCCGGTTAGCTGTACAAGATATAATCCTGATGGCAAATTACCTATAATATTTACGCCAGATATTCCTGTAGCATAAGGACAGGGAAGCTCTCTAGCTGACGAAGTATATTTAATTATACCAGAGCTAAATTGACAATTTGGAAATAGTGCTGTTTCTAATAATGCTTGTACTGAAGGTCCAGGATTAACTAGTGGAGTAAAAGAAAATGCTGTATCTGCTGTGTCTTCGCCAGTAAGATCAAAAGCCTTGATGCCAATATTATACTGTCCAGTAACGCAGTTAGATATTCCAGTAAATGCAAAAGTCCATTTTTGTAATGCGTTAGAGAAAGTTCTGGTCTTTAGACATGACGGGCCAGCAGGGTCTATGTCAGGATAATATCCGCTACATATCGATGGAAGACCGCTAAGAACAATAGAAGGAGGGAAATTAGGATTGGACAATCCTCCTATAACACCGAACGATACCTGCCAATTATCTCCCTGATTAAATTCTTTGATTTTATTTTCTTCTGGTTGTAAACCAATAATTTGAATAGGAGGATAATCTGTACTAAGAACGTCTAATTCTTTCAATTTAAGCAAACCAATGACACTAATAACGTCCGTATCTAATCCACGAACATCAACTGTTATATTGGGTCTCGTCTCAGATGCGTAGTTATATTCCTGATTCAAATTTGAGATACCTAGTCTTGTGCTCCATTTATCTGTTAACTTGTCACCACTATATCTAACTTCGTTTGTATTAAGTAAATAATTGTATTGGTCATAAATCTTAGTTTGGGTACTAGGCATAAAACCATTAATAGTTGGTAGAATATAGTTAGAATCATAGTATTCGGTAGGATTAGTTAAATCTAAATTAACAAAATAATCTTTTTCTTTGACTCCAAAGTACGGTTTAATATTTTGGATATCAACAGGATATGCATATGATTGAATAGCACTATTTCTTCCTACACTAGTTGTATCTCTAATAAAAATACCAATATTATATATTCCAGTAATATTGTTGTTTCTGCCAAGAAAGTCTGTATCACCAGTAACTTGCACTCTCCACACAAGTCTACTCGAATCAAAACTTGCACCAAAAACATATTTTGATGGAGTATTAATAAGTTGTATTTCTGGTGGATATTCGGCTCCTCCTCCACCGTTAACATCAAAAGAGAGTTGCCAGGTATCTCCTATAAATTTAACAGGATCTACTACTGTTATATTGGTAACTGACATACTATTATAAGACAGAATTTTTGTAGTAAAATTATTTGTCTGTCCATTTTCTAGTGCGGATATTAGTAGGTTATATCCTGTTGCTCCTATATTATTAATAGTATATGAGTATAATTCTCTACTAGTAATCTGCTCATAGTCAGTGGTGATTTTGGAGAAAGCAATATTAGTACCAGATGGATTATTTGCTGCTGATAAAGTTGGAGATGGAGAGGTATATGGCTGTGGTTTTTGATAATTAAAATATCCAATTATCGGATTAATCCCGGTATTTTCAAATTTAACAATAGATAATTGATTAGTAAATTTATTATTTACAACATTAGATCCTGTAAATGCTATACCGCTATTAAATAGTATTCTATTAATATTTCCCGTAATAGCAAAGCTAACATTATATGTGGCATTTGAAGATGTTGCGTGTCCTACAATATACCCCTGCCACTTTTGTAATTGGGGGGTATATACTATTCCTGAAGATATAATATTTGTATTAGATAAAGTACTACCACTAATACCTATAGAAGCTCCTGAATCTACATTCTCAAGATCAAACGCCATGATCCATGGAGATAATGATGTGTCATAATAAATGATATTCTGCGTATTGTTAATATATGGAATAGAATCTAATTGATTTATATTAATAATCTCTGTTGATATTCTATCTTTTCCTAGTGGATCTATTATATTAATAGCTAACTTGTCTATATTATTTAATCCGGTAATAGAGATCTCTGTAAACCATGTATTGCTAAATGGGCCAATTTGATATTTATAGTAGGATATGCCAGAATTAGATGGGGGCAAACCTTGAATATAATATGAGTTAATATTATAGTTTGAATTAATGCCAGAAACCAATATATATGGAGACTGATTTGGTATCGCACTACCTCCGTTAATACCTATTCTAAATTTAACTGGAATATCTTGTAATAAACCAGTAGCTATAAAATTATTGCCACTAGATATAAGCTTATCTATAATATTATTTTGTATTCTATCTATTCCTAATAGCCTAAAAGTATCAATATCTCGAATAATTAAAGGTGTGCCGGTTGTTTTAGTTTCTGAAACTGTCCAACTAGAAGCGTCAGATAATTGAGCGGAGGCTGACATAACTCCGCTAGCATAACAAGGTTTATATATACCGCTTAAAGACATATCTGATAGATATTTTTTAAGACTATTGTTAAAACCATAATGATTTTGTCTATTATGAGCAACTCCAGTAATAAGATTATTGGGCATACCGCTAGTAAGATATCCCGTTGGTGCAGGGGTTAGGCTGATATTCGGGGATACATCTAAAAATCTATACCCATAATTTGGATCTTTATCCGTTTGAATATTCTGAGTACCAGTTATCATTATTAATGAGCCAAGATTACCGCTAGATCTCCAAACATTAATACCTCGTGTATTCTGTTTAGAATTCCATTCTGTATAATATGGATGGTTTATGTTATAGTAAAAACCAGGAATGGGTATTAGTACGCTAACTACACCGGGTTCAATACTATCTCTATAAATAGGATAGTAACCCATTACATGATTTTGTAAAAGACCTCTAAGAGTATTTGTGATGGTTCGTTGTGAGGTTGTTTCTCGATTAAACAATATCGGCGTACCTGTTCCAAGAGAATCTGTAAGAATACCGGTAATAGTTAAGTATGGCCCATTTATTTGTGTTATATAGGCACCTTCGGCATTTGAATTTACACTAGGATGTAATACATTCATTCCTAAAAGAACGCCACTAGATATAGCGCCTGGAGCATATATGGTGTTTGTGTTGTACAATCCTATTCCTGTACAACTAATAGTTGTTGTAGATTGTGGATATATATATGGTTCAATATCTATCCAGAATACATCTTTTTCTTTAACAAAACTAGGCACTCCAGAAAATTTAACACATAAATATCCAGTAGCACAGCTGAATGAGGTGTCCTGTATAACCGCTGTTAAATCTCTGAATGGATATATGATAGTATCCCCGTCAAAGTTCCTACCCCATATACTAAATTTACTATCAGTTATATTATATGCAGTACTATTGTAATGTAATATACCTGTTGCTGTAGTGCCGGTACTACTGAAATTCTTAGAAAAATCATATAAATATATAGACTGAACATCCGCAGTATTATTATTGCCGATAGATTCTATATCATAGATTTGATTTTTAAGAATCTCGTTATTTAAAAATTGAAATATTCCTTGCGTCTTCTGACCTCTTGTTGGAATAAGAGATTTTGGTGTCATTCCGTAAACTTTACTATGGGCAAAAGTCGCAATACCCGTTCCAGTTACGGAAGCTGGTAAATACCCACTTTCAACAGCAACGCTAAATGAGGTGGTAGATCCATGTTCAATATTATATATTTTGCTATATGGATAATTAGAAATAATTCTATTTGTTAGAGTATCAAAATGAAATATGCCAGATGTAATATTATTTAGATTAATACTAACATCAAAATTATTATAAATTCTGCTACTTCCATTAACATTATTCATAAATCTATATAGTTCATCATAACTGTTAATATTAAAGTTAAGTGTTTGATAAGGTTTTTTAACATTAATAGTAGAACTATAAATACCAGTATTTGATGGCGCAGAGGTAACTGTTAGGTTTATTTGATCATAAAGTATAGTTTCGCAAACTCTGCCGGATAAACTACCGCCAACCTGACGACTATTAGTGGTTAATAGATCTCCATAATCTGATAACTGATAGTTCTCAATAACTTTAATTTCACAATTTGCAGCGGGTAATCCTAATCCGGCTCCTGTCCATGCGGATAAATTATCTGGAACAACAATCACAGAGCCTGTCGCTATTGTATAAGATCCGGTTGAGTGATTATTAGATATAAAGTTTGATATACCATCACTGGTAAGTGCAATACCAGTAGTATACATTTTGAATGTAAAATTCTGATTATTGTTTGCATAAATTGTTCCATTGATCTGACTATTAGACCATAACCAATTTGATGCTCTTATAAGTTTAGTAGATTCTGCACCCAAAGACGGTAGTAGTTTATCAGAACGTAAGGTATTATCTATCGCTGGATCAAGATTAGAAGAACTTTCTGTAAATAATTTATACGATAAATAATCTCCGGTATCTAAATCTATGGCTGTATGTAGCGAGATATTATTACCGCTATTTAATAAATAACCACTATATAGATGGGATATTACTCCTGTATATCCAGAATAAAAAACTGGGATATATGAATCAAAAACTCTGATATCATTAACTTTAAAATCCATTCCAGAAGGATCCAAGAGCTGATAATTCGCTATAACTCCTGAGTCAATAACTATAGTAGATTTAGGAATGATAGTTTTAGGTAGTAAAAAATTATTAGATCCGTTACTTGAAATTAAAATTGATGTAGAAGCTATTTTAAAAGGACTAATAATTGATGTTATGATATCATTAACATAATTTGTTGAATCGTAATATGGTCCGTTCAATACAAACGAAAAATTAGAACCCGTAGGAACAACACATCCGATAGGAGGCGGATCGAGATTTAATGGATTAGGACATGGGACTGAGATGAGTGGAAGCGTTGCAGTGTGTGATGTTGTCTTTGTATATGTATTGTTGATACTTTTATTAAAAGAATATGTGCCGGTCAAAGTAACAAATGATCTAGAATCTACAAAGCCAATACCAGAAGTTGCGCTAGCTAAAGAAATATCATATAATCCACTAGTTCCAAAATTATAGTCCAGAAGATAATGGTCTGTATAATTACTATCTGTATAAGAACCAGTAATTTTTGTTAATATATTATTAATGTATAGAGTATCATTAGTTTTTAGATTTAAAAATGTCTTAGAAAAATTTTGTTCAAAGTTTATGATATCTTGAATTTTATTTGGGTATGGTGAAAGAATCAAGTCTTGTCCACTAACAAACCCAAGTTGTGTTTCATGAAAAGATATGGTACTATCGTCTACAACCCTGAATGAATCTTTAATATTTCTAATAAATGTATATGGATAAATAGTTGAATTAAAAGTTAGTTCATCAACATAATAATTAGGATAATAATAGTAAGTCTGATATGGGGGCTCCGGATTAGATCCTATTGGTATTCCTGGTCCAGAAAATGGTTGATTTTGTGATAAATGAAATTCTATAGTTCCAAGTATTGGATTAATATATCCTGATATATTTAGCGAATAGTCGGACCAACTTGCAGAATCTATTCTATTAATTAATAGAGGTAGTTTATTATCATCTAAAGTAGAAAAATCTTTATTGCTTGAATTTAAATTATCTATAGAAAAATTACACGATAATGATCGATGGTATTGACTAAATGAAGAATTATTATATCCTCCAGCAATGTATGGTGAATAATTTTTATTTATTAAACCACTAACTTGATAAATATTAAAAATTACAGATCCTGATATACCACCATAAATATTTTTATTGATATATTGTCTGAATATATATCCGCTAATCGGAGGTTCGCTACATTTGATTTGTGTTGAAGTATTTATGCTATCAACAACCCGTAAATTAAAATTTGTATCTCGTCTAATCAATCCACTAAAACCAAGATTAGTAGATCCAATATAATTATCAAAAAATAATGGACATTTATCAGATATTCCGTGATTGTAAAATTTTATATATCCTGTTGGAGACCCTGATGTTCTATAAAATAAACATTCGGTTAGATTATCGATATTTCGACCATGGTTTATCTTTGCTCCAGAATGGTATGGATATCCATCAAAAGGACTTAGTTTTATAACATATTCTGGCCTATATCCTGCTAGTGTATTACCGCGAATAGTTTTGAGTCTGGTTTGATGATCAGAAATTGGTTTTATTACAATAGGATTAAAATAACTTTCAATATTGAGTGGTCGATATTGTAATGGTGGAGCTGTTATTTTTAGTGTGCTTTGATTTATTTCCTGATCAATTTCAGAGATTCCAACTATATTTAGCGCATATGTTCTTTCCTGAGAGTTGTTATATAACTCAGAAACTTTATGGCTTACTACCGGAATAGTTTTTTTAAAGGCTTCATAGTTTCGTGCAGGGTCTCTGTATCCATAATTTTTTATTATTCCTGTGCCAATAAAGAATGATGCGACACCGGTTTCTTTTTGTTTTGTAAAAAGCAACTCTGCAGAGTACTCTATCGTTCTATTATCTGGTAAATCAAAATTTAAAATATTTACCCAGCCATCAGCTTCTCCATAATACTTTAGAGGAATATAGGATAGTTGTCCGTGAGCATCTCGTGAGACTTGTCCGTTAGTCCCGACATTATTATGAACAAAACCACCTAGTGCGATCTGATCATCTATCCACGTTTCGGCATTTGTACCCATTGCTATACTATTATCAGTAATCGCAGCATTATTTTTATTTAGCGCTATAGAATTGATACCGGATACCACATTATTTTCACCAACAGCTAAACTGTTTTGAGCCGTATCTGCTCCGCTATTACCAACTCCAAGAACTGTTGTGTAATATGCTCCTTGATTTATATCGTTAATTCCAACAGATAAATTTGCATAATCCATATATATAACATTACCAGTTTCGTATATTAGACTATCTTTTAAAACTATGGGATGTCCTTCTGATGGTCTATGAAACTTGGGAATATATTCTAATGCGCCTTCACCATCACTTGAGTATTCTACTGTAGATCTATCTTCAAGATGTGGTAATACTACATACTCATTTAATATTCCGCTAAGATTAGCAGCATTTCTATAATAAGATCCGTGCTGATCGTCTAAATAATCTGCGTTAAGATATAAAACAAGTAAATTATTTGTACCAATGTCTAATGGTGGAATAGAGTTATATTTTGAACGTATAATAACTCTACCATAGGTAGTAATGCTTTCAAGAAAATCTTTTATCCCACTAATTTGTTGATATCCTGTTATGCCAACATATTTTGTGTCTGCTTTTTCTTGTGTAATAAGAGTACCACTATGTGTAGCAGAAATAATCCTGAATAAATTTGAGTCTGGAAAATATCCTAAAATGGCGTCTTTTTGAGGATAATCACCGTATCTGAATCTTATTCCTCTAGCATCTAATGAGGAGTCATAAGATCCTATACCAATATTATTAGCGCTAAACGAACCACTTTCTGCTAATAAACTGCCAAATAATTCTACGTCTCCCAAAATTTGTCCGCCATCTTTATTGAATGGTATATATCCAAGACCATTTGTAATATCTAGATAAGATAAAATACCAGAATCTATAATTATACCTTTGCTATTAAATGTAACTTTTGGCGCAGATCCTGGGGCGATAGTATCTGGAAGTATAGAATTTAAGATAGTTCCAGATAAATTAGACGCATTTAAATAATAGTTTCCGTGCTGACCATCGAGCATATCAGCATCGAGATTGGATCCTGCTCCATCATTTCCCGAATACCAAGGGATAAATCCTAAATATGACACTAGATCTTGTAGTGTTATCTGTGATCCGTGAGTAACTCTTCCTTTTCCGTCTACAGTTACTTTAGAATAAATTCCACTATTAACAATAGAAGATAATTCAATACTATCGTTCGTGACAAGTATATCTGCTGAATTTTGTATACCTATCACTATAGATCCATTCGGTATAGATAGTTGTCCACCTCCAATAAGACCAGATCCAGCTACGATATTAACTGATTGTCCACTGACGACGATTGCTCCGGTAGACAAAGGAAAAGATGTTAATTTTTCTCCATCATAATAAATGAATTTATCGTTGCTAAAAAAGGTATTATTGGTACCACCACGAGATATGTCTAGCTTGCCGTTAACATAGGCATTTGATAGATCAAAGTTGTATTGAGTAATTACAGTATCGTCAATAGTAACTCTATTAAAAGCGTCTAGTTTTAGTCCATCGCCCAAAGCCGCATTGAGTGTTACCGAATTACCATTCTGTTCTTTTGATAATCCACTACCAGCATTAATATTACTTATAATATCTGTTTGAATATTATTTATATCAATATTTGAGCTAGTTAATTTTGTTCCATCATAATAGATGATTTTATTATTGTTGAATCCTGTATTATTCGTACCTCCGCTAGATATAGGAAGTACATCAAAAATAACTCCATTTTCTCCAGCCGGACCCTGAAGTCCAATATCTCCCTTGTCTCCTTTGTCTCCTTGTATTTTACTAACTTCGATAAGTTCAATTCTATTATTACTGCTAACAATAACATTAGTACTAATAATAGATTCGCTAGTAGCCCCTTGGCTACTTACGATAAGATATTTAGATGGATTATTGGAGTCTTCTATAACATTTACGATTGTCATGAGCAGTTATTGCACGGGTCCTGTTGGTCTGTTTCGCAAACAAATGCGTCATCATCACCAACATTTCTAGTAACTATACTTATATTTCCTTTTAGTATTCTAAATACTCTCTTGCCCCCACCATCATATAAATCGTTGGGTTCTTGAAGCTCCAAATCATAAGACGCTGATAGAAATGTAAAAGCTGCAGTAGTGGTAGCAGGAAACTTTAGAACAATACGGCCAATTAGTGGCTCGATATAAAACTGATATTCCGAGTTGGTGGTATTCGTAGTGAATGTCTTTATAGTATTCTGATTATCTACCCATCTTAATCTAGCGCACCAATTAGTTAAATTGATAGATGTTCCAGTATCGTCTTTATAATCAAAAGATATGAAAAAACTCGTACCTTTTTCTATCGGAAAACTATAATCAGCAGCTGGCATGGTGAGTCCTATTTGTAGAATTATAGATATTTAGTTAATCAGCGCGGTTAGTAGTGTATACACCTTTTGGGCCAAACTAGCCGTTATTGAGACAGGCCAATTATTATGATATATTATTTATTAGCCAATAATTCTGCTATAAAAGATCATCATATTGATCAAATGGATTTAGATCAAAATAATGTATTAATTCTCTTTAATTATATGATTCCTATGAGTTTTAGCAAAGTAAAAAACTATACGAAAAAATATGTTTTTTGCAGATTGATAATTGATCAAAGTATGCCGACTGGTGAAAAACCTATGTATGCAGGGTTGGAGGAACTAAAATCTACTAGTCATTTATTTGAAAAAATATGCTTACATCCTTATCCGGAAGTATTAGAACATATATCAATAAATATGGATAGAATAATTTCTATAGATAATGATATAGTTGATTTTAGAAAAAAATACAGATATCCTAGATATAAAAATATGAGTACCGGATTCATAGTGTATAATTATATAGATAAAATTAAAAATGTAGATGATAAAATAATTTTAGTAGGATTTACATCTGAAATTAATCGGAACTATCATCATCATAGTTGGGAAGCTAAATTTTTCAGAGAAGAGACTAAGAAGGGAAAATGTGAACTAATATGGTAAAGTCCTGGGATTGCTTTGATACTCTATTAGCAAGAACTTATCATTATCCTAGATCCATATTTAATATTATAGGAAATATAACAAATAATCAATATTTTCATGACTCTAGAGTATCTGCTGAAAGAAATGCTCTAAAAAAGACATTAGAAGATATTTATGAATTATTACCCGGATATTCTAAAGAACTAGAAATAGAGACCGAAAAACAATATACTTTCCCAATTAAAGAAAATTTTGATGCTGTAGAGGATGGGGATATTGTGGTCTCGGATATGTATCTATCTAGTGAACAAATTTTAGAACTTTTAAGATATCATGGAATAGATAAGGATATTACGGTATATTCGTCATATGGAGGCAAAGCTTCTGGTAAAATATGGGATTCTATTAAACAAAAACATAATATCGATATACATATTGGAGATAATTTATATTCTGATGTGACTATTCCTAGATTAAATGGCATTAATGCCTTTTACTATCATGGGTCTAATCTAAGCTATCATGAGCTATTGATGGAAAGATATAATCCTTATATGGCATATTGGTGCAAACATGTTCGATTGTCTAATGTTTATGATCTAAAGTCTGATAGATATTTTTTAGAAAACTCATCTATTTCTCACTATTATAGTAACTACTGGATAGTAGAAAAAAATGGAAAATATGAATTATATGAAAAAATAGACGAAAATCAAGATTATATAATATTATATAGCAAAAAACTTGATAGTAATATTAAGATTAATAAAGAGATAGATTCTCTATCTTCAAAATATAATACCGCTAGATCAGACCAGCGAATACTGTGGACGGAACAATCTTCATTCAATCTACCAATATTAATAGCAATACTATTCTTGTTGCCAAAAAATCAAGAACATGTATTGGTATATAGAGATTGTGTATATCTAGCTATGCTATATGAAGCTATATATAATATTAAACCTAAAATTTTACATTCTTCAAGAGCAGCATATAATTATCCATATAATGATGATTATAAAAAATATTTAATTGAAATGACTCAAAATAATTTACTAGTAGATCTTCATGGTACTGGAAATAGTAGTAATAAATGTTTTGCAGAATTGGGTGTTCAATGTGATAGGCTGTTTGTTTGCGAACACTGTAATACACAGTCAAAAAATAATAAAATAAAAAACTTGAGTATCTGTTTTCATAACAATGCCAGAGAATCTATTGAAATAACTAAGAATAATCATAATAGCAAAGCTTCAAGAATGGGATTAAGGTGTTGTCGAGGTACCGTATTAGAAAAATTTAATATTAGTCCAGATTTAGGTCCATTAGCTGGCTGGGTCGATAATCAACCGTTTAGAAAAAAGAGTGAACATGATAAAATAATATGTGAAACATTCTTGAATTGTATAAAAACAGCGTGTAGTGTATCTAACTATTATAGAGACTATATACATGCTGATCAGGAGCTATTGGATATTTTGTTAGATAAAATAAATGAGAATACATATGCAAATTCTGTAATACATAGTCTTTGGGGTAAAGAATGATTCTACTATATGATAAAAAAATCGCAATTATAACACCTCCAAAAACGGGTAGTACAACACTACTTATGTCATTATGTTTACCCCCATATAATGGAATATTTTGTATAGGTCCATCTGGAGGTGGTGATTATTATGATCAGCATTCTATAATACTGCCTCCCGCCCCATTTCTCTGGAGAAAAATCGCTATAGTTAGACATCCGCTACAGAGATTCGTTAGCTTATGGGGTCATTTAGCAAGAGAACAGATTGTTAATTTTGAAAAAGTAATAAATATTGAAGAATTTGTAAATATTATATCTAATAAATTACATCCTTTTTATTTTTATCAGTCAAATCAAAATGATATATTAGGCGATATTGAGTATGAATATGTTCATACAGAAAATTTAACAGAAGAATTAATCGACTTGGATATTCTTTCTGAAAACTATAAATTACCACAAGTCAATACTTTTAAATACGAGTCTTCTACGCCAGACTATAAGACAATATTATCAACAGATATGATTGAACAACTTAAGTGGTGGTGGGAACCTGATTGTATTAGATTTAATTATTCTGTATAAATAGAAATATATTAATTTCAATTTTAACAAGGAGCACTGCTAGAATAAAGTCCGATACCTCCCAACGCAAGGCAATTAGCATTAGCTGTTGCGTATTGTTGCGGAGTTAAGCTGCTACAAGAACCTGGTCCTATAGTACTTAGAAGTTGTTGACATCCACAATTCTCGTTATTTCCTGATAGGTCTGGAATAAATTTGCCAAGACACAAGGCAGCACTATTACAGTCCCAACTGGTTGCATCAGCTAGGCATATGCAACATCCTGTAATAGTTTGTGTTGGTGGTGAGACAACAACGGGTGGGACACATGTGGGAGTTGTGGTGCTAAATATTTGCAAGGGAACAGAGTCTGTTGGCTCGCCTTCAATTTTTATAGAAGCATCCCATATAATTGATTGTATATCAATAATTTTATCACTTTGTTGTATTTTATTAAGCAAAAAATCTTTTAAGGTTTTTAGATATATTATTCTAGAAAAATACGATTGAAATACAGCACTAATATCATCATAGCTTAACTGATGTAAAATATTAACGATATCTGTAAAAGGAGGCATTATAGAGTCAACATCATCGCTATAAGCTAGTTGTGCCATAGACACGATATTACGATAATATATCTGATCGCTCAATGATCCGCTAAGAGTAAAAGTATTCTGATTTATATTAATATCAATACCCACAATAAGGTTATTATTATAAGAAGATACTATATGTCTTGATTGTTCTAGTCTATATGCTTCTATCGGAGCGTCTAATACAACTCCTTCTGATTGAATATAGAATTGATAACATTCCCATGCTGTAATCACTTCGGTTTCTGAATTTTTATCACAATCTTCTACTGTATCGAGAGAAAGAGAATTTATAATATCTATTATACCGGTATCTATATCTGTTCTAATTACGGAAGATAATGATCCGCTATCTGCAACGCATGTGTTTCCATTAAATATAACATTTTGATATTGATATGTATATTTATTTAAACAAATATCATTTATATTTTGATAGTTACACGACATAATTTATATCCCTATATCAGGATCATTCTCTGGTAAAATATCAATAATATCATCATTAATAACAGTTGTAGGAGTCTCAAATGATTGTGGCGTTTGTGCTTCACAATATCCACACCTATTAATAGTTGTGGCATTATCAGTTGTTGATAAGGTTTTCTGCAGATTAGTTTGGATCTGATATGAATTTATAGTTTGCGCAAAATATTGTAACATTAAATCAGACAATGATTCATGATTCAGCTGATATATATTATTATTAGCGTCTAAAATTGGTGGAATCGTACCAGTACTATTTTGTTCATACATTAAACTAGCTAGTATAGCTATATTACCAAGATGAACTAAATTTTCCTCATTTGAAGATACTGATAAATTAGTATTATTACTTCCGGTAACAGAAATACCATTGTTTGAAACATTATTAAAGGTATCGTTTACAGAACTGATAGTTTCATTAATCTGTGAAGTAAATGAAGCTGAATTAACTTGACTGGAGTCACAATTTTGCAAATAAAGTTGGTAACAGCGATACAAATCTATAACTTCATATTCAGAATTTGAATCACAAGGATTTATGATTTCAGAGCCGTATTCAGTAACCTCATAGCTATTTTGTGTAGTTTTTTCTGTAGCGATAATCAATTGTTCATTTTTAATAGATACTTGTGTATATTCAAAAGGATTTGTATTACAAGAGGAGCACAAATTATATGAGTCATTATAGCATTTCATGATATCTTTGTTCCAGAAGAGGATCCGCTGATTTGTCTAGAAGTATAGAATATAGCCCTAGATATATCTTCTATATTAGATGCATTATCTATAATATCTAGTAAGTCATTTTTTATGTCTAAATATTCTTTAAGTTTACGGAAATAGGATACAAAAATTCTATTTAAATTAATATAAGATAATTCATGTGACCTATCGTAAAAATCTATTATTCTTGGTATTTTTACGTTACTATTTGTGGCATACCAAAGATTTAGAAATGACGATAGATTACTATAATATATCTGATCTGTTGGTTTAGATGGCAGTCTAATAGAAAAAGATATTGTGTTTTCTACAGATGAACTTCCGCTGCCGCTCCCACTCGTAGTGGTTGTAGATATTACAAAATTATTGATAGTAATAAGAATACCATTATTCAATAAATTATTATATTGATCATTTATATATTGTTTTTGAGCATTTTGATAGTCGTTTAATGATGGATTGTCTATGGGCTTTTCATTTTGTCTATATATAAGATAACAGTCCCATGCAGAAATAATATCTGATTCTGTAATATTGTCGCAAGTATTTATAGAGATCAAGTCTGTGCTGGTTAATGCAAATTTTTGACCTGTGACCTTATCGGTTCTTATAACAGGAGCATTTATATCTGAATCAACAATAACATACTTTCCATTTTTAATAAATGAAGAATATTGATAAGAGTATTGATTATTGCATAAATCATATATATTTTCATAGCCGCATATCATATAAAATAGAATTTCCCAACTTGCATATATGAAGTAATATCTCCACTTCGTGGTGGTGTGAACAGTCTAATATATCTATAATCGCCAGTGGTATCTATTCTTGTTAGATAACCTCCTGTTGGAAATGTACCTAAAATAGTCCAATTATTTTTATCATTACTTCCCTGTATAGTAGATTTGCCCATTTCTGATATATATGAATTCAATAGATTAGTAACTGTTACTGGCTGATATTTAATAGTCATAATTCTTGTTATTCGGCCAAAATCTGCAGTAATGCTATTACCGCTAATGTTGTTTAAACATGTTATCTTGCTTGCATATTGTTGATTAGTCAAATTTGCTCTGGATAAATCTGCTTGCGAAGGAGTATTTGTCAGCGAAATAGTATTAAAAATGCTAAAAGATTCTGGTGGTGTCGAAAATGTCCAAGATAATGGTGCTGGAGATCCGGTACTAGCCACTACGGTTCGTGAATAATTATAATTTGATTGAAATGAACCATTATTAGCTGATATGCCAATATCCCAGGTTCCGGGACTCGGTATGTCGTAACTAACACCAGTAATATTACCAGAAACTGTTAGATATCTGGTATCATCTTCCATAACATTAATATCACCATTCTTAGCAAAGCTCAGCTTATACGAAGATAATGAAGCTGTGCCACCATAGCCCGTTGGTTCTGTCCATGATAAATTTAGCCTATATACATTATTTAGTGTTCCACTATATGAGATACTATTCCATACAGGAGCAGAGGGGGCGGTAAAATAATTTTGGCGGGTTAAGATTGTATCTGACCATGCTCCAGTTCCTACGCTGTTAATTGCTGCAACTCTAGTATAAAAATTTTCTTTAGTAGCACAACTAGAGTATAATAGAGATACTGGAACAATAGCAGAATTTGTGGGGGTTAATGCTCCAAAATTACTTGTGGCTCCGGTTTGAACTACATAACCAGTTATTGCTGATCCTCCCATATTAGTTGGACTGTTCCACGATATAGTTGCTCCATCATTATCAGGACATGTTGATAAGCCTAATAAACTATAAGATTTACGCCAAACGCCGTAAGAATTACTAGTAATGCCATTTTTTAAACAACTAGAATAGCTGGAGTAGCCCGGAAGCATCTGTAAGAATATTGTTCCAGTTTGTCCATTAGATAGTATTCCCGCATGTACAGCTGCTGTCGATATAGTACTATCATGGGTATATGTTTCACAACCCCATATATTGCCGTTCGTTGATCCGACTACTGGTATTGCATAGATACTATTACTAGAATCATAATTAACCATACTAAGAGGATTATAAGATAGACTAATAGCCGTTGTATTAAGACTAGTTCCAAGAGTTTTAAATCTACTAACCGAAACATTTAATGGTTGAGAAGGCGCTGTTATACGAGGAGCAGGAGTAACTGTCATTATATTAGAAGCAATCCCTGTGCCTATATTATTAATAGCCTTCATTCTTGTATAATATAAAGTATTATTAGTTAATCCAACAATAGATTTACTACAAGGCATATTTATAAAAAATCTTGTATACTGATTGCAACTAATACCTGTTGGTTCTATAATTCTGGTCAGTGTATTAAAATTCGAAACCGTGCTGTATTCTATAGCATATCCAGTAACTGGAGATCCACAAGAGGATAAAGGAGGCATATATGTGACTAAGGCAGAGGTATCGCCAGCTGCAATAGATAATAATGATGGAGCTAATGGTAATTGATCTGATATGGAAATACCAGAACTATATGAGCCGGCTCCGATACTATTGTTGGTCTTGAGTCTAATGTAAATATTACTAAGTCCGGTAGGAGAAATAATATCTATAGATCTATTGCTATTAATAGTATTGTACGTGGCTAATCCACTACTAAAACCTCCGTCAGCAGCCAAAAATACTGTATAGTTAATAATTGGAGACCCGCCATTATCTACCGGAGCTAGCCATTGTAAATTAAAAATATTATTAACGCCACTGCTTGTGTATGAATCACTGGCCCATTCTGCTTTAAGATTAGTAGAAACTCCAGGAACTGTTAATGGCCTATTTGGTACAGCAGAAACTGTTTGGGAGTAGCCGCCGTATCCTATACTA
>Ga0114980_10000705_pt1 | contig 23743 bp, 15 predicted proteins | sample S_140806_EF_Meta_FD_87018 | JGI IMG/M metagenome (GOLD analysis project Ga0114980, IMG submission 87018) | Freshwater microbial communities from Lake Simoncouche, Canada to study carbon cycling - S_140806_EF_MetaG | ecosystem: Environmental > Aquatic > Freshwater > Lake | place: Lake...
ACACCATTCGTCATCATCTGCGTTTGCAATCCTCCATTTTGATACAATACATAAGCTGCAATACCTGGAACCACTACAAGTATGGGCATCATCAATTTCAAAAAAGCTGCAAATAAAATACCTGTTCTTGCTGTTTTTAAATCTGCACCCAATGCTCTTTGTGTGATATACTGATTACATCCCCAATAATTTAAATGTGCTACCCAGATACCTGCAACCATCATCGCCATACCTGGTAAGCTCGAATAATCTTCGATTTCTTTTTGTGTTGCACCAGGACCAGGTTTATCAAATATCATTTTAAAATGATCTGGTGCTGCTTGCATTAAGTGCTTAAAGCCTGCAACCATATTCTTGCCCATCCCAAATTGTTCACTGACAACTGTCAATGCAATATAAGATGTGATTAATCCTCCAACGGTTAAAACCAATACCTGAAATACATCGGTATAACCAATCACTTTCATGCCACCCAATGTAATGAACAATGCAAATACGGCTAAGCCAATCATGATCAAATGAAAATGCGTGCCTCCAGATAAGTTGTTGACTGCAATAGCGCCTAAATATAAGATAGATGTAAGGTTGACAAAGATGTATAAGAACAACCAAAAGATGGCCATGATCATGGCGACAGTTTCATTGTACCTCGTTTTTAAAAACTGAGGCATGGTATAGATCTTATTTTTTAAATACACTGGCATAAAAAAGATCGCCACCACCACCAAGGCAACTGCGGCTAGCCATTCATATACCGAGATCGCAAGTCCTAATCTAAATCCGTTTCCACTCATGCCTATAAACTGCTCTGCAGAAATATTAGAGGCTATTAAACTTGCACCAATGGCCCACCATGTTAATTGTCCCTCCGCCAAAAAGAAGTCTTTGGTATTGGTGATGTTCGTATTCTTTTTTCGATAGATCCAAATTCCATAAGAAGAGATCAATATAAAATACAATACAAATACAATGTAGTCATAGGTTTGTAATCCTTGATTCATAAAGCAACGTTTAGTGATCTAAATTAAGGTTTATCTATTATATTTAAGGATAATTCAGCGTATATGAACCCAAATTTTAAGCAATTCAGTGCCTTAATTAGCAACCCTATCTTATTTCGTTTTTTTCTGTTTCAGAAATTACCTGCTGCATTTTTTTCTGGACTTAGGATGGTACATTTTGATGCAAGTACTTGCACAGTTAAAGTCAAATATTCTTGGTTTAGTCAAAACCCTTTTCAATCTATTTATTTCGCGGTAGAAGCGATGGCTGCAGAAATTTGTTCGGGTATGTTAGCATTTGGGCAGGTCTACAAACGCAATCCAAAAGTGAGTATGCTAGTGGTGAAGATGGAAGTGAATTTTATTAAAAAGGCAACTGGCACTGTGCTTTTTACTTGTGAAGATGGTGCGTTAATCCAAGCAGCCATCAATGAATCTATCGAAACAGGGGAAGGTAAAACGATTGTATGTATGTCTAAAGGAAAAAACTCCGCGAACGAGACCGTTGCGGAGTTTTTGATCACTTGGAGTTTTAAATCTAAAACGTCTTAGAGCCATTTGGTTGATAGGCGTATCTAAAGGTGTAATAACGTTGCTTTGTTAATTTATCTATAGTTGATGCAGTCGCTGGTAAGGTGACCCCTCCTTTATAATAATTTAGGATTTCAATTTTTGCAAATTTACCAGTGGCAGTTCTGATCACTAAAACACGGCCCGCAATTGGACTTACTAGTGTCGTCAATCCATCATAAGTATACCATGCTTTTCCAGTTCCCAATGGAATTGCAAAAGAAGCTGCATTGGCATTGTCTGTGGCAAAATTCGAATCTGCCGGTATCGTTTTGAATGCATCAAATAAGCCAACATAAACAAAAGCACCACCAATGCCCGGTCCACTTGTTCCGCTATTCACTAAAATTTTAGTAGACGAAAAAGCAATATCCCATTTAGTCGTCGCAGCATCAGTTGAAGCTATTACTTTATTATCCACTAGACTATAATAAGTAGTTGTACCTGCACTTTGAGGTCTACCATCAACACCTAATCCTGTTACAGTATCTGCTGCAAGATTACTCACTGTGATGGCACTCACTGGAACAACAATTGCCTCTTCGTCTTTGCTACAAGCCACTAAAGCAATACTCAATCCTAATCCCATCGCCATTTTTGTTAGATTCATTTTCATGATTTATTTTATTTGTTTTTACTTTTTTGTAATTGATATTTAATACTGGTATAAAATGTTCTTCCTGGTAAATTAGGTAGGTTAGCGGCATCGATATAATTAGAGATATTATCTATACCTGCTTGCAGACTTATGCCATTCTTGAATGATTTGCCAGCAGCACTGTTGATGGCAACATAGCTACTAGCAAATACGTCACCATTGTCAAAAACTTCGTTACCGTTATTATTATTCACAGCCCACTTGCTTCTGTAAATGGCTCTTAGATTCAAGTAATAACCCTTGGGGGAATTATAATTTATTTTTACTTGCAGTTTATGCTTACTTGTATTTGGCAAGCCGACATACTCATTCAATTTCATGAGTCTACTATAGCCTTGGCTATTTTTTGTATAGACTGTGCCTGATTTAATATCTGCAATTTGATCTTTATCACCAGTGCGTAAATACTGATAGCCTCCACTAAGTGTAAAATTTGCATTCAATTTATGTTGTCCTTCTAATTCAAAGCCAGTCGTAAATGCACGTCCAATATTTAAATAACTATAAATTTGAGCGCCTGAGATATAAGTACCTACTTGCTGTGTTTCAATTAAATTTTTGATATCATTTCTGAATAATTGCAGGGACAAAGCAGAACGGGTATTGATTTTCCAATCCCATGTAAAGTGAAGCCCATTTGAATATTCAGGTTTAAGTGCTTTCAATAAATAATAATTTGGAAATAAATTGCCTATTTGTCCAAGTGCGTCTAATTTGGCAATCACCTGTTGTGCTTGGGCAGAGCCAAATACACTATAACTGCCCGCAGCTGCATTGGTAAAGTCTAAAAACAATTGTCTAAAATCCGGTGCTTTAAAACCCTGGCCAACGCTGAATCTAAATTGGTGTTGTGGATTCAATTGATACAACATGGACAGCTTGGGACTATAGGCAGAAGCAAATTGCCTATTTTGATCAAATCTTAATCCACCAATCAAAGTAAATTGCTCCGAATGCTTCCATTCCCACTGCGTAAATGCATATTGAATATCATTTTGCTTTCTTATTTTTTCACTATCATAACGACTGCTTTTCACACCTTCCAAAACTGTACCAACTCCAAAAACTGCTTGTACATTTTTATTTAGATTCCAATCGGTCTGATTTTCGATACGCTTAAAATTATGATTCAATACATCTCTATAAGGTAGTCCGTTAATGGTTAACAAATTTTGAACAGCATCGTAGGTGGTTGTATAAGTTCTTAAACTCGTTTTTAAATTTGTAGAAAAACGATGGTTTAATGTAGCAGATGCATTTACATCTTTAATAGCTTCCTTCCCAATCGAATTAATATTGACGCCATTATTGGCTACTGCAATTTCATTTTGAATTTGCTCATTGGTAAAACGTGTATTCAAGACAAAATTCGTTTGACTAGATAGATCCCATTTAATTTGTTGCGTCGTTGCATATCTATCAATGGGTGTAGTAACACGACTATTGCTATTGGGACGTATGCTGTATCCATCCGTATTGTAACTATTGATAAATCCTTGGTATTGAAAATTTTTGTTTTGTAATTTAGTTTCAAGATTGGCATCTACTGTATTGTAGGTACCATACCTGAGTCCAATTGTCAGCGGCGCACCCAAGGTTGCATCGGTAATAATATTGATGACACCTGCCATGGCTTCGCTTCCATATAAACTGGAGGAAGGACCTTTTACGATTTCAATTTTTTTAATATTTCCTAAAGCGATTCTATTTAAATCCAATACCCCGGCAGTGCGTCCTACCAATGGTTCTCCATTGATTAATATAATAGTATAGTCTGGATTAAGCCCTTGTAATTGAATGCCTGCACCAAAACCACTTGTCAGGTTGATGCCAGTTTGTTCTTTTAAGATGTCTGTCAAACGCAAAGACCCATTTTGTTGAATTGTTTTTGCATTGATGATGGTAACAGGAACTGTAAGATTGTTTAATTTTCGCTCTGTTCTTGTTGCAGTCACCACCACACTGTCGCCACTTGCATCCAATGTGTCTTTTGCAAAACGGTATTGTGCAGATAATTTAAACCCTTGAAAAAGTACTAATATTAAGAATAGGTAAGGTGTTTTTTTCATTCAGAACGCAAAGGTCAAACTTACTTAGCAGTTCTATCTAGGCCATCATCATTAATATGCTAGAATTGATTGTATTTTGACAATCATATGACATTTTGGAATGATCTTGCGAAGGGCAAAATATTTTGATGATTTTGCAGCCTAGATAAGTGTATAAACTTTAAACAAATTTAAATCTGGCCTAGTAACTTTAATATTCTACGTATAAATTAAACTTATTTTTTCTCAATCATTTTTTGCACTGTCTTTACCTCGGTAGGTACTACAAAGTATTCAAAGAACCTTTTATCATCTTCTTTACGAACGCTACCTATTAAATTAATTTCACCTTGGGTAATAAATACATATTTATCATTGATGGCATTAATGACATCACTTCTAACTTTTTTCTGTAAGCCAATATTTTTGTCTTTAATTCCTAATACACGATTGATAGCAGCAATTTCTAGATTTTGTTTGGTACTGTATGCATTTAGTAATAATTGAATCAAACTTGTTTCAGTTTCTGTAAATGCCTGGTTGACTGTTTTTGTTTTCAATACTTTTAACTGCGCTTGTTCAATTTTCTTTTTTACACTTTGCTTAAATAACAATATAAAAATAACAATCATGATGATCACAAGGCAGATCCCAAAAATAAAAATCAATTTCGTATAGTCGTTTCCCCAAATTGGAAAATTCAATAATTGTAAATCATTTGAATGAATATCCCATGTTTTAAAATTTTGAAGCCCTGGTTGATATTTATAAAAGGTCCCTTTATAAAAAAATATTGTTACATCGCTTGAATTACGAATAAAAAATTGATTCAGATCCGATCTTTTTGACTTGTATATTTTATTATGACTATAATCAAATAAATACGCTTCATCATTGATGATGAAAAATCTGCCGTTATCATGTGAAAGATTGCCATAATTACTCTTTTCATCAATTAACTTAATTAATTCATTGGAGAGTTTTCCAAGTTTAACCCAATCAAAAGTTTTAATATCTAAATAGTAACTTGAATATTCAAACCCACCATCCTCAAATTTTGGATCTTTAAGCGCCTTGTTTTCCATTTTTTGAAAAGGCACATACAATCTGCCTTCTGTGGGCGAAAACCAATCATAGTCATCAGCAGAGAAAACTTCGATATTGGTTGGCTGGATATCCCATTCCTTATCTGTTTTATTGTATTTTCTTACATGCGCATATTTGTTCCAGAATCCATACCCCCCGTAATTGTAGATTTGGTCTTTATAAATGAAGTTGGTACAACTAATATTATAGTTAATATTCACCGTACTGTCTATTTTGCTAAATACCACACTATCGCCTAAGGGCTCTGACATCTGATAAATAAAGCCTGTTTGAGCTAAAAAAATGTACATTATGCCATTATGCTTGATCAATTCCTGTCTATTGGGAGCAAAACTGGTACCTATAAGTGGTAAGATATCTGAACTTTTACCTAGTACCACATTGCCATTAAAATCACTTAAACCCTTTATTTTTTGCAATAATGGATTATAAAATACAGTATAAGACCTTTCACAGGTTATAAATTGAGCTGTGCTTATTTTAATTTGTAGTAAAAATACTAGAAATACAATTAATTTTAAATTTATGTAACGCATTGTTATTCAATTAGTTAATAGGAAAGTAACTTACTGTATATTTTAATTATTCATATAAAAGTAAGAAATAACCTATTACTTCACTCAATTATTTACCTATTCCTTTATTATTCATTTTGAAAGCTAGAAATTTATTATAGCTTTTGGGGGAAAGCTATGGATTTTATAGGGGAGCCGGGTAACCAGCTCCTCTTTTTATTTTAGGTCCTGCTTAATTGATGCTCAAAACTTAATATTGGTATACTCCCTTTGTTAACAATTTCGTAATATAGGCATGCACCCGATTAGCTGAATTTGAAGGAAATTTACAGATACTCACATTACCAAATTTTATTTTATGGAATTTAACTCAATCATGAAGATTTTCTTACCTAAAGACAGGGTTTTCTTTCAACTTTTTGAAGAAGTTGCCGAACATGTATACGAAATGGGCATCAAGCTTAAGGAAATGGTAAACGAGCCAGATGTAGATGTAAGAGCTAATATTTTAGCCCAAATTGAAAATCTTGAGCATAAAAACGATGATTTAACCCATAGTATCTTTACTGAATTAGGTAGAAACTTCATCACCCCATTTGATAGAGAAGACATTCACTACTTAGCAACATCCTTAGATGATATTGCCGATTATATTTATGCCTCAGCTAAAAAAATCAATTTCTATAAGGTAAACCCTAATGACACTGGTATTCATAAACTAGCAGAATTGGTTTTGCAAGGAACACAAGAAACAAAAAAAGTAGTTCTAGGATTACGTAACATGAAAAATATCAAAGAGATGACAGATGCAATGATCAAAATCAATAGCATTGAAAATCAAGCAGATGATATTTTTGATATGAGTATTGAAAAATTATTTGAACAAGAAAATGATTTCAAAGAAGTCATTAAAAAAAGAGAGATCTACCAAGTACTTGAAATTGCTACTGACAAAATTGAAGATGTTGCAAATGTAGTTGAGTCTATAATTATCAAGTACGCTTAATTTAATTTACAATGACTTTATTAATTGTTATTATAGCGCTGGCGCTAATATTTGACTATATCAATGGCTTTCACGATGCTGCTAACTCCATTGCGACAGTCGTTTCTACAAAAGTATTGACGCCTTTTCAGGCGGTACTTTGGGCAGCATTATTCAATACAGTAGCATTCTGGATTTTTAAAGACCATGCAGTTGCAAATTCCATTAGTAAAACAGTGTATAAAGAATTTATAACCTTGCCAGTAATATTTTCTGGTTTATTAGCGGCTATTTTTTGGAACTTACTAACTTGGTGGTATGGTATTCCTTCTTCCTCTTCGCATACACTAATTGGTGGATTTGCTGGCGCTGCAATAGCACATGCCTTATCCATAAAAGGGATTCATTTTTCTTGGGCAAAAATTGTAGACGCTGACACAATTATTAAAACAATTTTATTTATTTTTTTAGCACCAATCATAGGAATTATTATTTCTATGTTCATCACTGTTGTGACAATCATGCGCAATTTATGGATTAGGATAGGGATTATTGTTGTGACAACAATTTTAACTGCTTTTATTTTTGACTATTTTGAGAATAGTAAAATGAACGAGAATGCACAAAAGTTTTATGGTATTGATAAGTATAAGATAGAAGTTGCTGCATTAAAGTCTGATTTGGATGAACATAAAGCAGATACAATATTATTAAAAAAATTACAGCTAACAGAAGAGAAATTAAAAAAAGCAAATGCAAGTTTTAATTTAGTGCACCCATACATCGAAAATTTTGATAACACAAGTGCAGACTATATTGCAAAAGTTGCTAAAGATAGCGGATGGTTGGATCAAATTGCAGTAAGTAAATTAAAGGATGCGGTAAGAAACGCAAATGACTTTTTAGTATTAGAAGCTAAAGCACCTGAAAATGATATCGCAAAAAAAGAATTCGATAATGCTAAATTAGTTACTGAAGATTACAAAGCACCCGTAAAATTATTTTTAGCAGGAACCATTGGTGTTGACTCTGCAGTTTCACTTATTAATCAGATTTATCCTATTCAGGCAAAAAACTTAGATAAAGTAAAAGCTAAATTGACTGGATTTAATATCGAGAAAACTTTTTCTAACGAGATTGATAAATCAGATAACACGATGATTGTAAATGGTATTTTTGGTGCTGCACTTATTTTTATCTTAATTTACCTGTATGTAGAAAAAATCAAGACACCAACAGCTTTATCTGTAGGTAATATGTTTAAAAAATTACAGTTATTTAGTTCTGCTGCATTTAGTATTGGTCACGGCGGTAATGATGCACAAAAAGTAATGGGCATTATTGGAGCCGCATTAATTGCAAGTGGTTCGATACAAGATTTTGCATCACTTCCAAGTTGGGTTCCAGTAGCGTGTTATTTGGCTATTGGTATGGGAACCATGAGTGGTGGATGGAAAATTGTTAAAACAATGGGATCTAAAATCACCAAAGTAACCCCGCTAGAAGGTGTTGCTGCTGAAACAGCTGGTGCATTTACCTTGTTCTTTACAGGACAGATGGGTATCCCGGTTTCTACAACACATACCATCACTGGATCCATTATTGGTGTTGGTGCAACAAAAAGATTAAGTGCTGTTAGATGGGGTGTGACCACCAATTTATTATGGGCATGGGTATTAACCATCCCAGTGAGTGCCGTACTTGCTGCAATCACATATTTTATTGTAAAGTTCTTTCTAGGATAGGATTAAAACCAGATAAGACTAATAAAAAAAGGCGCTACATCTGTAGCGCCTTTTTTTATTGAATTAAGTGTATAGTTTTTTGACGGCCGTCAAGGTACTCAAAAATTGATCCATTGAAATAGCCGTTCTGTTCTAATGCAATTCTTACAGGTTTATTCCATCCCGCAATAGTATGTGTGGCATTCAATTCAATCGAGTAGCATGTATTGGGACGTAAAGCATAATCCCCCGATCCTGGAACGCCTTGCTGCATATCCCACATACCAATTGTGGTGCCAGCTGCATGGCCATGAAATCCGATTGGATGCGTGTAAATGCTTGGTTGTATGCCTTCTGCTTTTGCTTGATTAAGAGAAGCAGCTAAAACTTCATTACCCGTTCTACCTGTTTTAAAAGTAGAAGTTAAAATATCTTGTAGTCTATTGGTCTTATTAAAAGCAGCAACTAATTCATCGGGTGCTACTTTTTCATTTGGCAATAAAAGATAAGCATGTTCTTGTACATCCGAATTGAGTCTTAAATAACTGATTCCAAAATCTACATGCAATAAATCACCGCGGCGTATAATATCATCCTTTTCATTGCTCACCCTTCTTTGAATTTCTATAGAAGGATGAAACCATGTTGAAAGTCCTAGATCAATTATTTTTTGTCTGAACCACCATACTAAATCATTGGTGCTTGTGCGATTGGGTTGAATCACTTGATTGCTAAATCCTTCCTTAATGATTTGATGGGTAATGGCAAGTAGGGTTGGATACAAGGCCATTTCTTTTTCCGTTCTTGTTTCTAGCCAAGCAACACCTAATTTTTGGGCAGATACAATTTTATTCAATTGGATCGGTGACATGGCATTTTTAAGCTCGTTGAACTCTGTCAAATGAAGTCCATCTGCATGTCCATAATCCATGGAAGTGTTTAAGCCAATTTGATTGGGGTTTAAGCTATCAATCAATATTGAAAGTGCCTTCCATTGATTAGGCTCTTTTTCCGGATCCCACGCAGCTTGAATTCGCTTGCCAACCTGGTATCTTGCTATGGCATAACTTTTTAAACTATTATTTTTTTTATCTCTATAAAAAACCAGCATGGTTGTCCTTCTTGCAGAAAGCCACTCTGCAGGTAAAAAGGTTTTTAAGATGGGATCTTCATTGTATTCTCTTGAAATAATGAGCCAACAATCTATATTGGTTTCATCCATTAATTTAGGCAACAAATTATCTATTCTATCGGTCATTACTTCATTGATTGTACGCGCTTGTTCTTGAACAGACAAGACTTGAGCCTGAGCGTTCACAACAAAAAAGAATAGTGTGGTGGCAATGATTAAACCTTTCATATTGGGTGTTATTAAAATGAATAAATCTTGATGCGATAATGAATCTAGAATAAATTAACTACTAAATTTGCATCTATGCAAATTCCTTTTAAATTTTTTCTTTTTTTAGTCCTTGCTTCACCTATCATAGCCTCTAGCCAAGTAAAATCAATCAAATTAGCTGATACGAGTTTGCAAACAGTGATTGTCACTGCAAATAAATCAAAAGAAAAAAGGATTGAATCCCCCATTTCGATTAGTGTATTGGGTAAGCAACAGATTCAGGAAGCCAAAGCAATCAGAATAGATTTTTTATTAAATAAGGTCAGTGGGGTCTTTATGCCCAGCATTGGAAACGAACAACATATGATGTCTATCCGGCAACCAGTTTCTTTGAAAGGATTATACCTATATCTAGAAGACGGACTACCAATTAGGACTAGCGGTTTATTTAGCAACAATGCCCTTATCGAAATCAATACTGCGGCCATTCAGCAAATTGAAGTCATAAAGGGACCTGCCTCTGCATTGTATGGTGCAGAAGCCATTGGTGGGGTTGTTAATTTTATACATGCACCAAGACCCATCAAAAACCAATTGTCTATTAGCAATCATATCAATAACAATGGGATTTTAAAAACTGATTTAGCATGGAACAAGGCGGGCAATAAATCTGGCTGGTCTGTCAACCTCAGTCAGATTAGACAAAAAAATGGACAACTTGAATACAGTGATTATACAAAAACTGCGTTGAGCATAAAAAGAGATTTTACATTTAAGAAAAAATGGACAGGATACCAACAACTGCAATACATCCACTATGATGGCCAGATGACTGGAACAGTGGATAGCTTAAAATTTCAGTCAAAAAATTATACCACGCAGCAAAGCTTTACCTATCGAAAACTGGAATTGATTCGTATTAGACAAAACTTATCCTATGAATGGAGTGCAACACAAAAAACAACAGTGAACCTATTATACCGTGGGAATACCATGGATCAAAATCCAGCTTACTTAATTGCTGCAAGTTCCAATCCGACTAAGTTTAAAGGGCAGATTAATTCAAATCATTTTGATGCCTATGTACTTGATCTACAACATCAAGTGAATGTAAAGCAATTCAAGTCAAAAATTTTACTAGGTGGTTACATGGATGCAACAAAACAAGGTTTAGTAGCCAACTTTATTGATATCATTAAAGACACGACGCTTAATAAATTTACAAGGTTTACAAGACCAGCCACTGATAGTTTGATTACCAACTATGCAACAACTATTTATAATAAAGCGATCTATATCAATTGGATTCAACCGATTGCGAATCGTCTGCGCGTCAATGCCACATTGAGGTACGACCAATTTAATTATCAATTTAAAAATAAATTAGCTACTGGAACACCTACTTCAAATAATTTGTTCACCAACTGGGCACCTAAAATTGGTTTAACATACAATCAATTAAACTGGGGTAGTTATTTAAATTATAGCAAGGGTTTTGTCCCGCCACAAATCACAGAAATTTATAATGCTATTCGGGTTCCTTATTTGTTACCGCAAAGTTTTTCGAATTATGAAATTGGATCTTGGCTTAGTATCCCCAATGGTTATATCGAATTGGCCTTATACCAATTGAATGGTCGCAATGAAATCATATCTGTCCGACAAGCAGACGGGGTAAACCTGAATCAAAATACAGGTCAAACAAAACACTACGGAATAGAGTACCAACTGAAATATAATTTTAGCAAACTATTTCAAATCAATTTTAATGGTAGCAATGCCAAGCACCTTTACGTCAATACCATTTTAAAAGGAACAGATATTAGCAATAAAGAAATGGTGGCAGCGCCTCGTTTTTTTAGTAACCTAACTTTATTAAGTCAATGGAATAGCGCTTTAAGTTCATCCTTAGAATGGCAGCATCAGTCTGGTTATTTTATGGATGAGATCAACGCTACGCGCTATACTGGTTTTGATGTGCTCAACCTCAGGATCAATTATACGATGAAAAAACACGAGTTCTGGTTGCAATGCTTGAACCTGACTGATCAGTTTTATGCCAGTATGGCGACCAAAAACTTTAGTGTACGAGGTAACAATGCCTATGCTTATTATTTAGGCGACAATAGAACGATTGCACTTGGATGGAGATGGAATTTGATACCATAAAAAAAGGGGACGCGATTGCGTCCCCTTTTTTTAAAATCTATCTCGAAGGATAATTGATCAATGAGATGATTAAGTAGAGATTAATTACCTCCTACACGGATTCTCATTCCGCCCATTCCGCCTCCACCTCTTTGCATTTCTTGCATCAGCTTTTGCATATTTTCTTGGAATTGCGCTCTATTCATTTTATCACCCTTAGTGGGTGCAACCAATTCCTTTTTTGGATACTTCGCACTCACTTCCACAGCGGTTGTAACCGTTGCGCCATTGTCTTGATCTATCTCCATAATCACACCTGGCAAACCACTATAATTATCTGGACCAAAAGACACCGGGATATTCTCCGCATACCAAACTACTAATTCAGTTTCTTTTGGTGCTCTTGGTGTATTCGCTGTTGTATCGGTATTATTTTCACCACCTCTTCCCATGCTAACACGCATACGTATTTGAGGCGCCGTAATCATCGTAGTAGCTTTTTTGCATAATTGCTTAGCAATCGTTTTTGTTTCCTCTGATAATTTCCACTTGTATTGCTTTAAAGAATCGATGATTAAAAATTCTTTTTCAAAAAATGCACGCTCCTCGTATTGTGTTTGTTTTGCAAGATCAGTATAGGTATTTGCCGTTGGCATTCTAAAGCTCATGCGCGCACCACCTCCACCTCCGCCTCCAGCATTCGCAAATGGATCGGGCGCTTCATCATCCACTACTGATCTAAATAAGCTTACAGACTCATTAAAAATCAATTCAAATTTGTCTGTTCTAAATTCAGGCACCATGGACTTCATTTGAGGATCAGGCAGGTTACGGTGCATGTTGATCTTACGTTCGTAACTAATTTTCCCTTCTTTCATTTGTGCACTAATCGATGTTGATACACTTGTTAAAGCGATCAATACTCCAAGTACTAGTTGTATTTTTTTCATAAAAACTATTTTACTTTATTTTAAATGTTGCTATTTTTTTTAAACTAATAAAACTAATTGGTTTTACATTCTAATCATCATCCCACCAGCTCTTGCACCACCACCTAATCCAGATTTTTGTAAACTATACGTAAAGCTCAATAAAAAATATTGACTAATTACATTATAAGATCTGTCCACAATCTGATTTTGAGATACGTTTCTGCTAATACCAATATTCTTATTCAATAAGTCAAAAGCACTCATCTTAATCTCAGCTCTTTTATTTTTCATGAAAAATTTAGAAAAGCTTGCATTCCAAATTGGTATTGCTGTATTAAATCCTTCTGCACGTCCAGTATTAATGGCATAGTTGAAAGATTGATTCAATACAATATTAAATGGTAAGTAATTGGTCATATCTGCACCATAGACTTTTGTCAAATAGTTCGTATTTAATGTTGCATTAATCTCATTGGTTGTTTTGCTATAAGCATAACGTGCAGTCAAACTAATATCAATGACATCATCCAAAATATAGCTGTAAGTCATACTTGGACCAGTTGATTTAGTCACAATGGTATTTAATAAGCTATTGTTATAAGAGATACTATTGTTCAAGCCAGCATTTAATCCAAAACTCAATCTTGAATTCAATTTTTTAATTCCAAAGCCGTAATTCATAGAACCATTGATTCTATAGGCTCCATTGACATTGACAGGCTTAGAAAGAATTGTACGATTTGGCAATACGCTATCATAATTGACAATCGAATTATTTGTAGTAGACGCGTTCAATGTAGAAAAGAAACTTTTTCCTGCTAAAATTTTAGAACTGAAAAAACGAACATTCAAATTATGGACATAGCTTCTTTTTAAATCAGGATTACCTATGGACTGTCTATTGATATTGCTTTGATCCAACACCGGTTGCAATTGGGTGATAGATGGCTGATTGGTAGAGGTTCGGTAATCTATATTAAAATTTTTAGTTTGAGAGAAGTTGTATCTAAAAGTTGCATTGGGTAAGATATCTTGAAAGCTTTGAGTAAACTTAGTTTTTGCACTTATATTTTCTCCGTCTAAAACTGCATTTTGTAATGATACCCCAGTTGAAAAATTAAATTTCTTTTGATTGGACCTAAAGCTCATCCCTCCACCACTGTATGTATACTCACTATTGAATTCGTTGGTTAAACGTTTGTTTAATAAATCATATGTATCCGTGATATTATTTTGGTCATACACTTTTTTACTAGATGCACCAATGCTTTTACTCAAATAAGAATTGAATTCTAATAATGATCTTTTACTGATTGGTTCTGTATAAATGATGTTGGCAGAATAGGTCGTTGTATTTCCTTTGCGAATATTTTGTTGATCTAAAATAGAATCAGAAGTTAATATTCCTCTATTATAAAAAAATTGACTGGTGTATTGACTACCTGTTGAATTCGATTGATTGTAACTTTGTGTAATGGTAGAAGAGATTGTTCTGCCTTTTTTAGCGAATTTTTTTCTTAATAATAAATTACTTGAAGCGTTGATGGCATCTGAAACACTTGTTGCAGCTGTAGTATTCCTATTGGTAATGGCGCCATTGGCGTCTAAACCTGATCTTGTTAAAGTAGTGTCTTCACTAGCAGAACTTGTTTGTTGCCAGCTTAAGCTTGGTGTAAATTTATACGAAAAAGTTTCTGTTACTTTATGATCAATCGTACTTCCAAAACTTTGTTGTTTGTTTCTATTGATTGAATTTGAAATTGAACTTCTGTTAAACTGATTACCTGGTGTAAGGTTTTGTGTAAATGAGAGACTATTATTATTGCGTTCTACATCACTAATTGCTGTATTGGCATTGAAATCAATTTTTTTACTATTGAGTAAATTAGAGTAATTACCCCCAATAGAATAGGTTTCTGCAATACCTTGCGCATTCGCATCTGTCTCTCCAGAACCACCGCCACTAAAATTAACGGTTACACCACCACCAGCGCCTGGTCTTCCTCCACCACCTCCAGAAAAATTTACAATGTTTCGGCCCGAAAAATTTTGTCTATTGGTATTGTTTGCACCGCCAATCGCAGAAAATTGTTCGTCATTATTAATCACATTGATATTGCCTTGAGCATCAAATACATTTGGTGTTCCAGCACCGCCACTTAATTTACCAAAAGTGGATTTGTTGCGATCTTTTTTCAATTTTAAATTAATCGCTGTTTCCTCTGAACCATCATCAATGCCCGTGAACATGGCTTGATCTGATTTACGATCGTATACCTGAATTTTATCAACCGCGTCAGCAGGTAAATTTTTAGTAGCCATCATCGGATCGCCTGTAAAAAATTCTTTTCCATTCACAAAAACCTTTGTCACTTTTTTTCCATTCACTGTGATACCACCAGCTTTATCCACTTCCATACCTGGCATCTTTTTTAATAAATCTTCCACCACTGCATTTGGAGCAGTCTTAAAATTCTCTGAATTAAATTCTACTGAATCTCCATTAATTACCACTGGTGGTCTGCGCGCAGTAACTGTTACCGTGCTCATCGTATTTACATCGTTCATAAAAATCACACCCATATCCACTGTCTTTTCTGTTGCAGTTAAAACAGGCACCCATTAGGTATATACCCTACATAAGAAACTGAAATCAAATAGGATCCAGGTGCCACATTTTTAAAATTGAACACTCCAGCTTCATTTGTTCTTGAAAAACTAACCAAGGAAGAGTCTTTTGCATAGACCAATGAAACCGTAGCGGAATTTAGGGCTCGACCCGCAATACTATCCTTTAAACTGCCTTGAATGGTCAAATTTTGGGCAAATCCTACATAACTAATTAATAATAAGCAATTTATAAAAATAAGTTGCACCAATTTGTGTTTGTTCATACTGTAAATATACGATTGAGTTACCGAAAATAAGGCACAAAGGCCAATTTCTACCTAAATTTTTAGTTAAAATTATTGAAATATTTGATGAACGGCGATCTTCAATTGTTTCATTTTTTTTCGGGTACTATTGGATTGATGTAACTTTCAAAAAATAAACATTATGAGAATAATTGCTTTGACGCTATTCTTGGGACTTGGTTTAATCAGTTCACAAGCGCAGGATAAGAAAAGTCTAAAAAAAGACAGCACTAGTTTTAGTCAATTTAAAGGATTGCCATTAAAAGCAACTAGGTCGATTGACTTTACAACTAACGAAGGTACTTGGACTTCACTGGCTGTTAGCCCAGATGGAAAAACTATACTATTTGATTTGATGGGTGATATATATAGCATCCCAATGGAAGGCGGAAAAGCGACTGCTATCACTAAAGGGATGGCATACGATAACCATCCAAGTTTTAGTCCAGATGGTAAACGCATCCTTTTTTTATCTGACCGCTCTGGTGCAGAAAATATATGGTATATCGATTTAGAGAAAAAAGATACCATTGCTTTAACTGAAGAACAAAATAACAATTATCCAGGTGCAGTCTATACACCAGACGGAAATTATATTGTGTATTCAAAAGGGCGTCGTAATACTAAATTGTATATGATGCATAAAAATGGTGGTGCAGGAACGAATTTAATTGATGCACCTGCTACCTTAAAAACAATTGACCCTGCAGTAAGTGCAGATGGTCGTTATATTTATTATAGTGCGCGTAATGGTGCATGGAACTATAATGCAATGTTACCACAGTATAGTATTGGTGTGTATGATAGAGAAAAGGGGACCACCAGAACCATCGCATCTAGATATGGATCTGCGTTTACACCAGTCTTATCTAAAGACGGAAAGTGGTTGGTGTATGGATCTCGTTTTGAAGATAAAACTGGATTGGTTAAAAGAAATTTAGCAACAGGTGAGGAAGATTGGCTAGCCTATCCTGTACAAAGAGATGACCAAGAATCTATTGCTGTAATGGGTGTATTGCCAACGATGAGTTTTACGCCTGATAGTAAATATTTATTGGCGTCTTACGGAGGAAAAATAAATAAGATTGATATTGAATCTGCTGCACAAACTGCGATTCCGTATACAGTGGATGCAAAAATTGAAATGGGACCAGAAGTATTGTTTAAATATCCTATCAAGGATACAGCTGCTACAATGGCAACTCAAATAAGAAATGCAGTGCCTTCTCCAAATGGAAAGCAATTGGCATTTACGGTATTGAATAGATTGTATGTAATGGACTATCCAAACGGCAATCCAAAGCGTTTAACAAAAAATGATTTTACAGAAGCACAACCGGTTTGGAATCTTGACGGCAATGGTATTTATTTTACCACTTGGAATCCCGATGGTGGCAGTATTCGCTTTATTGATTTAAATAATAATACAGAAAAAACGATCACGAAAGAAAACGCTTTATACCAAGGCCTTGCAATTGATCCAACTGGTATAAAATTAATCTACAATAAAACCAATGCTCAAAAATTCAAAGACGCCATTGAACCTAGTTATGATGATGCAGAAGATGAATTAGCTTGGATTGATTTGACAACAGGATATGAAAAAATTATTGATAAAGCCAATGGAAGATACAATCCACATTTCTCGATGAACGATGGTCGTATCTATTTAAACAATCGTGGTAGACTGATTTCAATTCAATGGGATGGTGGGGACGAAAAAGAAATTGCAAAAATTTCTGGTATTACTACTTTTGGCAGTATTCCTGAGTATCGTGGTAAACCAGTGGCAGACCCTTGTGTTATTCCAGAAGTGATGGAAGAAGAAGATGCTGCGAAAGAAAACAATCCTCCTTCTAACGCGAATAATATTTTGTTGTCGCCAAAGGGATCTGCTGCGATTGCACAAGTGAATAACAATATCTATTTTGTGACCATTCCAAAATCTGGTAAATCAGTTTCTATTTCTGTTGCAGATGCTAAAAATGCAGCATTCCCTAGTAAATTGTTAACTGAAATTGGTGGAGAATTTCCAAGCTGGCAAGCAGATGGAAAAACCATTCATTGGAGTTTAGGTGCAGCGCATTTCTCATATGATATTGATGCTGCTTATGCTTTTGATGATAGTTTAGCTGCTGCAAAAAAATTAGAAGCCGCAGTTAAAAAAGATACCACGAAAAAAGATAGCACCAACATTGCAAAAAAAGACGATAAAAAAGAAGCACCAAAATACAAGGCCAATGAAACATGGGTGAAAGTATATTATGAAAATGATATGCCTTCCACTACAGTATTGTTGACCAATGCTAGAATCATCACCATGAATGGAGATCAAGTAATTAACAACGGAGACATTTTAATTGTAAAAAATAGAATTCAAGCAGTAGGAAAATCTGGTTCATTGAAAGTGCCTGCTGGCGCTAAACGTGTGAACCTTGCAGGGAAAACAGTGGTGCCAGGATTTATAGACACCCACTCACATATGTGGCCTAGCTGGGGCATCCATAAAAATCAAGTGTGGATTTATGCAGCCAATTTAGCGTATGGTGTGACGACAACACGTGATCCACAAACTGCTACTACCGACGTTTTAACGTACAGCGATTTAGTAGAAGCAGGGAAGATGGTAGGGCCAAGAGTGTATTCAACAGGGCCTGGTGTGGGTTATTGGTCCTATAATTTGAAAGACTCTGCGCAAGCAGAATCTGTTTTAGCGCAATACAGTAAGTATTACAATACAAAGTATATTAAAATGTATTTAGTAGGAAATCGTAAGCATAGACAATGGGTGATTCAAGCAGCAAAAAACCAAAAATTAATGCCTACAACAGAAGGTGGTTTAGATTTTAAATTGAATATGACGAATTTGATAGATGGTTATCCTGGTCATGAGCACTCTATACCAATTTATCCATTGTATAATGATGTAGTAAAAACAATAGCTAGTTCAAAAATGGCAGTGACACCAACTTTATTGGTTTCTTATGGTGGACCATGGGCAGAAAATTTTTATTACGAAACAGAGAATGTATATGGTGATCCAAAATTACAGTACTATACACCTTACGAAGAATTAGCAAGCAAGTCAAGACGTCGTGCTACTTGGTTCTTACCAGAAGAACATGTGTTTCAGAAACACGCTAAGAGTATGAAGCAGATTGTAGAAGCGGGTGGACTTGCAGGTGTAGGCAGTCACGGTCAATTGCAAGGGCTAGGTTACCATTGGGAACTATGGTCTATGCAATCTGGTGGTATGCGTAATTTAGATGCCTTGAAAACTGCTACTATTTTAGGTGCAGAGAGTTTAGGATTGGATAAAGATTTAGGAAGTATCAGTGCAGGTAAATTAGCAGACTTAATTATTCTAAATAAGAATCCATTAGAAGACATCAAAAATACCAATAGCATCCAATATGTGATGAAAAATGGTCGTCTATACAATGGTGCTAATTTAGATGAGTTAGTGACAGGTAATTCAAAAGTGGATCGTAAAGAATACTTGGATAAAAAACCAATTAAAAACACGAAGGTAGAAGACTAAACGCTCATGCAAAATTCAAGAAGAAAATTATCCAAAATACAGGGATGACCATCTTAGGTATGGGTATAGCGCCAACAGCATTGTGGTCAAAAAATGCCATTGCGGATAGCTCTATTAAAATTGGTATTCAATTGTATTTAGTGCGTGATGATATGTTTAATAAACCATTAGAGACTTTAAAGGCATTGTCAAAAATGGGCTATCAATATATTGAGCACGCCAATTATTCCAATAGAAAATTATATGGCTATAGTCCAATTGAATTTAAAAAAATTATAACCGACTTAGGCATGCAAATGCCAAGTGGTCATACATCATTGAATGCGAACCATTGGGATGCTACCAAAAAAGATTTTACAGACGCTTGGAAATACACCATCGACGATGCAGTGACACTTGGACAAGACTATGTCATTAGTCCTTGGATCGATGAAAAAGTAAGGACTTCATATGACGCCTTGATGCATCAGTTAGAATTATTCAATTTATCTGGAGAATTGTGTTTGGAATCTGGTATGCGCTTTGGGTACCATAACCATAATTTTGAATTCATAGAAAAAGTAAATGGTCAATTGATCTATGATATTATTCTAAAAGAGACCGATCCAGAACTGGTGATCCACCAGTTGGATTTTGGTAATATGTTTGGTATTGGGGCAAGGGGAATGGATTGGATCAAAAAATATCCAGGTCGTTTTGTTTCAGTGCATGTAAAAGATGAGATTAAAGTGCCAATTGGTGAAATGAATGACCAGCATGATAGTACCATTCTTGGCAATGGCCTGGTAGATCCAAAAGCAGTTTGCTTATTGGCAAAATCAATCGGTGGCACAAAACATTTTATTATAGAACAAGAATCCTATCAAGGCATTACACCACTTGAATGTGCAAAGATTAATTTAGAAAGAATTAAAACATGGGGATTGGTATAAATGGGAAATTGAAAAATTGGAAATTGGCTGGCCATTAAAATTCATTGTATGAAAAAATTTGCTTTACTAAGTTGTTTGGTATTGACTGTGATTGTGTTGTTTGCACAAAAACCAACAAGTGCAGAACTCGCTAGATGGAATCAACACGCTAAACAAACCAACATCATTCGTGACGAGTGGGATATTCCACATATTTATGGAAAGACGGATGCCGATGCGGTGTTTGGATTGATGTATGCGCAATGCGAGGAGAATTTCCCGCAAATAGAAAAGAATTTTTTAGAAATGCTTGGACGACGTGCCGAAATGGAAGGACCCAAATTAATTTATGAAGATTTAATGATGCAACTGATTCAAGATAGTGCAGAGGCAATCAAAGATTTTGAAAGAAGTCCAATTTGGTTTAAGCAATTATTAATCGCACATGCAGATGGCATCAACTATTACTTATCAAAGCATCCAGAGGTAAAACCGGTGGTGCTCAAAAAGTTTAAACCATGGTACCATTTAATGTGGACTGACGGTAGCGTTTCTCCAACAAGGTCTGCAGGTATCACCGAAAAACATGTTGAAGCATTTTATGGACAACAGCTCTATGCAAATCAAAATGCAGTCAGTTTTAATAAGTATCTGCCAACGCAGCAATCCCTATTTGAACAACCCAACTATGACATGGAGGATAAAACCTTAAGGGGATCCAATGGATTTGCGATTGCGCCAAAGCATAGCAAAACAGGGAATGCCATGTTGTATATCAATCCGCATGTGCCTTTTTATTTTAGATCCGAAATGCATATGGTAAGCGAGGAGGGTTTAAACGCATATGGTGCTGTCACCTGGGGACAGTTCTTCATTTATCAAGGCTTTAACGAACAATGCGGATGGATGCATACAAGCGGTTATGCGGATGTGGCGGATGTGTATGAAGAACAAACTGAAAAAATAAAGAATGAATTATTTTATACCTACGAAAAAGAAAAAAAGAAAGTTGGGCAACGTACTATTCTTATCCAATATCTAGACAATGGTATGCTAAAGACAAAATCATTTGATACCTATTTTACCCACCATGGTCCAATCATGGGTATGGAGAAAGGGAAATGGTTAAGCCTACGAGAAAACAATCGTTCTTTAAATGCCTTAATGGAATGCTGGACAAGAACAAAATCAAAAAGCTTAGCAGACTATACAAAAGCAATGGCACTAGTTTCTAATAATAGCAATAACACCGTCTATGCAGATGCTGCAGGTAATATAGCCTACTGGCATGGTAATTTTATGCCAAAACGCAATCCAAATTATGATTTCACCATGCACGTAGATGGCTCCGTTAAAGCAACTGACTGGCAGGGTGTACATGCTTTAAATGAAATTGTACAAAGCATTAATCCTGCAAATGGATGGTTACAAAATTGCAATGCGACGCCGTTTACAGTAGCAGGTGATCAAAGTCCAAAAGCTGCTAATTATCCAGCTTATATGGCACCAGATGGTGAAAATGGAAGAGGTCTCAATGCAGTTGCACTTTTATCAAAAATAGATAAAATCAGTTTAGACGAACTCATTGCTTTAGGATATAATAAAAAATTAAGTGCATTCGATATTTTGTTGCCTCGTTTTATACAAACAGCTAAAACAGCAGACCTTGCACCAAGAACCAAAAAAGCAATTGACTATTTAGCCAATTGGGATCATGCAGCAGATAGCAATTCCATTGCAACCAGCATTGCGATAGAATGGGCTACAAAATGGAGTGCATTAATAACGCCTGCAAACACAGAAGAAGCTGCTACAGAAATCGTTTTAAAATACAAAAGTATGGACCAAGATGTTGCGTTTGAAACGAAAGTAAAATTACTAGAAGCCACCTTAGACCAATTTGAAAAATGGTATGGTGGTTGGGAAATTACATGGGGGGCAATGAATCGTTTTCAAAGAGTTGCAATAGGTACTAATTTCGACGACAATCAACCAAGCTTAGCCGTGAATCAAGCCTCTTCTAAATGGGGCTCGCTTCCTTCATTTGAAAGTAGACGCTACTCTAATACGACTAAGCGATATGGATATACAGGCAATAGTTTTGTTGCGGCAGTTGAATTTGGAAAAAAGCTACATGCAAAAACCATTATTACTGGTGGGCAAAGCAGGTTTGCTGAAAGCAAGAATTTTACGGATCAAGCATATGGCTTTATCAATGGGCAATTTAAAACCATCCATTACTATCAAGAAGATGTCTTAGCCAACAAAAAACTAGCATACCATCCAGGATTAGAAAGATAGTGTTCATAGAGTTGTGTGATGATCGCAATTTTAACAAGGCCTGCTACATTTTTTACGTCTAGTGTTTGCATGAGTCTAGTTCTATGGCCTTCGATGGTTCGTTTACTATGCCCAAGTTCTGCTGCAATTTGTTTACTGGAAGCTTCTTCGCAGATGCGTATTAATATATATTTATCATATAGACTTAATGCATTTACGCGCTCTATTAAATTAATTTTATCCATTACCTGAGTGAGTTTTAACACACGCTCAGCAGTATCTTGACAAAAATAGACCTTGCGCTGACAAGCCATTTCTACTGCTTTATTCCACTCCTGACTTGTCATATTTCTTGAAACAATCACATCTACTTCGAGTTCAATTAATTGATAGAGTATATAATCTGGGGTATCCTTATTCAATAAAATAATTAAAGGGAATACTTGCTTAAGTGTGTTGATTTTCTTTTTTACAGCTGATGAATCAAATTCAAACATAGCACAATCTATGATCAATAACCCTTGAGATAAACCTATATTGAAATTGTTTATTTCGTCTAAAGAGGTTAGCATACGATACCCATTACACATAGGATGTGCTTGAACAAGCTGGCCACATCCTATGGCATAAATGGCTTGTTGGTCACATATATACACTTTTCTTTGGTCTTGTTGGTTGAAATATTTTTTTTGCATCTATAAAAAAACAATAGATCAAGAAGAAGCTAACCGATTTAAATCTATTTTACATTAATGGTCCATTTTTTTAAGGTATTCAACCCATTCAAAAATAATCTAACAATATAGTTTAATACCCTAGTCGATCAAATCTAATCAGATTGGCGTAAATTGCAGCATGCAGTTTGAAAAATCTATTACACTTGCCACTTTCTCTCCACTATGGTGGGAGAGTATTTTATGGATTAGTGGAAGTATCTTCTTGATCATTCAGTTGCCTAAATTCTTTTAAAGTATTCAAATCTAAAAATATGCTAATTTAATTGATATTTTAATAATAACAAATAAATTTATTGAATAATTATACATTTTTTATAATAATCCATGTA
>Ga0114980_10000707_pt1 | contig 23730 bp, 13 predicted proteins | sample S_140806_EF_Meta_FD_87018 | JGI IMG/M metagenome (GOLD analysis project Ga0114980, IMG submission 87018) | Freshwater microbial communities from Lake Simoncouche, Canada to study carbon cycling - S_140806_EF_MetaG | ecosystem: Environmental > Aquatic > Freshwater > Lake | place: Lake...
AACAACAACAACAACAACAACAACAACAACAACAACAACAACAACAACAACAACAACAACAACAACAACAACAACAACAACAACAACAACAACAACAACACGACCGCCCGGTATCAACATCGAGTGCAAACGCCTCGGATGCATCCGATATCGCACACATACAACAATACATTGATAAACACCATAAATGGTGGTGGCATCTTTCAGGTCTCCATAAAATCGACGACAAAACCTACACGATTATTTACAGCAAAGAGTTTGTCCTGGATAGATGGCATCAGAATTGTATAAAACTGGGAAGCGGCGTATTCTCATACAAACACTACTTTGTAGTGCCGCAACCAACAGATTGCGTGGATACAATGGATTCCGACAGTGACGAAAGTTCTTACTAATAATAGCGTTTATGCTATTTGGTGGTACATATGTGTTTTGCGAGTTAGTTTATTTGGCATGGTAGCTTGCACATCCAATATGTTAATATGTTATGCTTTGAATATGTCACGTGCTGTTAGGTGCTGCCGCATGTTGTTGGAATTGTTGGATGTCTGTGTAGTTATGGCAATGCCGAGATCCCAGATAGCGCTTTTATAACGAGTTTTTTGCAGCAAATGATTCGAAGCCTATACCAGCTGGCTTACTGCCCGCCAGACGAGTACCACAGCCTTGCCACACACACACACACACACACACCACGGTCCAGCCACCTTTGGCTGCAAGTACTCCGTCGAGTTGTTTAAAGCACTTACTCATATTTAGACAGTTTCAAGCACTTTTGTTGAATATTAGTCAAATCGACTACTGCTGAGTTAATCAACTTGATATATGTTCGTGTGGTCACCCAGCGAGCTATTAGACGTATTATCTCTGTGTGAATCGCTGCTTTCTATGTTCGCCAAGTCTGTTTGGTAATTACGTTCATGTGAGCTGTGTTGATTTGTGTGGTGTGCTTGGTTTGCTCGGCCTGTCAAGGCTGTTTGGTTTGCTTGGCCTGCCTGGGCTGCTTGGCCTGCCGGGGCTGCTTGGTTTACTATGCCTGCCGGGGCTGCTTGGGAATTACGTTCATGTGATCTGTGTTGATTTGTGTGGTGTGATTGGTTCGCTGGGCCCGCTGGGCTGGCTGGGCTGGTTGGGCCTGCTTGGTTTGCTGGTTGGTTAGGTTGGTTAGGTTGAACATCAAACTGTGAGCGCGTGTTGATTTTAAACGTTTCAACATCAACAGTACACTGTGTCATGTTTTTAAGTGTTTTTTGTCCAAGCACTTGTGTTGCATTGGCATGCTTTGCGATGACGTCCAGTGTGCTCCAGCGCGAGTGACACTGGAAGTACGACGTATTTTCTGGTTTATAGACTGCCGCATAAACCGCCACGTTTGAACCGTCTGAACTGATGTCTTGCTTTAACGACCTGGTGGCTTTGTACGCGATTTTGATTGATTGTGCATGTGTTGCATTCGGCGAGTTGTTGTCCGATGTGACGTTTGTTGAATTTACAGTCAGTTGATTTGGCAAACCAATGTTTGATGTGAGTATTATGACATCCGAGGCGCCGCCACATGATTCCCACTCGGATTTACTGATCACATCTATCCATTTTACATTTTCAGCAGGTTTAAATTGGTAAATCAACTGCAACATTGGTTTTACTTCGCCCACGTCGCAAGGAACTATTGTGTCAAATTGCGTTGTTGAACTTACTTTGTTACACATCCAAAATGCAACAGGGATTGCTATTACCACGAAGTTGGTTTGAATGGATGAATCTGTGCTGATGAACTGCGGCACTATCATGCAAGTAGCCTGAATTGCGCTGTTAAGCACATTGTAAGGCATATCGAAACCTTTGGCCCAGGTTGGTGTGTTTTTCTTTGTTTGAAAATTTGCCCACCAAATGGCTATACCTAGCAGCCCGATTGGAATGTATTCACCGAATTTAAAACAGATCAAACAAGCAATACTAACTGCGCCAGCGTTTGTGGCTCGTGTAAGAATCGAGTCTTGTGAGTTCATTCCCGCCAACATAGCTATGGGACTAAACTTTGAACGTATTACCATCTGCGCAAATTGTCGTGCGAGTTTGCGAAGGTTCGTAAACGCACTCTTGTAATCATTCACGATTTTGCGATAGCCATCTATTTGTGTGTGAAGCCACGTCAGGTACGCACTGACCAAGCACACAGCAAAGGTGCAGATATTCGTATACGTATCTGGTCGTGTTGCGTCTTTTCTATGATTCAACAATACTTTTTTGAAGTTGGTGCAAAACGTTTTGAAGCCGTCGTGGTCTGTCTCTAAAATTGTTTTGTCAAGCTTTGCAATCAGCGAAGTAAAATTTGCTTCTGTTGGAAGCTCTGCATACTCAGCATAAAGCTTTCCAAATACATTGTTTTGGGAAAGTGCCAGTCCGAAACCAGCTTCTTTTTTCTTGTCTAGTCTGAAATCAATGGACGTTGTTGGCAATCCATGATCATCAGGTTTCAATGCTGATGTTAAGTCAAGTTTATTAATGAATGTGTTGATGTTGTCAACATCTGTATCATTTATGCGGTTGCTGATTAGTTCGACAACTGCTAAGCAATCTTTGTTGTTCATACACGTTTTAACTGTTGCAACTATTTGATTATCGTAAAGTGTTCTGTCATCTGATGTAGCACGGTTGTTTTTGTCATTCTCGTTCAAAAAAACATCCGTATCTGTCTTACACAACACATCTAGTGTATTGTTTGTTAACTGTGCCGGGGCCCACGATGTTGATGTGACAAACTGTGAGCTGAAAATTAGCAACAAGGTTGTCATGGCTTTTGTTAAATTGACGCCGCCGCTCAAGTAACGTGCCGTTAAAGTTTCAGTTGTAGCGTGGATAATTGTATACATATCGTCCATACCGGGGTTGTAATTTTTCATTACGAGTTGACTAACATTAGCATTGAGTTGAGCGGTTGCATTCCACAAATCTGGATTGAAAGAAGAGTCATACGTCGCACTCGCTTTACACCACCATGTCGGATCGACATAACACTCCATGCGAGCCGAGTAGTACGTTATGAAATTTTTGAACATGTCACTTTTTAATACTGCGGACAAGGCAGCAACCGTCTCCGACTGGGCTTTTATCTGGTCGGGTGTACCTTTGTAGAAGTTTGTCTGGCTGGTTATTCGCGTTGTGTCTGTGTTGCTGTCTTTAACATGCATATGTGCAATGTAGATGGCTTGGCACACTCTCAAACCAACTTTGCATCGATGGATTTTTCCCCGAAGTTCATTGCATGTTGGGTCTTCTGTCTTAACGTCGTTGCATTTTTTGCTTTCTTCGACCAAATTGTTGTACAAAAACATAAAGCTGTTGAAGTTCTGGCTAGCAGCATTTTCGGATGTGTTCTTGCCCAACAAGTCTGCGAACCACAGCGTTTTGCCAGAAATACTGTGCGCAGTTGGTATGCCAAGATTGAGAAAGTCGGCAAACACAACTCGCGCAGACTCGACAGGTTTGACAGGTTTAACAGGCTTGGCAGGTGTAGCTGTTTTGTGACCTGTCTGGGTTTGGCTTCGCTGACGAGCATCTGCTTGACCAGCTGCAGAACCATTGATAGTTGACTTTCTTTGCTTGTCTTGTTGCTCGGCTACTGCCTCGGCTGCTTTTTTTGCTTCCTCGGCTTCCTTGGCTTTGGCTGCTGCCTCTGCTGCTTCCTCGGCTTCCTTGGCTTTGGCTGCTGCCTCTGCTGCTTCCTCGGCTTCCTTGGCTTTGGCTGCTGCCTCTGTTGCTGCTGCCTCAGCTGCTTTTTTTGCTTCCTCGGCTTGCTTTGCTGCTACCTTTTTTGCCGCTGCTGCCTGTTCTGCTAATGATGCGGCTTCACCTGCGGCTTTCGCTGCACTTTCTGCTTCTTCCAATATTCGTTGAAACTCGTCAAGCTTCTGACGTTTCGTTCTATCATCCCAATGATTATACATGTTCGTTAGTTGTTGTTGTTCAACACGTGCTTTCTGAGCTTCGAGATCTGCGGCTGCTGCTTCTTTGGCTTTGGCTGCTGCCTCTGTTGCTGCTTCCTCAGCTGCTTTTTTTGCTTCCTCGGCTTGCTTTGCTGCTACCTTTTCTGCCGCTGCTGCCTGTTCTGCTAATGATGCGGCTTCATCTGCGGCTTTCGCTAAACTTTCTGCTTCTTCCAATATTCGTTGAAACTCGTCAAGCTTCTGACGTTTCGTTATATCATCCCAACGCTTATTCATCATGTTCGTTCCTTGTTGTTGTTGTTGTTGTTGTTCAATACGTGCTTTTTGAGCTTCGAGATCTGCGGCTTCTTCTACATGACGCGTTTGTTCCGTTTTGAGTTCCGCGGCTTCTGTTGCGTGACGCGTTTGTTCGGCTAATGTTCTGGCATCAAGTACAGTCACAGATGTGCTTTGTTGGGGGTTGTTTCCTGCAAGATAGTTGTTTACGCGTACAGGCCCGGCTGTGCCCGAAGCCGGATTTTGCGGCGCAGGGACCTGGGTTACATGCACAAACTTTGCATTGGACAAGGCTGGTGCTGGATTTTGTTGGTTGTCGTGGTTGTCGTACACAGCCACTTCTCTGTACGAACTTGTAGGAAGTTGTGTGTCGCTGCTCGGTGGTGACATTCGCGAGAAACCATCTCGTGGTGTTGGCTGGGTTACGAGGGCGCGACTGTAGTTTATTGGTTGTTTCATCGTGGCAACGAACGGGCTGGATGGTGATTCAATTGCTATGTTGCGATTGCTGGCTGGTTGTGCTGGCAGTGCGAGTGCTGTACTCTGCGTGTTGTCGTAAGCTTTGCCGTACCATGCTGTGGGAATCTGTATGCCTTGGTCGTTTGTTGGCACCGACGAGAAATCAGCAAGCCGTGCTGGCCGTTCGACCAAGGCGCGACTGTTGTCGCTTTGTTTTGGTTGTCGCGTGGCAAACGTGCTGGATGGTGACATTACGTGGGCTGGTACGTGTTGGGCCCCGTTGGGGAATGCACTTGTGTCCGTTGCTGTGTCTGGTGCAATTTGCAGTGGCGTTACTGCGATATGCCTAGTTGTATCGCGTTCATTGTTTTGTCTGGTTGCGTTGAACCAATCGGCATGTGATGCCTCTGCTTCACCGACTTCGCGCTGCAACTGTTTCTCTTCCTCTTCTGCGTCAGATAAGTTTGCTGTTTGCAAAGCCTGCTTCTCTGCTGCCTTCAGTTGTTCCAATGCAGCCTCCGCCGCGTCTGAATCATCTTGTGCACGTTTTGCACTTTCCTTCTGACCTGCTATTGCATTCTGCATTTGCTGGCTCATTGCATCGTTGGATTGGCTGTCCGACTGGGATTGTGTAAAGCTTGACAAGTTGGCACTTGACAAGGTTGGTTTGCTGTCCTCTGCGTTCCCGACATATTCAGTAGGCAAGTTTTCCAATGTTGCTGGCACAAGCTGATCGCTGATCGCACCCAACATACCCAACAGACCCACACCTAACACGGAAATTTTTACGCCGCGGCGTGTGTTGCTTGTGCTGCTGGTTTTAGTTTGCTGTGTCTTGACATACTTGTCGTACAGTTTCTCTTGCAAGACTTCATCTGTACTTGTAAAGTCGTCCAACATTGCTCGAGCTTTTGGCGTTGCGATACCGCCGGTTAGTATAAACCATTTTTTCTTCATGCATGCCCACAAGTTCATCAATGCATACATCGGCAAAGCTTTGACCATGTCTGCTGTAAATTGAAGTTCGCTAGGCCACAAGTATTTAATCACGCTTTGCATATTCGTGTTTTGATGGTGCCACGCGAGAACCGCGAACACATATTCATGCATTTTGTCGAAGTAAACACCAGTATAGCCAACAGTTGCAAGATCTGGTTCGTCTTTAGTCGGTTCCGCCCATTCTTTGTCTTGCGTGTTTTTACACTCACTCACACACTGGCTATTTATGTAACATTTCATCCCAACTATGCTGTCAGCGAGTTCGATGGGTTGGTGGCACAACGCATGGTTCACCTCGGCGGCGTAAAACCTGCCAGCGCTGTCTTTATCAGCAAATACATAGTGACCAATCCAGTGTTGCGGCATTTCGTACTTCGGCAACACCCGACGAAATGCGTCCATTAATAAACGTGCCAACGAACTGATGTTGTTCTGTCTGTTCCAAAGCTGTTCCGGCAACGAATTGCAAAGGTCTGTTTTTACCCAAACAACCACATCAGTACCAAACTGTGGCAGCCATACATGGCCCGTTGTGGTATTACGAAGGTGGCGTTCATCGTCTTTGAATGTATGATTTTGCAACAGTCGAGATGTGTTGGCAGTGAGTGCATGTTGAGACATTGTCAAGACTTTTGTAAAGCGTGACTGCAACTTCAAGGGATTGTCACCACGTACGTTGTCAACATTAATATTCACAACGATGTCAGCTTTAGAGTCGTACGCGAGGGCCAAAACGATGTGGTACTTTCTAAGTTCATCAGCAACAGTACGGATGAAAACCTCCAATGCTTGACATGATTGTTTTGCGTCCGAAGTGACAGTGCCGTCGTAGACATAGTATGTTCTGTCTGTGTCAAGCGTATGAAGCGGGTTCATCATAATGAGAACAAAATCTTGTGCCGTCAAAGGCGTTTGGTTTACCAGCGCTGGTCGAATATCAAAAGCCGGATGTGTGGCAATATCTTCAATTGCATGTTGTGATGCTGTCGCTGCAACTGGGGTTGCGATGTTTGTTTTGCATAAATGACGTCCAGCATAATAAAACTTTTGTTTTGTATTGGTATCTGCATCCAAGTTCAACGGGCCCTCGGTAGTTATCATTTCCAGTTGGTGTTTGTTTTTACTAGTACACTATTTTTCAGTTATTTCTTAAAACGCACAAATTACTGAGACAACCAAACAGCCAAACAGCCAAACAGCCAAACAGCCAAACAGCCAAACAGCCACACAGCCAAACAGCCAAACAGCCAAACAACTATGTTAGCGCGGCGTATATGTCTGCATCGATGCTGTCGACCAGCACCTGCTTGACTGGCTTTCTGAACAGCAACAATGCGTTCAGCACCAGTCGCCAAATAGTGCGGCGCAGCAGCACGTGCGACTTGGTCAGCTTGGCAACAAACAGGTCGTGGTTGTGCTCCATGAACTTGCCGAACTGTCGGATAGTGGCCATGTCGACAAAGTCGGTCAGATGTTTGAAGTCAAACAAAAACGTAAACTCATCGAAGCGCTTGGACTTGGCGATGCTGTCCAGAATAGTCTGCAAGTATTGCAGCCTGACCAGTGTGTACGGCAAGTCTATTTCGCCTGTGCCAGTCACGACCACCCACACGTGTCTGTCTTGGCCGGGCAAGCACAGCGTTCTGACGGTCAGGTTGTGCGACTGATTGTGAACACAGCTGTTACCAGATGGCTCAGTCGGCGTCTCTAGGATTTGCAATGACGCATGTGGCTGGTTTGGCTGGTTTGGTTGACCAGGCGGCTGTATAGGCCTTTTGGTGCCGCCAACTTGTGGCTGAACAGGAACTGGTTCAACCGGTTTGCCTGGTTCATGTGTGTCGAGTGTGCTTACCTTGGCAAGTTTGTTTGGTTGATCTGATTGTTTGTGGTTTAGTTGGTTTAGTTTTGTTTTTTGCGGTTGATTTTGTTGATTTGGATGGTTTGGTTGGCTTGGTTGGGTTGGTTGGTTTGGTTGGTTTGGTTGGTTTGGTTGGTTTGGTTGGTTTGGTTGGTTTGTTTGGTTCGGTTGGTTTGGTTGGTTTGGTTGGTTTGGTTGGTTTGGTTGGTTTGGTTGGTTTGGTTGGTTTGGTTGGTTTGGTTGGTTTGCACAGTTGCGTTGGTCAGCTGAATCGCTGTTGGTGCTGGCCATACTGTCTGTACTTTGTCCAACTCACCAACTCACCAACTAACTGGTTTTTTAATATTCAAACAATATGATGCAATGCCGAAAGTTACTTGAAACGCAAAAAACACTGCATAGTTGCAACAATACAATTAGCTAGCCAACATGATCACAACAATCATCACAGTCAGCACCAGCAGCACCACGTACATTGCAATTTCATATGGCTGTAAAACTGGTTTGCTGGAATGTTTAATGGCCAAATGGTGCACAAACTGCCGCGTGTCTAGATCCATGTCGGCTGCGCGGTTCATGATGGTGTCGAGCGCCACATATCTGGACGAAATAGTTTGTTGTGGCATATTGTGTAGTTGCACAGTTGATGCGGTTGATTGCACCGAATATTGACCAGCTGGTTGGTTGCACCACTGGATTGGTTGGTTGTCAAGTTGTCGTTTGCAAAAACACAATAAAATTGTCGACTTTAAAAAAGCATAGTTGGTTTGTTTGGTTTGGTTGATTTGGTTGATTTGGTTGATATTAGTTAGTTTTCTAGTGCCAACTAAAATGTTGGCAAGCCAAGACATGCGTCGCCGAGGCAGGCGCCCAGCATCTGGACAAATACCCAGCTGTGCCAGCAACGGCAACTGCAAAGCCGCCAGGGTGCGCGCCACCGGGCCGTGCCACAACTGTGCGCACACCAACATTTCGCTGGAAAGCAAGTTAGAAGTCATGCGCTACAAACTATTTGAACTGGCATGCAGCCGACCCGACCTGATGGCATTCATACAGTACATGACAAATACGACCAATATGACCAATATGACCAATACAACCAGTCCAGCCGGCATCAATGTTGCAAAACCAGACCAGTCATCTGGCTTTGCAAACAGTTTGTCCGGTTTATCGGGTTCGTCTGGTTCGTCGGGTTTGTTGGGTTTGTCGGGTTCGTCTGGTTCGTCAGGTTTGTCTGGTTCGTCAGGTTTGTCGGGTTCGTCTGGTTCTATGCCAACTATGCAAGACCCAATGGGCTGGTTCGGCCAGATCGACCTAGTCAAGCTGTGCATGGACATCTATGTGTTGTTTGGCAGTGGCAAAGTAGCCGACATTTACAGGCCGCTGGTCATCGCAAAAAACCCAGAACGCGATGTCGTGCTTGCCCAGATGGTGTTTGCCACGCTGAAACTGCGCTGCAAGTTGTTTGACCAGTTTGTGCCGAACCAGACAGGCAACTGCTTTGTGGAAAACTTCATGTACTGCAAGCGCCACACGCCGCACACTGGCGTGCTGGACGCCAAGGATCTGAGCGCGCTGTGCCAGCAGTGCAGCGCTGCCAGGCCAGAAGACCGTCTGGCACTGGTCGAGCAAATCAAGCAGCGTGTCTACGAGCACGAAAAGACGACGGCACAGCGCGACCTGGTGCTGCGCCACCAGTTCAACGACTGGCTGGCTAGTTATGTCGACCGACAGAATAGCTGAGTCTTTTTAATTACACAACAACCAACAACTAAACCAAAACAGTCAACAACTAAACCAACAACTAAACCAACAAAATTTACAGCGAGTTGTTGGACTGGGTGTAGCGGTATCCCGCAATGCCGCCTTTGTAAGTCAGCAAGTTGTAGTTCCACAAAATAAACTCCACATCCAGCTGTGTCGAGCTTGATGCAAACAAGTTGCCGCGCGAGTCATTGAGCCCGGAACTGCGCGTCTCATCGGTTGATTTTGCGACCCACATGTTGCTGGCATGTTCGATCGTGACCTGCGAGTTGCTAGTGCGCGAAAAATTCAAGTAACCAATCGACTGGACAGGTCCACGCGAGTTGGCGCGGCAGCCAAAGTTCAAGGCGTAGACACGCCGACCTGGATCGAGCACGTTTGAATGGTGGGCATATGGCTGCACTTGGCGGTAAAACGACTCGTCAGACTGGGCATACAACGTGGCACCGTTTGTCGACAGTTCAATGTTGTTGATAGCTGGCCAAGTCTGTTTACGAATCAGGTCGTATGCACCGCCCATTGAAAAGTAGTCGTTGGCTGCACGGTTGGGTTTGAATATTGGCACAATGTACATGACTGACGAGGCATTCTGAAAGGTGTCTGTGCGGTAAGTCTTGCTGGAAGATTGCGTGGTCGAGTGGACGATGCGCTGGCAAGCCTCGACTGTTTGGCTGAACGAGTTGCTGGCGAAGGCTGTGCGCTCCTCGGGACCCAGAAAAAACACGCGCGACACCACCGACACGGGAAAGTCAGTTTGGGCAAGATCACTCTCAGTAATTGTTGCCGAGGTAGAAGCTGTCACACCTGGTAAGTCGCGCCCGGTTCGCAAGTCGCGGCCGCGCACATACGAGTTGGCGAGCGTTTCTTCTAAGTAACGCTTCTTCGTGTAGAAGTTTGTTGAAGTAGTCATTGCGCCAACTGTAGCACCACCAAATGTTTTGTGGGGTGCCAAAGGGTATGCACGGTTTTCAGCATTTCCAACAGGGTTGCCAGACCCGGTCATGTTCGACGCAGGCTTGACAGTTGTGGGTGTTGCGTTGGCGCCGTTGAGGCCTGTGCCAGCATAATTGCAAATCAAAGCGGAAAAGCTCTCAAACTCTGCTTCAATGATCAGATTGTTGTACATGTTGCTGATCAGCGGCGCACCCATTGACGGGGCTCTGCAAAACGAAAAAATCAGCGGGCAGTACTTGACTTGGAACGTCATGGAGGCTGACTTCAACTCGAAGTTGTTGTTGGCAGACGAACTGGCCAAACCGCACATGTCGAACGGAACGCCGATACTGCCGCTATTCAACAGAATCCAGGTGTATAGAGCGTACTTGTCGTGGCGGTCCATGCGCTGGCCGCCCACTTTGTACTCTACAGCTTTGACGGCCGCCAGAGCAACACCGTCTGTGTAGTACGGCTGGCCTTGGTTGGCACGTTTGAAATTAACATCGTCACTGGCAATGAAGTACGATTCAGCGACGCACGACGACATCAGTTCTCGGCGATACACACTGGACTCTGCTGTAATCGTCATGTCGTCCAAGTTGACAGTGGTTCCAACTGCCGGCGAAACATCTGTGGTGCTCAAAAGGTTTAGTCGCATCATAGTAAAGGCCGAAACGACACCCACCAAAGTTTGGTACGTCGGGCAAATGTCGTCGTGCAACACTTCGTACACTTGTGGTCCAGACGAGGCGGTGTCTGAAACAGGTGCTGACACGCCGGATGTTACGGTGCCGCCTGTATTGGCGAGCGGGCGCGCATCGGTAAACGTTTGAAAGTTGCCAATACCTGGCAACTCGTACCTGAACAGCGTCATCTCGTGGATGTCGCAGTTGCGCGACGCCGTGTAAGTCAGCGTCTCACCCAAATAGGAGGCAGCGCCTTTGTCAAAGTTCTCAAAGAACCATGCCATGCCGAAACTGGTGAACCTGACGGATGTGTACCTGAACGCTGTGGCGTCTGGGTCGCCCGACAGATACTCGGCCATGTTGCCGCCGGCATGCAATTGAAGCACAGCGCCGTTGGCGACTGTGAAAACTGTTTGACCAACTGCCATGATGAGTACCAGACTGTTTTTTAATACGCACAACAAAAACATATAATAGAAACCTTACAATTACAACGAGTTGTTGGACTGGGTGTAGCGGTAGCCCGCAATGCCGCCCTTGTAGGTCAGCAAGTTGTAGTTCCACAAAATGAACTCAATGTCCAGCTGAGTCGAGCTGGACGCCGCCAAGTTGCCTCTGACACCCGCGCTATCACTTGTGCCGCGCAACTCATCCGACGACTTGGCAACCCACATGTTGGTGGCATGTTGGATGGTGACCTGTGAGTTGGTGGTGCGCGAAAAGTTCAAATAACCAATAGCCTGGACTGGTCCGCGCGAGTTGGCGCGCGTGCCAAAGTTCAAGGCATAGACTCTCCGACCTGGATCCAACACATTGGAATGGTGGGCATACGCCTGCACTTGGCGGTAGAACGACTCGTCCGACTGAGCATACAAAGTCGCACCGTTGGTCGACAATTCAATGTTGCTGATTGCCGGCCAGGTTTGATTGCGGACCAGGTCGTATGCACCGCCCATTGAAAAGTAGTCGTTGGCAGCTTTGTTGGGCTTGTAGACCGGCACGACGTACATGACCGACGAGGCATTTTGGAAAGTGTCTGTGCGGTAAGTCTTGCTAGTTGCTTGTGTGGTTGAGTGCACCAAGCGCTGGCATGCCTCAACAGTCTGACTAAACGAGTTGCTTGCGAAAGCAGTGCGCTCCTCGGGCCCAAGGAAAAACACACGCGACACAACGCTCACAGGGAAGTCAGTCTGTGCAAGATCGCTGGACGAAATAGCAGCACTGGTGGCTGGACTCACGCCTGGCAAGTCTCGGCCAGTGCGCAAGTCACGACCACGCACATACGAGTTGGCAAGCGTGTCTTCAAGATAGCGCTTTTTGGTATAGAACACAGTGTCTGCCGGAACTGCGCCAATAGTTGCACCGCCAAACGATTTGTGTGATGCAGATGGATATGTACGCTTGTCGTTGAGAGCGTCACGCGAGCCGTCGGCCGCCAATGCGGCTGTTGGTTTGACAGTTGTCGTTCCCAGTGCCCCATTAAGCCCGGCACCGGAATAGTTGCAAATCAAAGCAGAAAAAGCTTCAAACTCTGCTTCAATGATTAGATTGTTGTACATGTTGCTGATTAGTGGTGCACCCATCGACGGCGCTCGGCAGAATGAAAATATCAAAGGGCAGTATTTAACTTGAAAAGTCATGGATGCTGCTTTAAGTTCCAAGTTGCTGTTGCTTGTGGATTGGGCCAAGCCACACATGTCAAATGGAACACCAATGCTGCCGCTGTTGAGCAGAATCCAGGTGTATAATGCGTACTTGTCGTGCCGATCCATGCGCTGGCCACCCACTTTGTACTCGACGGATTTGACGGCTGCCAACGCAACACCGTCTGTGTAATGTGGTTGACCTTGGCTTTGCCGGGCAAAGTTCGAAGTGTCACTGGTTGTAAAGTAACGTTCAGCAATGCATGACGAACGGGCTTCACGATAAAAGTTCTCTTCTGAAATTTGCAAGTCTGTGGTTGTAACATTGACACCAGTGCTTGTTGAGGTATCAGTTTTCATACTGAGGTGTAAGTCAGCGTACACCACTATATCGGAAACAAGCTTCTGGTATGCTGGACACAAGTCTTCATGCAACACCTCGTATACTTGACCTGCTGCATTACTTGTGTTAGTGCCATTAGCCACAACTTGGGTTGGTGCACCGTCTATATACGTCTGAAAATTGCCAATACCTGGCAACTCGTATCTGAACAGCGTCATCTCGTGGATGTCGCAGTTACGCGACGCCGTGTAGGTCAGCGTCTCACCCAAATAGGAGGCAGCGCCTTTGTCAAAGTTCTCAAAGAACCAAGCCATGCCGAAACTGGTGAAGCGAACAGACGTGTAGCGAAAGGCCGTGGCGTCTGGGTCACCCGACAGGTAGTCGGCCATGTTGCCGCCGGCATGCAATTGGAGCACAGCGCCGTTGGCGACTGTGAATGTGGTTTGACCAACTGCCATGTTGGTTTGTGGTGTGTTGTTTTGGTTTGGTTGGTTTGGCTGGAATAGTCTTTTTTGTTAGGCAAGGCAATTTGGTGTCAAAAGCTATTTCAACATGTTGAAACCTATTTCAACCTATTTCAACTTTCCTAAACCTATTCCAACCTGTTTGAACCTGTGCAACTTGTTTGAACCTGTTCAACCCTGTTTCAACATGTCAAAACCTATCCAAACCTGTCCAAACTTGTTTCAACTTTTCTAAACCTATTCCAACCTATTTCGACCTGTCCAATCCTGTGCAATGCTGTTCAATCCTATCTGTGCAGCCGAACAGATAGCAAGCACCAGCCTGGTTGTTTGGTTGTCTGGTGCACGAATAGACCAAACGCGCAGAATAGATGCTGCACAGATAGAAAAAAGCATAATATTCTGTGATTCATACAAAAACGTTGCATCTGTGTCGACACTTTTTGTGCGTTTGACAGATTTGAAAGTTTAAAACAGCCAACACAGCCAACACAACCAACACAGCCAAAATGGGCAAGGTCAAGACTCACCGCCACAGCCATGTTGCCAAGTCTTCGCACAAGAAGAAGCACAGCCAGGCCGCCAAGAAGCCGTGCGATCGCTCCCACAAGGTCGTGCGCCACGGCATGCTGGTCTGCACCAAGGGCGACAAGCTCAAGGTCAAGCAGAGCAAGAAGCTGAAGCTGGGCAAGCCAGTCAAGCGCCACGGCAAGACGTGCCGCCCGGTTGTGTACACCGTGGCGGCCCGCAAGGAGCGCGCCAAGCACCACTAAACCGGCCAAAAACAAACCAATCTGGCTATCTGTGCCAAATCAGTTTGGTTGCATAATGTAATCATAAATCATTGAACTATTGAACCATAAAACCATGTTTGCAAAACTATTTCAGTAAAAGTATGGCAGTTGTGGAACTAGTGCTTTCTGTTTGGTAGTTATGGGAGTCAGCTTGCACATCTTGGCATACTGCTGTTTGAAGCACTGCACAAACTGTGAGTTGCCAAACATGCGGTGCACCAACCATTTTTGGTTTTGCGATTCCAGCTGCACAACTGGTTCAAAGTGGATGTTGTGCGACCAGTAGATGAACACGTGTAGAGCTGCATTGTCAAACATCTCCACGCCGCAGTAAATCGGTTCGTCCCAGGATGTCGGGTTGACAAACAGGATGTTGACATGCAACCGCCAGGCAGTGTACTTGATCGCCCAGGTGTCGGCCCACACCGAGCTCTGCAGCAGGTTGGACACTTGGCTGGCCATGGCAAGGCTGGTGCTGAACGCCGTGCTGGCATAGATAGGAACCGACTTGCAAAACTGTTCCCACACATGCGGCTTGGCAACCAGCTCGTTGGCCAGGCGCCTGCGCAGCATAATGCCCACCTGGCGAAACGTGTCATTGGTGTCATTGGTGTCATTGGTGTCAATGCTGCTTTTCAAGTCTACTTTGAACAGCTGGTAGGTCGTGCTGGCAGTGTTGAGCAGATAGACGACCGAGTCCTTGGTTCGCAAATTGCCTTGAACCAGCAAGCACGCCAGGCTGTGAAAGAAACACGAGCCGCCGCCGTACTGCTCTTCTAACCGCACAAACGAGTGCTTGTCAGGATGGCAGCCAAACGTGCGGTCCAGCAACTCGGTCGGGATTGGCAGAACGCGCATGCCTGGCATTTCTGGCATTTCTGGCATTTCTGGCATGCTTGGCATGTTTGGCACGCTTGACATGTTTTGCGTATCCGACGCGACTGACATGACCAGCATTAACTGACATTTTTAAATGTATTGCATTTTGTTGCAATGCTATCTAGTCCAAATTGTGTCGAAACATATGTTGGAACAAAGCTATGCTGATAAGTGATAAATTGGTGAAACAACAATGCAATGCTTGCCGTTCTGGTCGTGCTGTCGCACATGCCACGCTGCAATCACGCCCAGCAAGTACTGGCTGCATGCTTTTTTAAAAAACAGACTGCCAATAATGGTGATATCCACGCCAATGCTGTCGACCATGCTGAACTGTGCGACATAGAATGGATGTCTGGCATAATCATTCAAAGAAGCCAGCAAGTCGTGTGCCGAGCACACTACTTTGACAAACTTTGCAATATAATTGCTAGTTGGGTCAGACAAACAACACCACACCACCAGGTGGCGCACCACGACATGCGCCTGTTCATCGGGCACGGCGGACCAAGGTTGCAAGCACACAACATGGACCAACTTGGCCGAGTCGGCAACACTATTGTGGTCACAGCTGGTGACATGGTCGAGCGCCTGGACTATCAAAGTGCGTTTGGATTCATACGTTCAGTTGGTAGTTGGTTGGTTTGGTCGAATTTGGTTGGGTGTGGTTGGGCTTGGTTGGGTTTGGTTGGGTTTGGTTGGGTTTGGTTGGTTGTTTGGTTGGTTGGTTGTTTGTTTGTTTGCTAATCACTGGTTGTTGGATTGTTTGTTTGTTGGTTTGCACAGTTTCGCGGCTGGCCTTTACCTACAGACCAGTCGAGCTTGTCGAGTTGTTGAACGACTACTGGCACATCCAGCACGACCAGGCACTGATGGCTCAGCGCAGAGCAATTGACGCAGTATTGGTTCGGTGTGACGAGTTGCGACCTGGTCGACGCTTTTTTGAATTTGGCTGCAAGACTAAAGACACGGCGACGCAGTACGTGCAAAGAGTCTGTTCGACAAAGCTGCATCAGGTTGTTCAGGTTGGTCAGGTTGATCAGGTTAGTCAGGTTGTTCAGATTGATGCAAACACGACTGCAACGACCAACAACTTGCTGGGCGACATAATCAATGGCTGCATGCGTATGGTTGGACGTCTTGAACTTGAAGTATCTATGCATCTACAAATGAGCATAGCTGAAGAGTTCAAGCATCGGTCCGACATTGCCGAGCAGCTGTACAACAACATGCAATCATGCGAGAACCCGGTATTTTGTGTAGTCTACAAGCATCCTTTTGAATACCAAACGATGCTGGTGGCAGCCAACAACATGCACGACCAGCCAATGTTTAGTATTTTGCTGTGCCAGATGGTGAAAAATGCACATCTGTCTGCAAGTCAACAGCATGTACTCGCCTCGAAGCTGGCAGTGTTTCTGAAAAGCAGCCTTGCCGACAATTTGAACGCCAGTTTGCATTCAAGTATCATGTTGACATCCACTTTATCCTTACTTGGACATGACCAGTTGACAGGCAACCATCCAGCCAAACCAGCCAAACCAGCCACACCAGCCAAACCAGCCAAACTAGCCAAACTAGCCAAACCGGCCAAACCAGCCAAAACGGCCAAACCAGCCAAACCGGCCAAACCGGCCAAACCGGCCAAACCGGCCAAGCGCAAGCATGTCGAGTGAGATGCTTACAACATTTGCGGCTTGATTTGGTGCAATTTGCGCGCAGGCATAGCAGGCATGGCTGGCATAGCTATGGCCCGCATGTTACTGTCGACGTATGTTATCTTTCGACCTTGCATATCGTACTCACCCGGTGGATATATCGATTCGAAGAATCTACGGTAAACTGGCGAGTCTGCAATGATTTGCTTTTTCATCAGGTCGACAGTCCAATACATTTCTAAAGCAATGTCCTGGCATTGCTCGGCTCGCCCAGAAACTGGTTTGACGCGATTGTAGTAATGCTGGGCTAGCTTTTTGAATGCTGGGTCGCCATTCTTTCCGTTGGCATGCTGCGAGATAATTTTAAAAATCAAATCGCACGACGGACCCGCAGATTGTCGGGTAACTTGGCCTGCATTGTAAGCTTGACCATTTTGACCGCTATGACCAGCTGTCAGTACACGTCTTGCAACTGTTTGCCGAGTTTTGCCTACTTTCTTGGCAAGTTTACCAACTTTGCTTTGTTTGTTGCGCCTGTTTGTTTGTTTGACCATTTCAAACTGCCCAATTGGTTGGCTGGTTAGTTGGTTGTGCAACTCCACCTGGCGCTGCACCACCGGGTTTGGTTGAACCGTCGAGTTGCACCACTGGGTTTGAATGGTTGCACCTGGTTGGTTGCACAGTTGTTTTTTTCAAATAATATAATTTATGCTGTCCAACATATGAGTGCACGACTATACTGGTAGCCAGGCAGCTCTGCTTTCGAATGTGGACCAGCCAGGCTGGTTTGCACAGTTGTGCACAGTTGTGCACAGTTTGTACAGTTTTTTTTTCACACAACATGGCAGAAACCTACCGCATCGACAGGCTGACGATGGGCATGTGCGGCGGCGAGTACCAGCCGGGTCAGCTGGAACTAGACGACGAAAAGACATTCAAGCAAAACAAGCCCACACCGCGCGGCGTCCAGTCGCTGTTCATGGGCGCCACGCGCCAGTACAACTGCGCGACCTGCATGCGCGACTTTTCCAGCTGTCCTGGCCACTGCGCGCAAATCAACCTAGAGTGCAAGGTATATGCGCCCGAGCGCATGAAGCTGCTGCTGGCAGTGCTGTCCAAGGTGTGTCTTTTCTGCTCGGCGCTGCTGCGCAGCAAACACGTCTGCCAGGCATGCAACAGGTGCCAGCCCGACAAGTACAGGATTGTGTATGGTGTGCGCATCGTGTGCTTCTTTCCGCAAAAGCAAACCAATCAGTCCGGTCTGGCAAAGCCCAGCCTGGACGACTTGGACGAGTCGACTCGCCAGTTTGCTCTGCAAGAACTCACATGCGAGACAGTTTACCACATTGTCAGCAACATTTCGGATGCAGACTTGGCAGAGATAGGCTACGCGTCGCCGCAGATCTGCCACCCAAAGTCGTTCATCTGGTCGTACGTCACCGTGGTGCCCACCAGGTACCGGCCGCGCAACATCCGGCCCAAGATGGTCAGCAAAGGACTGCACGACCTCAGCAAAGCCTACTGGCGAATTCTAAAAGAAGCCAAGCAGCTGCGCGCTGCCAAGTTGGTGCAAGCCAACCAGACCAACCAAACCGGCCAAGCCAGCAATGCCAACCAGGAACTGATCAAGAAGCTGACTGACGACATCCAAGTGAGTGTCTGCCTGCTGGTGAATGCAGACCCGCGCAAGACTGCCAACCGACTGAACAAGAAGCTGTACTGGCCGGGCCAGCACCAGCCAGTGCCGTCGCGCTCCACCACGAAGATGGGTGGCGAAGGCCTGGCCTCGCTGCTGAACCTGGCGGTCGGCAGCGACAAGATCCAGGCCATCGCCAGAGGCCACATCACGTCCAAGCGCTGCGACAAGAACGCCAGGTCGGTTATTTTCAACGACGCCATGCTGGATGTGGACCAGATCGGTGTGCCGCGCATCGTGGCGATGAACCAGCCGGTGCCCGAGATGGTCTGCGACTACAACGCCGAGTGGCTGCGCAGTTTGGTGCGCACAGGCGCAGACGTCTGGCCTGGCGCCAACAGCTGCCTGATTAAAAAGACCAACCGCCAGATCCGGCTGGCCGGCACTGACCAGGCGTTCCGCAACCAGCTGGCTGACCAGCTGGTCGTTGGCGACCAGGTCATGCGCCACTTGATGGACAACGACATGTGCGTGATGAACCGCCAGCCGACGCTGACTGTGGCGTCGTTTTGTGCTCACCGCGCCAAGGTCTACCCGCCAGGCATCGACGCGTTCGGCATGCCGTACTGCGCCACGACCAACTACAACGCCGACTTCGACGGCGACGAGATGAACATGCACACCATTCAGACACTGGCTGCCCGCGCCGAGGTCATGTTTTTACTGTGGTCTGCCAAGCACATCTTGCCGATGCAGCGGTTCGTTCAAGATGCTATTCTGGGTGTGTTTTTAATGACTAGCCAGGACTGCTTGATTCGCAGTGACAACATCTGGAAGTATGTCGACCTTGGCAAGAACCAGCTGGAAAAGCTAGCCCAGCCAGCCATCATGGTGCGCACTGGGCAGACGAACTGCTTCGAGTCGTACTTTACAGGCAGCCAGTTGGTGCATGCTGTTGTCCCAAAGTGCAATTTCGACAAGTCGGCCAGCTTGGCAGACCAGTTTGAATGTTATTTCGAAACTAACCAGTCCAAACCAAATACCAGCAACAATGCCTGTTTGATCACCAGCCTGACGATGTTTGGCCAGTTGGACGGCAAGTTGCTGAACGAGTTGCTGAACAGCGTGTGCTGCCAGACCACCTCGGAGGACGGCTGCCAGTTTCTGTCAGACGCCAGTCGTCTGGCAGCCAGGTACGTAGCCATCAACCCGGTGTCGATCGGCGCGCTGGACATGCGGCTGGACGAGACGCATAGCGCAATGTTGCAGCAGAAGCTGCGCAGCGCCGAGCAGTTGGTGCAGCAGTATGCCGACAAGCTGTCCGACGAGGACATGCACTCTGCGCTGATGATGATTGGCCAGATTGCCGAAAGCGCTTTGCGGTCAACTGTGCAGCAGCGCGCCTCGGCGCACGACGTGCTGCACGTGCTGACTGACTCGGCCAAGTCCAAGGGCAGCTTCCACAACAGGCTGCAGGTGCAGCTGCACCACGGTGTGTGCTTGGACAAGAACCGGCTGATCAGCAACAGCGACAGCACGACCAGGCGCGTCTTGCCGTGCTACCAGACCGACACGCCGCGCTCGGATTTGTCGTCGCTGGGTTATGTCGGCAAGTCGCTGTGCCAGGGTTTGGACGCCAAGGACGCCTACTTGGCGTTTGTGCCGGGCAGGCTGGGCCTGGTGGACACGGCCACCACGACCAGGCGGTCGGGTTATGCCGCCAACCGCATCGGCGTCAATGTCGAGTCGCGCGTGGTGTGGCAGAACCTGGTGCTGACCAGCAACGTGGTGACGTCGTTTGTGTACTACGGCGACTCGTACGACCCGGACCGCATCGTGCAGCGCAGCTGTGCCTGGCTGGCCAAAAAGCGCGACGAGTTTCGCGACTATTTGTGCAAGACAGTCCGGCGCATGGTTGCAACGCCCAGCCAGTTGGACGACCAGATTAACGACCAAATGGTTGACCAGTTGGTCGCACTGCGCGACCAGATCGTGCAGACCAAGATGCGTTCCAATTTCGGTGAGTTTACATGCATGCTGGATCTCTGCTACGACATCAAGGATGTGTTTTTGGTCGAGTATCATGCCCAGGTTGGCCAGGTTGGCCAGGTTGGCCAGGTTGGCCAGGTTGGTTCTGACAAACTGGACAAGCCAGACTGGCAGGTGTTTAGCAGGTCGTGGAAGCAGATTGATGCGTTTCATGCTCAGCTGGCTCGGCAGGTCAACCAACATGCAGCCAGCATCATGCGTTTTTACGATGGATTGTGTTTGCTGGAGATGCTGTGCACTGCCAGTTTGGCCAGAATGTTTTGCCGGCCAGGATTCGTCGAGTTGGTTGTTGCGCGCATGCACCAGCAGTTTTTCAGGTGTGCCTACCAGGCAGGCACGCAGTGCGGCCGGCTGGCCTCGATGGGCATGTCGGCCAAGATCACCCAGATCGTGCTCAACTCGCACAAGTCGTCTGGTGCGAATCATGCCGGAAACGGTTTGGCCAGGTTCGACGCCTTGCTGTCCATGTCGGCCACGAACAATGCAGAGGCCAGCATGCTGCTGGTTTGCTCGTCTGAAAGGCAGGCAAGAAAAGCATTGTCGCAGTTGGTGTACACAGTGCTGTCTGATGTTGTGGCCAACTGGGCAGTCGAGCCGGCCGACCAGCATGTGGATGACTCGGCCATCAGGTTGTTTAACGACAAGCAGGCCGTCAAGACAGGCCGGCCAGCAACACCAACCAGTCCAACCAACCAAGCCAGTCCAACCAATCCAACCAATCCAACCAACCCAACCAACCAGGCCAATCCAAACAGTCCAACCAGTCCAACCAGTGCAACCAGTCCAACCAGTGCAAACAGTCCAAACGGTCTGGGCCAACTAATCATCCGCATTGAACTGGACAAGTCGGCTTGCATGCAAAAAGGCCTCAGCGTGTCGAGCATAGCTGACAAACTGCAAGCCAGGCTGACTTGCTGGGCCAGCAGTGCCAAAAGCAGCAAGCACAACACTGGTCACAAGCCAAGCAAAGTTGCCAACAATGTGAAAGCTGGTAAAAAAGCAAACAAGGCAAACAAAGCAAACCTTGCAGAAAGCGACCACGACGTTGTGTATGTTCAGCACTCCGGTTTCGACGACAGCCAGTGGGTGGTGCGTTGCTGCTTTGACTTTCGGCACTGCCGGCACTGCCAGATGTGCCAGTCTGGCCAGTTGGCCAAGATCGCTGTGCAAACTTCGCAGTCTGCACAGTCGGCGCAGCTAGTCAGGTTGTTTAACCAGGAGTTACAGAACTGCCACGTTGGCGGCGTCAAGCGCATCGTTTCGGCCAAGATTACCAAAAAGCAGCAGTATGTGCTGCAAGACCAAAACGTAGTGCAGCAGCCGGTGTGGCACGTCGTGACGACTGGCACCAACTTGAAGCAGGCCATGCTGGTGACCAAGATGAACAACATTCAGTCCAACTGCATCCACGACACGCGCGCAGCACTGGGTCTGCTGGCCACGCAGAGCATGCTGTTTCGCGAGTTGAAGTGTGTGATGGGCAACAACGTGCAGGACCGGCATGTGCACTTGGTGGTGCAGTCTGTGCTGTCCAACGGCAAGTTGTGCGGCGTAAACCGCCACGGCTTGACGGTCAGCGGCCAGCCGATTGCCCAGTTGTGCTTTGAGAACGGCCGCAAAGTGGCAATCGACCTGGCGAGCAAGGCGGCGGTTGACGACTGCCTGCACGACACGGCGTCAGTGATGCTGGGCAGAGTGCCGCGGTCCGGCACAGGCAGCGTCGTGCTGGTCCAGCCAGCACCTAGGAAGTTGGTAGTGCTGAGCACGCACAGCTACGCCACATTCAGCCAAATGGTTGTGCGCGCCAGAATGATTTACAAGCAAAGAAAGCATTTCAACCAAACCAACCAATTCAACACCGACCAATCCGATCCAACCAACCAAACCAACAAAACCAACCCAACCAACCAATCCAACCAATCCGATCCAACCAACCAATCCAACCAATCCAACCAATCCGATCCAACCAACCAGAACCAAATATCTGCCGAGTTTTTGTTAGTAAATGATTCAGATTTTGCCGACCTACCAGATTGGCAAACTGACCAAACTGACCAAACTGATTATTCCAACAAACAAACTGGTCTAAACGGCCAAACCGACCATACCAAAAAACCAGGATCGTCGAAGCGAAAGCTTTGCTTGCCAGACACGTCTGCGCCAAGTCAACATGCAAAGCAGACCACACAATCCAAACAATCCAAACAGACCAAACAGACCAAACAATACAAACAGACCAAACAGACCAAACAGACCCAGCCATTCCAACAATCTATGCAAACCAAACAACCCGGGCCGTCAAAGCGTGCACGCCCACAAACAGAACAACCAAATTTGCCATTCTACCGGGTGCAATCACCAGCCTACCATGTGCAATCACCTGTTTACCATGTGCAATCACCAGCCTACCGGATGCAATCACCTGCCTACCAGCCACAATCACCTGCCTACCAGCCACAATCACCAGCCTACCAGCCACAATCACCTGCTTACCAGGCGCAATCACCTGCTTACCAGGCGCAATCACCTGCCTACCGACCACAATCACCTGTTTACCGGCCACAATCACCTGCCTACCAACCACAATCACCTGTTTACCGGCCACAATCACCTGCCTACCAACCACAATCACCTGCCTACCAACCACAATCACCAGCCTACCAGGCGCATGCTTACCAACCACAATTGCCGGCAACACCAACCAACTTGACCAGACCGGTTTCAAACTCGTATGTGGCGCAACACCAGCCATACGAGCCATACCAGCCGTACCAGCCTGGACAAGAATCGCAATCTGGTGCAACAACGTTTCCGCCTTTGCCACCACTTCCACCACTTCCACCACTTCCACCACTGCCACCACAACCAGTGTCGATGCTGCCACCACTTCCACCACTGCCATCACAACCAGTGTCAATGCTGCAACCACTTCCACTACTGCCATCACAACCAGTGTCAATGCTGCCACAACTGCCACAGCCAAACCAGCTAAACTGGCATATTGCACATATTAATTAACAACTGTTATGGTTTGTTGGTTTGTTGGTTTGTTGGTTTGTTGGTTTGTTGGTTTGTTGGTTTGCTTGCTTGCAATGCATGGATTCGTCCAAACCAGTTTGGCAGACGCGCGTGTGCTCTCCAGTCCAGTCATTGCCGCAGATCCAAAGGTCACACCGTTGTTGTCCAGCGTGACCAAACGGTGCATCTTTTTGGTTTTGTTGTAAAAGACAAAGCTATTGCGACAAAGCCATTCAGAACACTGCACTTGCCATTCGTTATTGACTACTTTGTGCCAGCTCAGCCACTTGCGCAGTTGCTGGTTTGGTTGAATTGGTTGAA
>Ga0114980_10000711_pt1 | contig 23685 bp, 28 predicted proteins | sample S_140806_EF_Meta_FD_87018 | JGI IMG/M metagenome (GOLD analysis project Ga0114980, IMG submission 87018) | Freshwater microbial communities from Lake Simoncouche, Canada to study carbon cycling - S_140806_EF_MetaG | ecosystem: Environmental > Aquatic > Freshwater > Lake | place: Lake...
ACAGCATAAACCCTTGATAATCTTGCCTTTCGGCTGTGGGCCCACCAGGGCATGATCCTGGGACCCCCTGATTATGAGTCAGGTGCTCTAACCAACTGAGCTATAGGCCCGCATCTTTCGATGACAGGCTGCAAAAATAGTAAAATTGACCCTGTTATTGAACTTAAAGTACCAATATTTTAACCTTTTTTAAAGTGTTCTACCCTTTTTTTCGATTATTTTTGCCAAATGAAGAAAGTAATTTTATCCCTACTTACTATTTTGTTATTCAGCGGATTAGTAAATGCACAAACACCTACTACCGAAAAGAAAATGGCCGACCTATCTAGCCGTCCTGCCGATCATTTAATGATTCAATTTGGAGCTGATAGTTGGACTGGAGGTCCTGATAGTGTAAAGACATCTGGTACTGGCCGTCATTTTAATATTTATTTCATGTTGGATAAGCCTTTTAGAACCAACAATAAATATAGTTTGGCTTATGGATTAGGCTTTGGTACTAACAATCAATATATCGACAAAGGCACTTATGTAGATCTTGCGCAAGTAGCTAATTCAATACGTTTCAAAAAATTAGATTCTTTGTCAAATCGTTTTGACAAACAAAAAGTAGCAACAGTGTACTTACAAGTGCCTGCCGAATTAAGATACTATTCCAATCCTGCCAATCCTGCTAAGTCTTGGAAATTTGCAGCAGGTGTTAAAGTGGGTTTATTGTTTAAGGGCTCTACCAAATCAAAGGACTTCCAAACATTCAATGGCACATCCCTTTACGGTAAAACATATGTTCAAAAAATTAGCAACAAAAGGTTCTTCACTAGTAATGATATCACTTTGACTGCAAGAGCTGGATACGGCATCATTTCAATGAACGTTGGCTACTCGGTGACGCCTGTGCTTCGTGATGGATACGGTCCTTCATTTAACAGACTTTCTGTTGGATTAAGCATTAGCGGATTATAGTTACCATAAAAATATTTACAACCCTCCTTTATATTAAGGGAGGGTTTTTTTATTCTACATAGGTATTGGGTTATCTTTGTATAAATTCAGTTTCATTTTGATAGAGAAAAAGCAAATCATAAAGGAAGAAGAGAAGGCGGTCTTAGTGGGCGTGATTCTACAAGAGCATACCGAAGAACAGGTCAATGAATATTTAGCGGAGTTGGCTTTTTTAGCTGAAACTGCAGGGGCGATTGCGGTTAAAGTTTTTAAACAAAGATTACCGCATCCAGATAGTAAAACTTTTGTAGGTAAGGGTAAGTTAGAGGAGATCAAGCAATATGTTGCGGCCAAAGATATTGATGTAGTGATATTTGACGATGAGTTAACTGGTTCACAAATACAGAATATCGAAAAGGAAGCCAAGTGCAGGGTGATTGACCGTAGCGATTTAATCTTAGATATTTTTGCACGTCGTGCAAGAACAGCACAAGCAAAAGTACAAGTAGAGTTAGCACAATACCAATACATTTTACCAAGACTAAAAGGGATGTGGTCGCATTTGGAAAGACAGGGTGCGGGGATTGGATCGCGTGGTCCGGGTGAAACAGAAATTGAAACAGATAGACGTATTGTGAAAGACAAGATTAATTTACTACGCAAGCGTTTACAAGAAATAGATAAACAAGCATTCACACAACGTAAAGACCGTGGGGAGTTCATACGTGTGGCACTAGTGGGTTACACCAATGTGGGCAAGAGCACCATCATGAACTTAATTAGTAAAAGCGAAGTGTTTGCAGAAAATAAATTGTTCGCCACTTTAGACACCACCACCAGAAAAGTCGTTTTTGAGAACACGCCATTTTTATTAAGCGACACGGTGGGATTCATTCGTAAATTGCCGCATCATTTAGTTGAGAGTTTTAAAAGCACTTTAGATGAAGTACGCGAAGCCGATGTTTTATTGCATGTGGTAGACATCTCGCATCCTAAATACGAAGACCAAATTGCGGTGGTGAACAAAACGTTACAAGAATTAAAAGCATTTAATAAACCGGTACTCACTATTTTTAATAAAATGGATTTGTACCGTGATCGTTATTTTGATGAATGGGTGTCTGACGAAGTGAAACAAGATTTAGAGAAAGACCTAAAGGAAAGATGGACCAATGCAACCAGTAACAATTGTGTTTTTGTATCGGCAATAGAAAAGCAAAACATAGAAGAATTAAGAACCATTATTTTACATAATGTGAGAGATATGTATCAAATTAAATATCCTTACAAGACCGTATTTTATTAGTTATGTCAGCCACTCTAATGCATTGGGTTTTAGTCACAGATGCGCCAGTGAGTTTAGACTGGCCCGACAATCATTTATTAGATTTGGAAGTAGATGGCAAAAAAATCACCCTAGCTAAATTCAAGGATGGCTACTTTGCCTTTGCTCAAAAATGTCCCCATGCAAGTGGGAGGATGGCACAGGGCTATATCAACCCTTTAGGTCAAGTGGTTTGTCCTTTACACAGATACGCTTTTGACATGAAAAATGGCCGTAACACAACGGGAGAGGGCTATTTCTTAAAAACATATCCCGTAGAACTCCGTCCCAATGGACTTTTTATTGGTTTTAAGCCTAATTCTTTCTTTTAAACTTTTGTACTTAGCTAAATTTCATTATTTTTGCAACCCATTAAAGGGAACACTCCTCCTTAGCTCAGTTGGTTAGAGCATCTGACTGTTAATCAGAGGGTCTCAGGTTCAAGTCCTGAAGGGGGAGCCAAACTGGACAAGCCATCAGAAATGATGGCTTTTTCTTTGTCTATCAGTGAGTTATGGTATCCCCTTTTGCGTATAAATACGCTCTTTTCAATTCATTTTACTTCAGATATTCATTTTCAATGAAATAGGTATAATATTTCGTTGAAGTTCCATTTTAAGTTAACTTTGTAAACGAAGGATTTAATGAATCAAGTAAGAGTGCTGGTTTTTTATAGAAATCATTTTTATGACTTTTTTAATAAGCAATCAGAAAAAGTAAAAGAAAAAATCGATTATGTTTTATTCTTAGTCACGCACATAGAAAAAGTGCCTGAGAAGTTTTTAAAACATTTAGAAGGGCAAAAAGGGTTATATGAAGTAAGAGTTGAACATGGCAATAATATTTTTAGAATATTCTGTTGTTTTGATAAAGGGAAAATTGTTGTTTTATTAAATGGCTACCAAAAGAAAACTCAAAAAACATCTCTTAAAGAAATAGAGATGGCGAATAAATTAATGAAGGAATATTTTAGTACGACTAAATAAATATATAATGGCAAAGAAAGAAAGTAGTATTACAAACTTTAATGAGCATTTAACTGGAAGGTATGGCGCAAGAGGATCCGAGAGCAGAACTGAGTTTGAAATTAAAGCAAAAGCTTTTTTAATTGGAGAGTTGATAAAAGAGGAAAGAAAAAATGCAAAAATGACACAGGAACAATTGGCAGATAAGATTGGCGCGAAAAAAAGTTTTATATCCAGAATTGAAAATGGCAAAACGGATATTCAACTTTCTACTTTATATAGGCTGCTTGAATTTGGACTAGGTAAAACTGTTGAGGTTTCTGTTAACTAATTCTACCTATACTTGAGATCGCAATTTGCGACCTCAAGCTGCCACTTTTAATTATATTTACTTAATAGATTATTGAAATAATTATGAGACTAGAAGATAAAGGACAAATATTACCACCACCCGTTTTAAACAAATACCCACAAATGGTAAGTGAAGAAATTCAAAAATGGAGTAATATCATTTCAGCAACACATTGGGATTTATATGATAGATCCAAAGTGGATGGCGCTGATTTTTATGTGGGCGAAAAAGAATTAGGACATATACATTTGGATGGGTGGATTCATTTAGCAACAAACAAAGCATTGGCTCAAGTGATCCTGAAAAATAAACTAGCTGAAAAATTTCCTTATGCTCAAAATTGGGTCATGTTTTCTATCGCTAAAAAACAAGATGTAAAAAAAGCAATACTACTTTTTCAATTAAATTACGACAGGCTCAATGGCGAGCCTATTGATTCATTAATCTTAAAACTGAATATATAATTTTTTAAAAGTTTTAATCTTTATTACTCAGCTGGTAAATTCTCTATATCATTCAAATCTTTATTTCTACCAGACGCTTTCTTAGCCTCTATTAAATTTTGTAAATGTATTATTCTAACGGGAGTTTCATTTACTTGTTCAATGGTGGAATTATTGTAAGTACTAATAAAATCTAATCCTTTTACAGCTGTCATAATTTCAATTGCATAAGGGGGTTTGCCAAAAGCAAAAACATCAAAGTTGTCAGAAAAAAATTCTTCTTTCTTAACTGCAATTTCAGGTAGGCCAAATGCTATTATAGCTTTTTGTAGTTTAATAAAATTTTCTTCAGTTTTATTTACCCAAATATCGATATCTCCTGTTGATCTGCTATATCCTCTTATAATAACAGCGTATCCTCCTACAACAATATATTCAACTTCATATTGGTTTAAATATAAAATGAAGTCTTTAAAATCGTCATTAAAAATATTCATTAAAAAGCTCTTTTATAAGATGAAAGTTGTTTACGATCAACTTTATTTTTCACAAAATCCTTGGTATTAAAAGAAATTTCAATCATGGCAACAGAAGCAGCCAATTTTTCTTGAATAGTTTTATCAAACCAAAATTGGTAATCAATATTCTTATCCTTAGACATATTTCTTGATGCATAAGTTTCAATATCAACAAAAGCTCTTTTCATACGATTGAATATTTATTATAAAGGTAATTAATAACTTTATGACAATGACTCATCAGAAGGAATATTTAGCTCTTGATATAAAAAATAAGCTAGCTCAATGGGCAATAGTTTCTTTTTTAAATATTTTTTTTAATTTTGTTCTAAATCAAAAAAACCAAAATGAACGCACCTTTCAGTAAGTACCTCTACATTGGATTTTTACTATTAGGCTTATACCAAGCCATTTTCTCTAAAGACTATGTTCAAGCAGCAGCATCTATGGGTATTGGATTGGCATTTGATCCATTCAATCCAGAACAAAAATGGAACGACAGACCTACTTGGCAAAAGGCAGTTATGATTATTCACCTTGCTTTAGTAGCAGCGATGTTCGGATTGGGCGTTGGATTGAATGATAAGTAAATCTTCTACCGGATGATTCTCTTATATTTTATCTTAATTGAAGCTTCATCATAATATCTGTTTGTGCTTCATCGCCAAGAACAAAAACGTGTTGATCAAATTCAACAAATCCGTTTTTAGTATAAAATTGGATGGCTCTTTTATTTTCTTCCCATACACCTAGCCAAACATATGCTGCATGCTGGGCTTTTGCTACCTCGATTGCTTTATTAAATAGCAGTTGTCCCACTTTTTTACCATGGAATTCCTTTAACACATAAATGCGTTCAATTTCAAGTGCATCATTGTCTTTTAGCTCGGTCTGAGATCCGCCCTTATTCAATTTTAGATAACCAATTACATCCTGGTCCAGCATCGCGAAGTAAAAAAATGAATTTAGCTCGTTCAATTCAGCGCTTAGCTTTTCATATGCATAAGCCTCTTCAAGGTATTTAGCCATATTCTCGGCACTATTGCTTTCGGCAAAAGTTTCTGAAAAAGTTTGGCGACCAATTTGCTGTAATAGCTCTATTTGTTCAATACTTATTTTATTGATTACGATTTCGTTCATATTTTTTTTAATGTAACTGCGTTAAGCATACTCTTTTAAACTAAAGTTTTTGATAGGACTAAGATACTTATTTCTTGATTTACTCCATTTTCATCCACCAATTCCGCATAATCTGCAATAATAAATTCTGACAAAGCAAGTAAAAAAGGACTCGCCATAATTCTTTGTGGTGTCGATAATATAATAGTACAGCCTTGGTTGATGAATTTCTCAATCAAGGAAGTTAAGGGATCAAATTGCGTTGGATCATAATTGACATCACTTAAAATCAATACTTTGGGATATATATTTTCGGGCAAATTATTCCAATCTAATTGCATGGTCTGTACATTCTGCAGTTGTAGATGTGCAATATTCTTTTGCAACAACTCAACAGCTTCCAAATGATAATCACTTATTTGAACAGATTTTGTGATATCCGCCATCATCAACGAGGGTAATCCAATTCCCGCGCCAAGCTCTAGCACCGTCTTATCCTTTATCAAACTTGGATGCTTTTGAAGTACTTTAAGTAGTGCAATGGATGAGGGCCAAACCTTAGCCCAATAAGGGAAAGGGGTTGCAGGGTCCAACTCTAACAAGGAGGCATAGACATCCTTAACCTGTTCATATAAAGGAATATAAATTGCTTTTTCGGCACCTATTTGGGTTAATTGAACTGGGTATTGCATTGATTGTGCAATGTTAGGAACAAAAACTTCTATTTAACAAATTTTAGGGTCGATTAATACATATTTTTATAACTTAGGATGATACTTCTTAACTAAGTATAAAGCCCAAAATGTAATCCTCATAATTTAGTCCTATGGAAAACGAAATTAAAGTCAATATCAACAATCCAAAACAATTGGAAAAATTGTATCGTGAACATAAAGGAAACTTTACAACTGCTTTTAATACAGTCTTCCAAGAAATCAAGGATGAGCCTACTGCTCAAGCTTGGAATGAAAGACTAAACTATAAAGACGAACAGATTGCTTGGGGTAGTAAAAATGAAGTCCTTTTTGTTGTGGTAGCTGCTTTTGTAGGTGGACTCATCGCAAAAATACCTTCATTTTTTGGAATAGAATACGACCTGTACCTATCTAAGAATATTGGGTTCGTTGTATTCCCCATCTTAACGGCCTATTTTATTTGGAAGCAGCAATTGTCAATGACTAAATTAGTCCTGCCACTTATATTATTCATTGGCTCGGCTATTTTTATGAATAGCTTGCCTTATAATGAAAAGAGCGCAACCTTTATTTTATCTACCATCCATTTACCCATTTTTTTGTGGTCAATATTAGGCTACGCTTTTATTGGTGGTAACTTAAAAAATAACCATAAGAAAATTGCATTTTTAAAATTCAATGGCAATTTTATTGTCATGACTGGGTTGATATTCATCTCGGGCATGTTTTTTACCGGTATCACAATTGCATTATTTGGATTATTGAAAATGGATATTCAAACATTTTACTTTGAACAAATCGCTGTTTGGGGTTTAGCTGCTATACCCATGTTGTCCACTTATTTAATTCAAAATAATCCCGATCTTGTCAATAAAATTTCTCCAACCATTGCTAAAATTTTTACTCCCATTGTCTTTGTGACCTTATTGGTTTTTCTAGCCGCCTTAATGTATACTGGAAAGGATATATACAATGACCGTAATTTTTTATTACTTTTTAATGCATTGCTAATTGGTGTTATGGCCATTATCTTATTCTCATTAACTGAGGCAACAAATAATACAAGTTCAAAATTCAACTTAATCATTCTTTTTGGCCTTGCCTTATTAGCCATCATCGCCAATGCGATTGCACTTTCTGCCATTTTATTTAGACTCTCTGAATTCGGTCTTTCTCCCAATAGAATCGCAGTATTAGGCGCGAACCTATTAGTATTTATACATTTATTAATCGTATCCTATGGCTTATTCAAAAACTTAAAGGGTAAAGCTTCTATACAAGATGTAGAAGGGGATATCGCATTATTTATACCTGTCTATGCTATTTGGGCTGCCTTTGTAACTTTTATAATGCCTTTTATATTCAAATTTATTTAAAGTATTTTTTTCCTTCTGAACCAAGTGTAAATTACAATAACGATTACTAGCATAAATACAATGGAAAATAAATAACCATATTTCCAATTGAGTTCTGGCATAATTTTAAAATTCATCCCATATATACCAGCTATAAAAGTTAAGGGTAGAAAGAATGCCGAAAATATTGTAAGTAATCTAACCACTTCGTTATTTTTTTGATCGCTTATAGATAAATAGGTCGTCATTAATTGATTTGAATTCTCAACACTCTCTTCGTTCACTGTTAAAAGGTTTAATAATTTATCCCTAATATCTTGGTATAAATAAGAATTTTTATATTTTGGATCAATATGTTCAATGATTTCCTGAGTAATATGTAATACCTTTTTTAATATCCTAGATTGCGATTTAATAAAATAAAGTTCTTCTAATAAGATATTACGAGGATCTTTTAAAAATATGGTCTTTTCTATCTTGGTTATATTATTAGATAAATCGGTGGTTGGTTTTTTATAGGTTTCAAGCATAGAGTTCACTATCCTAAGAAAAAACTCACTTATTTTAATATGCTTCTCTTCATGAATATTTAAAAATGAAAAAGCAGCACGATGTATTGTTACTAATCTATCTTCAAAAATAAAAAAAGCAATTTTGTTGGACATTTCACCTATTTCATCAATATGTAATTTAACATCAGATGTATAGGCCCTGAAAATAAAGAAGTCATGCTTATATGATTTTTCATACTTAGGCAAATGACCAATTTCATAACTATCCTTTATGAAATAGTAATTCAAATTATACTTACTGGTAATTGATTCAAGTTGCTTTTTATCTGCATTTTCAATATCAATCCAAGTGAATGAATCAAATGCTTTTTCTTTTATGTTCATCAGTCTTTATTTAAACATTGAAATTATTAAATTCTTTAGTAATCCTTATAGCGCTAATAATTGTCATCATTGATTTCTAACCAATAGCCATCAGGATCTTGTAGCCAAATCTGGTGAACGCCATCGACACGGGTGGTAATTGCATTTTTATTTCCTGTCACATCTTCATAGACCCAGTTAAGCCCCTTTAACTTTTGGATAAACTGGTTAAAATCTGGTACTGTAAAACAAGTATGTTGATTTTTATAATTTTCCTTTTTAGCCGTTGCACCTGCTATGACATGCAACATGGTATGTGTTCCTGTGCTATACCAGATATGTTTACCATCGTGAAATGGTTCAGGGACTGTGTCTAAACCAATGATGTTACTATAAAATTGGCCTGATACATTGATATCGATAACGAAGATTGCCGTATGGTTGATATGTACTTTTGGTTTTTGTGCTTGGACATGAAGTAAGCTAATTAAAATTAAGAGACTTGATAGTATAAATTGTTTCATATTAATTTTAGATATAATGATTTATTAGAGTTCATCTGCTACTCAAATATATCTACTTTTAGTAACTATCATATGACTTAAATGACGAATCTCAATAGAACTTTTGGTACAAAACGCTCAGTATTCGATAGATTCCTTAATTTAGCTTACACATATTCATTCACCAAAGACACCTTGTCTTTCAAATTTCACCTATGAGCGACGTATCAAAAAACATGCGCATTTACCACAGATATCTTGGATTCTTTTTAGCAGGCATCATGGCCATCTATTCAATGAGCGGTATTATTATGATTTTTAGAGATACTGATTTTTTGAAAAAAGAGAATCTTAAAGTATTGACTGTAGCAACTGGTCTTAAAACTGAAGAGGTTGGGCCTGCTATCAAATTAAAAAATCTTAAAATAAAGTCAGATACACTTGATGTGGTGACTTTTGAACAAGGTACTTATAATAGAACCACTGGAGTTGCTGAAATTACTGTCAAGGAATTGCCCTACTTAATCAATAAGATGACCAAGATGCATAAGGCAACTAATAAAGACCCTTTATACTATTTTAATATCTTCTTTGGACTTTCATTGTTCTTTTTTGTCATCTCATCTTTTTACATGTTTATGCCAGGAACAACCATTTTCAAAAAAGGAATGTATTTTACTTTAGCAGGAATTGTTTTAGTGCTAGTAATGTTATTTGTATAAATTTAATAATTCACATCTATAAAAAAGGAGCATATTAAATATGCTCCTTTTTTATGGTTGATATTTTATCGAATTAAATTATCATATAAAATATTGACTGTTTTGTACAAGACACCATTGACTCCATTGATTGTTTTTGGATCACAACCATTGCTGATGACTACAAAGCCAATTTTTTCTTTAGGCTCAAAAAACATGATGCTGTATAAACCATACGCAACCCCTGTATGACCAATCATCGTTTTTCCTGCTATTAATTTTGTAGATGTTTCTAGTGCCATGCCATAGTTTTCTTCTTCGGAAATAATTTCCTGCATTTGCTTTGACAACTTTTTAGGTATCATCCTCCCGCCTTTGTATTTACCCAATTGACTATGCATGATCATATACTTTGCAAGGTCATTTGCAGATATCTTCATACCACCAGTTGGTGAAAATATAGGAGTACTGCGACCTAGGGTATAATTATTAATTTCTTCAGTTCTTGGTGCATAGGCACTTGGGGAATAAATAAACTTTGCACTATCTCTATTGAATTCATAAATTTTGGCAATTAAATTACTATCTAAAGCATTCACATTGTAACCTCCATAAAGTCCTAGTGGGTCTAGTATTTGTTGTTTTATGTATTTATCAAATCGAGTTCCAGTTATTTTCTCTAGTATGGATCCCGCCAAATTGTAATTTAGATTACAATACATGTAGCCTTTATCGGGTTCATAAGCATTGTAACATTTAGCAAAATTTGGATTTGATGCCGGATCAATGGCGTCTAAACTAAAATAACCTTCACTATCATTGATAGAAGACCTGTGCGATAAAGCCATTTTTAATGTAATGACTGTATTAGGATAAGCCGGATTCCTTACTTTAAAACCAACAAGTTCACTGATATCTTGGTCTAATCTTATTTTATTTTTTGCCACTAACTGCATGATGGCAGTAGTTGTAAATGATTTTGAGATGGATGCAATTCTAAAGATGTTGTCATTTTGTAATGGCAATTGTTGCTCTAGGTCTTTATATCCAAAGGAATGATTGTAGATGATTTTATTGTCTTTTACCACTGCTACGGATATGCCCACTACAGGGGTTGTATGAATGATGGACTCAATTTCAGCCTCAGCTTTTGCTGATTGTGCAAATGTTTGATTATTTGTAAAAACGATTACACAATTAGATAGTAAGGCATATAATAGTATCTTTTTCATATTGTTAATTTAAGACTTTATTTTAATATCTTTAGCATAATTAGAATGAATTAATAATGGATATAGCGAATGGATACAATAGTTGGGCAGCACAATACGATTCTAATGATAATAAAACAAGAGATCTTGAAGCTTTGTCGCTACAAAAAATACTTCAAGGAAAAACTTATAATCATTGTTTAGAAGTAGGTTGTGGCACTGGAAAAAACACCGAATTTTTATTGACAATTTGTGGTCAAATTACTGCGATTGATTTATCTAAGGGCATGCTTGAAATTGCAAAAAATAAAATCCAGTCGGATAAAGTAAATTTTAGTGAAGTGGATATCACCAAGGACTGGACTTTTGCAAAGGACACCTATGACCTTGTTACCTTTAGTTTAATGCTTGAACATATCGAAGACCTTCATCCTGTTTTTCATAAGGTATCTAAAGTAACTGCCATGGGTAGTCAGGTTTATATTGGTGAATTGCATCCCTTTAAACAATATGCCGGCTCTAAAGCAAGATTTGAAACCGAGTCAGGTACGCATGTTGTAACCTGCTTTAATCATCATGTAACAGATTTCATCCAAGCTGCAAATGCTTATGGCTTTCAATTGATTCAACTAGAAGAACAATTTGATGACGCAGATAGAAGCCAGATACCAAGAATATTGAACCTCCTATTTGAAAAATTATAGGTTACCTTTGTTCTTAAATTACAAATTTTGAAGTTTATAGATTTAGGGCTGGATCAGCGTATTTTAGACGGTATTGACGCCATGGGTTACGAAACAGCCACGCCGGTGCAACAACAGGTAATGGTTCCAATTTTAGAAGGGAAGGATATCATTGCAGCAGCACAAACAGGTACAGGAAAAACAGCCGCATTTTTATTACCATTATTACATCGTCTTTTGACCTCGCCGCATCATGCTGGCGATATCAATGCCCTAGTGATTGTACCTACAAGAGAGTTGGCTATTCAAATAGCAGAAGGATTAGAAGGGCTTGCTTATTTTACAGACGTGAGTTCTATCGCGGTTTATGGCGGAGGGGATGGTAATTCCTTTGCAGCAGAGAAAAAAGCATTGACTTCTGGAGCGGATATTGTGGTTTGCACACCAGGCAGGATGATAGCGCATTTAAATATGGGCTATGTGAAATTGAAAGGATTAAAATATTTAGTGCTTGACGAAGCAGATAGAATGTTGGATATGGGCTTTAGCGATGACATAGCTAAAATCATTACTTATCTCCCTGCAGAAAGACAGAACTTACTATTTTCTGCAACGATGCCGCAAAAAATGCGTGCACTAGCTAATAAAATATTAAACAATCCGGTGGAGATTAATATTGCAATTTCAAAACCACCAGAGCAAATTGTTCAAAAAGCCTTTATTGTTTATGAACAGCAAAAAGCCGGTATCATTAAAGACATGCTCGGTTCTAAGCGTTTTTCAAAAGTGATTGTGTTCTGTTCTAAAAAACAAAACGTAAAAGATTTAACGACCATTTTAAAATCAGCAAAATTAGCTGCAGAAGAAATCCATTCCGATCTTGACCAAAAAAGCAGAGAGCAATACCTGCAAGATTACAGAAATGGCAAAACTAATATTTTAGTCGCCACAGATATTTTAAGTAGAGGTATTGATATCGAAGACATTGATTTGGTGATCAATTACGACGTCCCTAATGATGGGGAGGATTATATCCACCGTATTGGAAGAACCGCTCGTGCTGCAACGACAGGAACTGCTTTTACACTTGTGAGTGAAAAAGAACAATCTAAGTTTGCCTTGATCGAAGAATTATTAGGTGCACCTGTATTCAAAGGTACCGTGCCCGAGATGTTTGGTCCAACACCAGAATACAATCCTAAGCAAAAAAAGAGCGCTGGTTTTAAAAAAAGAAGATAGTTTTAATAGTTAGTATTGACACAATAAAACAATTTTATGCCGATTATTTTATTTGATGGAGTTTGTAATTTTTGCAATCGTACAATCAATATCATTTTAAAGTACGATCAAGATGCGCATTTTCAATTTGCGCCATCACAATCCACCGCTGGAATCAATATGCTCCAGCAATATAAATTAGACCAAAAAGCAACTGCATCAGTGATTTTAATTGACAATGAAAAAGTGTACACTAAAATGGATGCAGTTATTCAAATTGCAACACATTTAAAGGGTTGGCCAAGATTATTTACGGGATTAAAATTTATTCCAAAATTTCTACGAGATTTTGGTTATGATCTTGTTGCAAAAAATAGGTATGCACTGTTTGGCAAAAGGGAAACCTGTAGGATACCAGATGAATCCATCCGCCATAGATTCCTAGTATAAAGCTTTTCGCCTAAATATTTTTTTGAAAAAATTGGTGAAAATATAGCATCTGAAAATCGATACTACTTCGCCAATAGGCATGATTGTGCGCGCCTGAACGTTCAATATAATCATGATCAATTTTTAATTGTAGTAATTTTTCATGCAATGCGCGATTCACATTTATGAAAATGTCATCCACCCCACAATCAAAAATGATTGCCAATTGCTTATTTGTAAGCAATTCAACTTGGCGCATGACCGTATAATCATACCATCTTGCTTGATTGGTTTCATATTCGCCAAGTATATTTTGAAGATTCCAGCTTTTTGGGAAAGGTCTAAGATCAAATCCACCTGATGTACTTCCTGCAGCACCAAAAATATCCAAATGCCTTATTGCAAGGTATAATCCACCATGGCCACCCATACTGAGTCCTGTGATGGCCCTTGACTTGGGGTTTGCTTTTGTTGGGAAATTAGCATCTACATAGGGCACCAACTCTTTAATGATATAGGATTCATATTGACTCGTGCTATCAATTGGACTATCAAAGTACCAACTACTTTTTCCACCATCAGGATACACAAAAATCATTTTCAAATCATCTGCAGTTTTTGCTAATTGCGGTGCAGTTTTAGTCCATTGTGCGTAATTCCCATCGTATCCATTCAGCAGGTATACAACAGGATAGCGTTCTTGGGGATCGAGTTGATTGCGCTGTTTACTTTGATGACTAGGCTGAACTACAACGAACTTAATTGCTTTTTTTAAGTAGTTACTTTGCATCTCTATCGTATCAACGCTGCCTGCATTGGCATGTATGCCCATGAATATATAAATGGCTGTCAACAGTTTTTTCATACCACTAATTTAAAGCTTCTTATTGTACGTTAGAAGCATTTTTCGGGTAACTTTAGAGTATAATGCATGTTTATGAAATTATTTAGCACTTTGTTCCTTGTTTTTTTATCTGTTTTTGCAGTGGCGCAGTCAGATTCAACTAAAAAACAAATTTATTTAACCCGAATCACAATGGATATCAATGATATTCAAGACCCATTACTTTTTGCTTCTTCTATTGATATTAGTTTAAAACCATCCAAGCAAAACCAAAAGTATGCTACACATAGTCTTTTAGGTAGTATGGAAATAGGAGATGTGAGGACAGTACAAATGGATTTGATGGAGGCAAAAATGGAGAAATCGGCCATCATGAGTAGCTCAATCAATTTTACTTTTAAGTCCCGCTCTGTAGATGATTTTATTGGGGTATTTAATTTTATTTTTGAATTTTCCGATGGCACCAATTACCCTTATCGTTTAGGTAGAATAGCTATTGGGAACGATGTTAAATTAAACAGTATTTCTCGTACTATTTTTATTCGATAAATAGAATGCTTTTTCTATTTTTTGAATCATTATTTTACTACTTTAAATTTTTGGACTACTTGAATTTAAGTAGCTTTGCTTATTGAATTTTACTTTTATGGATTGATCCTAATGAACTCTAATTACTTTAATGAACTCATATGACGATAAAAATTATTAAAAATAGATCTGATATCGGCGCAGGAACCAGAGGGTCTGATTTAGGTATAGACGCTATTGAAATTGCAGCTATCAATCAAAACAATGATTTCTTTCACCGGCATTTATTTGTAGACGTTAAAACACATAACGAAACCATCTACAATAAAAACAATAATAATTTTGCAAAAAGAATCGAGCATGTAGTAGAGCAATGCCAAAGGGTTTCTGATGTTGTACGAACAACGATCAATACTGGGTTTTTCCCAATCGTTTTATCTGGCGATCACTCTTCTGCATTGGGCACCATCAGTGGTATTAAGGCGGCTTCTCCCGATAAAAGACTTGGTATCATTTGGATAGATGCGCATGCCGACTTACATTCTCCTTTTACATCTCCCTCCGGAAATATTCATGGGATGCCTCTAGCGGCTGCCCTTCAAGAAGATAACCTTGCATGTAAAATCAACGAACCAAATACTGCTACATTATTACATTGGAATAATTTGAAAAGTGTTGGCACGCCCGATAAAAAATTAAATGCAGCTGATTTAATTTATTTTGGATTGAGAGATTTTGAATCAGCCGAAGCGCATATCATTGATAAAGAAGCAATATCCTGTTACAAAGTAGAAGAACTAAGATTCCGTGGATTAGAAGTTTGTGTTAAAGAGGCCGTGGAACAGTTAAAAGATTGCGATCATATTTATATTTCCTTTGACGTGGATTCTATGGACAGTGATCATGTTTCTACCGGCACCGGCACCCCAGTACCCATTGGTTTTTTTGCCGAAGAAATTGTTGGCATTTTTGATCAATTATTTTTATCCAACAAATTGGTTTGTATTGAATTGACCGAAGTGAATCCTTTACTCGACAATAAGGGGAACCTGATGGCCGAGACTGCTTTTATGGTTTTAGACCATATTGCTAAAAAGATCTAATAAATTTTCACTAAATAGTCAACAAAACCTTCACTTTCATTGTTTTATACTTGAATTCAAAAATAGAAGTATATGCAATGGTTTAAAGTGGTTTTTGCAGGGTTATTAGTCGTTTTTAGTGTCCATCTTGCAAAGGCGCAAGGAACAACTCAAAATACAGGTAAGCTAAGCGGTGTTTTGGTGAATCGAAAAACCCAACAAAATCTGGGAGGTCTTTTGGTGGCATTAACGCCAAGTGGTGAAAAAATGATCTCAGATAGCAATGGTGCATTTAGGTTTACCAGTCTATTACCTGGCACATACGCCATTAAAATTACTGGTCTTGGTATACAAGATAAATTACTAACCAACGTCATTGTGACAACGGGTAATGAAAATACATTCACTATTGAACTTGAACCTACTGTCAATCTTTTAAATACAGTGACCGTTTCAGGTAGACGCAATACAGCAAAAGCAACTACTTTAGAAAGTCCATTAAGTATTCAAAGATTGACTGCCGAGGATATCAAAGCCAATCCAGGAGGTAATTTTGATATTAGTAAAGTAATCCAATCTTTACCGGGGGTGGGTGGTGGTGCAGCAGGCGGTACTTTTAGAAATGACATTATTATTAGAGGAGGTGCACCAAGTGAAAACGTTTTTTATCTTGATGGGATAGAAGTCCCTATCATTAATCACTTTAGTACACAAGGAAGTGGTGGTGGTCCTCAAGGCATATTGAATGTGAGTTTTATTCAGGATGTAAAATTAAGCACTTCTGCATTTGATGCTAGATATGACAATGCATTAAGTAGTGTTTTTCAGTTTCGTCAAAAAAACGGCAATGCTAATAAATTACAAGGAAATTTTAGAATGAGTGGTACAGAAGTAGCTGCCACTTTAGATGGACCTATCTCTAAAAAAACAACTTTTTTAGCTTCAGTAAGAAGAAGTTATTTGGAACTACTTTTTAAAGCATTGGATTTACCGATACGGCCTAATTATTGGGATTATCAATTTAAGACCACTACAAAAATTAATGATAAAACAACGCTGACAACACTTGGACTTGCAGCCATTGACGAATTTAGGTTTGGAGCAACTAAAAAAGCAACGCCTGAAAAATTATTCTCCATCAATAATAATCCTTTGGTAAATCAGTGGAGCTATACCCTTGGTGTTTCTTTAAAAAAATTAATTCAAGATGGTTATTGGAATTTATCACTTAGTAGAAACACATTAGACAATCAAGCAGATAGATACGAGGACAATGAAAAACCTTCTGACGCAACGCGCACGTATCAAATTAGAAGTAATGAAACCGAAAATAAATTACGATTTGATGTCACAAAAAATATTAATAATATTAGTTTAAGTTATGGACTAGTGACACAATATGTGCAATTTGACAATGCCTTTTTCCAAGTTTTCAGACCTGCTTTAAAAGACAGTGCAGGCAAAACAATACAAAACGCAATTACATTCAATACGAATACCAGAGTTAATTTTTTAAGGTATGGTGGGTTCGTGCAATTGGGAACAAGATTATTCGATGACCGCTTGGCTGTTAGCACAGGCCTAAGAGCAGATGCAAATAGTTTTTCTACAAGTAGTCAAAATCCTTTAGATCAATTAAGCCCAAGAATTAGTTTAAGTTATGCACTAAGTAATACCTGGAATTTTAGTGCGAGTTATGGCACCTATTATAGACTGCCTAGTTACACGCAATTGGCTTACACCAGTAAAGGGTTAACGAATCCTGGAAAGTATATCAGGTCCAATCACTATGTCGCTGGATTTGAGTACCTACCTTCGAGTACAACAAGATTCACATTTGAAGGATTTTATAAAGGCTATAAAAATTATCCAGTAAGCACGCTAGATAAAATTAGTCTTGCTAATAAGGGGATAGAGTTTGGCGCAATAGGAAACGAACCTATACAACAAGATGGAACTGGAAGGGCTTATGGTTTTGAGTTTTTTGCACAACAAAAATTAACTGAAAAATTCTTTGGTGTGTTTAGTTATACCTTATACTGGAGTGAATTTTCGGGCCTTGATAAAAAGTTAAAACCTGCAAGCTGGGATAACAGACATTTAATCAGTACAACTGTTGGCTATAAGCTACCAAAGAATTGGGAGCTTGGAATTAAATTTAGGTACCAAGGTGCTGCGCCATACACGCCTTATAATTTAGAGCAAAGTAGATTGAATTTTTTAACATTAGGGTCTGGCGTATTTGATTACGATCAAGTCAACACCTTAAGATTAAAAGCGTTTCATTCTGCAGACCTTCGTTTAGATAAAAAATGGAACTATAAAAAAACTACTTTTGATTTTTACATCGATATCCAAAATTTTTATGCATCTAAAAGTACAGGATCACCACAGTATACTTTTAAAAGAACAGAGGATAATGCTAGATTCTTAAGCACCAATGGCAAGCCGGTTCAAACGAATGGCAGCAATGCAATTCCTTATCTACTAGAAAATGCCGAAGGCACATTAATCCCAACTATTGGCTTTATCATTGAATTTTAATTATTTGAACTAATTTCGTCAAATTTTTATTTTATATCTAATTGTAAACAGAATCAACTATGAAAAATATAGATGCCATGATGCCTGAATTGGCAAATTATTTTGCTGATTGTAACCAATCTAATCATGCCATATCAGAGGCTTCTGTTGGCTGGCACTTAGAACATAGCTTATTAGTGATTAAGCAAATCACATCGACTGTAGCACAGTCAGAACCTAAGCTGTATAAATACAAGTTCAACTTTTCGCGATTCTTTGTCTTTTTGACAAAGACCATCCCAAGAGGTAAAGCAAAAGCCCCAAAAGTGGTGATTCCTTCAGAGGAAATTACATTAGAGACTTTACAAGAGAGTTTAAAAAATACCTATGGGGCTATTACTTATTTAAAAGATTGTGAGGAGCGCCAATATTTTATGCATCCATTTTTTGGACAACTCAATAAAAAACAAACCATCCAATTTTTAGCGATTCATACCGAACACCATTTAAAAATCGTTAGAGATATTTTAAAATAGGGTAGACTTAATTTTCATTCAAGGTAGAAATACATTTTATAAAGTCATCTTCCTTCTTGATTTTTAAATTATTTTTTTGAAGAATACTTTGAATTTTTGTTGCATCTGCTTTATAAAGACTTAATAAATCCTCATTTGATTTAGGTGCTTTTTTTAAACTCATAGATTGATCATACAAGAATAATCTTGGAAATTGCTCAATGGTTCTTAGCATCGTTGCACTGCTATATGGTTTTGCTTCCGTTACTTGCACAAAAAAATATTTCAGCAAACTGACTTTTCCTTTTGTAAGTACTTGGTAAATTGTTTTTTGATTTTGTTTTTCATAAACAGGGAAACCATATTCAAAAAAAAGCAAGTTGCCATTTTTATTCAATTCAACTAGTTTAATGGCGGGTAATACAGCTAGTTCTTTACCTTCTGCTGTTTTATAAATTACCTCATTGCTTAATAAATTAATTTTTACAAGGACATTTTCATAGCGTTGTCCAGTTGCCAATACAATATTTGCTGGTAAAAATTCAGCATCAAAAAAAGGAGATCCATAATTTTCCATATCCACACCCATATTGACCATTTTACCGTTGCCATCTGTTACCATTAACACAGATTGACCTATGTCTTTCAAACTAAAATTATTTAAAGTTTGAGCTTGGGTTAAATGGCTGATAATTAAGAGACTACAAAAAAATAAGGCCTTTAGTATATGTTTCATATTAGGGAGATTTGTAGTTTAAAAGTAAGATTAATTCATCTAAGGGCACCTTACTTTACCTATTTTATGACTAATGCATTATAAATCAACTATTTAGCCCATAATTAAGAAAAGTCATCTAGAATAGATAGCATATCATGATATTAAATCTTTAAATAATGGGTATTCAATTGGATTATGTACTAACATTTGTTACGCCTCATTTTTATTTTTTTTGTTGGTTTTTAGTTATGATATTGTTAATTCTTCATTATATTCGTTTGCTAAATGAAGGATTTTTACCGCTTATCACAATAGGCTTTTAAACATCCTTCTTTTTACAGAAAAATTTTAATTACAAAACAAAACAACATGACTAAAAAAATCATTGTAAGTGTTTGTGCTTTCTTAATGACCATCATGGTCGGTTTCGCACAAACAGTTACTATAACCGGAAAGGTTATTGATGAAAAGAATGATCCTGTTGCCGGAGCTAGTGTGCTTGAAAAAAGCACTTCTAAAGGGGTGAGTGCCGGCAATGATGGTACATTTACTATTTCAGTAAAAAAAGGCGCTACTTTAATGGTTTCAGCTTTAGGCTTTGAAAGCAAGCAAGTATCTGCTAGCAACACTAACTTAACAATCGTTTTGACTTCTGATGTGAAGGCTTTGAGCGAGGTTGTAGTTACAGGTGTTGGTGCAGCTACAAGTAAAAAGAAGTTAGCGGTTGCAGTTGAATCTGTAAACCTATCTAGCCAGGTTAAAGTACCTACAGGTGATGTTGGTCAACAATTAGTTGGTCAAATCGCTGGTGCGCAAATTAGCAGTACCAACGGTAACCCTGGTCGTCCTTTACAAATCTTATTAAGAGGTATTAACTCTGTACAAGGTGGAACTTCACCAATGATCTTGATCGATGGTATTGAAGCACGTGGTACAAGTTTAAACTCAATTGACGTAAACATCATCGAAAGAGTAGAGGTAGTACAAGGTGCTGCTGCTGCATCTTTATATGGTGCGCAAGGTGCGAATGGTGTAATCCAATTATTTACTAAGAAAGGTAAAGCTGGTAAAGTAAACATTGAATTTAGTTCTAGTGCAACAACCAATGAATTATTAAACATTGGTGGTTTAGCTAAAGCTAAAAACCATGCATTCGTTACTGATGCAAACGGTAATGTATTGACTGGTTCTGGTGCTATAATGACTTTAGATCCTTCTACTTTAGTTTACAATGGTGACGTTCAGTATAACTCTTTAGGTTTAACGAGTTACCAAAACAAGCCTTATGATAAAAACTTAAAGTACATCGACCACTACAAGATGTTCTTACAACCAAGTAACGCATTGAACAATTCATTGACAATGTCTGGTGCAAAAGATAAGTTTGATTTCTTATTCTCTGTGTCTAACAACCAACAGAATTCAAACTTCATCAATAATGGTGCGTTTGCTCGTTCTAACTTAACTTCAAAATTAGGTTTTGAATTAGCGAAAGGTTTGAAATTTACAAGTACAACGCAGTTAGTATACACTAAAAATACTTTGAATGACCAAACTGGTCGTGGTATCGTATTTGCGATCAACAACGCGCGTCCATTCTTACCGTTTGATCAAAAGAACGAAGATGGAAGATATGCAACCTTCTTTGGTGCTGCTGGTGGTGTGAACCACTCAAATCCATTTGCTACCAATCAAGATACAAGAACTTTGATTGCTACAGTAGATGTGATCCAAAGCTTTAACTTAAACTATAAATTGCCTAAGTTTTTGGAATTCGATGCTAAATATGCATTGAACTATTCAAATCGTAACACAACTTATACTTATGATGAGCAGTGGGGCAACAAAAATAGAGTGTTACAAAATCGTTATGAATATAACTATTCTCCAGCACCTACAGCCTTCACGACTGGTGAGATCGACAATATCGTAAACAGAACAACTTTCCAAAACTTTATTGGAACAGTGAACTTCCGTACCGATTTTGAAAAAGATTTCAATATCAATATTCCTTTAAAAACTTTCACAACTGCTGCATTTGATTACCGTCGTAATCAATATAAATCATTCTATGCTGCAGGTTTTGATGGTCCTGGTTATGCACCATGGAATATGTCTCAAGCAGCTACTTACAGAATAGTATCTGATTATATTGAGCCATTTGTGACTTATGGTATCTTAGCGAATCAAAGATTTGAGTACTCTAACTTTACAGGATTCTCTGTAGGTGTTAGATCTGACTACTCTTCTGCGTTCGGTTCTGGTGCAACAGCTCAAACATTCCCTAGAGGTGATTTCTTCTTCACATTATCTAACTTAAAGTTCTGGCAAGATTCAAAAATCTCTAATGTGATTTCTGAAATCAAATTAAGAGCAGGTTATGGTGAGGCAGGTATCCAACCAGGCGCATTCCAACGTTTTACAGTATTGGGTGCTGCTAACTTAGGCGGATCAAGCGTATTTACTTTCCCTACAACCAATCCAAATCCAAATTTATCTGTAGAGTTATCTAAAGAAACTGAATACGGTACAGATATCACTTTGACTTTAGGAAAAGGAAAGTGGTTAAAAACAGCGAACGTTTCTGCAACATTATGGAACAGAGAAACAGCAAATGCAATCTATAGTACAGACGCTGCGCCTTCTACAGGTGTGGGTGGTAAATTGGATAATGCATTTGGTTTAAAATCTAACGGTTTACAAGCTTCTTTAAACTTGAATGTATTTTCTGGAAAAGATTTGACTTGGGATTTCATCACCAATTATTCTAAACAAAATTCTGAGATCTCTTATGTGAAAGGACCTCCAGTTATTTTATTATCTGCTGCAGGTAGTGTAGGTATCACATTACAACAAGGCTATAAAATTGGACAATTCTTTGGATTTAAGTTAATGAAGTCTTTGACAGAATTAAATCCTGCAACTGGCTTACCAGTGATCCCAGAAGCTTCAAGATCTCAATATGAAGTAGCTAGCAATGGTTGGGTTGTGAACAAAGCAACTAAGCAAACGGTAGCGGTTCCTGGTCAATCTAGCTTAGGTGATCCTAACCCTAAATTCAACATGAGTTTCATTAATAATTTACAGTACAAAGGAATCGTTACATTCAATATGCAATGGGATTGGGTTGCAGGCGCACACTTGTACAACCAAACTAAGCAATGGATGTACCGTGATGGTATCCACGCTGATTATGACATTCCTGTTACTATCAATGGTGAGACCCAAGCTTACACTGCTTTCTACAGATCTGTATATGCTGGTGGTGCTGCAAATGGTACTAAGAACTATTTCTACGAAGACGCTTCTTTCTGGCGCTTAAGAAATCTTTCTGTAGGAGTTGATATTGCAAAATTGACTAAAATCAAATTTGCAAATCGCTTACAATTAGTATTCTCAGGTCGTAACTTGTTAACTTTCACTCCATACTCTGGTATGGATCCTGAGGTAAACTATTCTACGAACTCAGCATTTGATCGCGGTCTTGACCACAATACTATTCCTAACACAAAATCTTACACTGTAGGCTTGAACGTAGGATTTTAAACCTTAACTATTAAATTTTTAGCAATGAAGAATAATAAAATTTTGGTTGGAATATTAGGGGTTACTTTAAGCTTAACAGCTTGTAAGAAAGATCTTGATATTACCAACGTTAACTCACCTACTCCAAGTAGTGCACAAAATGAAAATGGTGTAACTGCTTTGGCGCAGGGTACCATTTACTTAAATGGTTTTTACAACTTGAAATACTCTGATGGTGTATACGGCCGTTTCTGGGCTGGCGCCATGGGCTTTCAGGAAATCATGGGTGACGTAGTAGGTGCGGAAGCAGCGAACGCGTTCATGAACCAAATTGGTTGCCCTAATAAGGTAACTTTTGATAACGGAACAGTTGCATTGAATCCAAGTAATCCTAAAACACAGTATGAATTAGTACGTTATGCAAACCAAAACTCACAAGGTGGTAGTAATACGACTTTTTACGAGTGGGCTTATATGTATAACATGATCGCAGCTTCAAATAAAGTTTTGGAGTTGGCAGATAAAACTACATTCACTGGTACTGGTGCTGCAACTAAAAAGGCAACTATCCAGGCTTGGGCTTATTGGTGGAAAGGATATGCTTATAGCAGAATCGG
>Ga0114980_10000714_pt1 | contig 23674 bp, 34 predicted proteins | sample S_140806_EF_Meta_FD_87018 | JGI IMG/M metagenome (GOLD analysis project Ga0114980, IMG submission 87018) | Freshwater microbial communities from Lake Simoncouche, Canada to study carbon cycling - S_140806_EF_MetaG | ecosystem: Environmental > Aquatic > Freshwater > Lake | place: Lake...
CTTGAGACCTGCCTTGACCTGTTGCACCGCCTGATTGCCCGTGAGAGCTCCTAAGGCTGCAACGTATGGCTCGGAATTAATAAGCTTCCAAAGCTTCTGCGCTCCATGATTAGCCAAGGTATGTTCTACCTTTAACGTGTTCTGAAGCTTTCTTACGTCTTGCTCAGTGTAGTTACGAACTATTCCTTGAAATCGATTATCGTTCATGTGGTACCTTTATGCATCATGAAATGTTGGGCAGTTTTACATTCGCTATTTTTCCATCCGATAACTTCACGACTATGCTGCCTTGTTTGTCGTCAGGTTCAAATGGTGGACTTTCGATGATAGGTGAATGAACTTCTGGTTGCTCATACCACTCAGAAGCTTTTTCAATTGATTCATTGACTATGTTATTGATTGTGTTGATGATTCTTTTAGTGAGAACTTCTCGAAGAGATTCTACGTCTTCGAATAACTCTCCCTGAATATCAGAAATAGGTACGAGCTTATTTCCTTTGCCGGCCTTAACAATGTAAGAAACCGATTCCCCAGTTATACTTCGCTTTATAATTTCTTCGACTACTTGAACTGGATATATCTTGGTCTCTTTAGATGTCAAAACGTATATTATTTGTCCTACTTTATACGTTGTTTTTTGCATGACCTTTACTCGTCATCCGCATCATCTTCTTCTTCAGCTTGCTCTTCTTGCTGAACGTAATCTGTCGCAACTTCAAAAACTCCTAGCTCAGGAGGTGCTGTTACCGTAATGATAAAATCAGGAGCCTCTTCATTTAAAGGAATCTCTCCTTCTCTGCATAAGGACACGAGTTTATTCCAGAGTTTTGTTTCGATGATCTGTCTACCTTGACCTGTCGCAAGAGATTGACTGACTGTTGTCTTTAAGTCGACGGGTAAAGATATGCTAAAAAGATCTCTAAGATGTATTAGCTCAGGTAGAGAAAGTTTTAATGTAAACGTCTTTTTGGGTTTTAGAAGAGCAGAGTGTTTATTTTCCATGTTTTTTCCTTTCATGGGCTGGGTTGGACGCCTGTCAACGCTTCAAGAAAAAGGTCATACGTATCTTTATGTTCAACCCCTTGCTGAATTTTCACAACGCGTAGAGCCGCTTGCAGAGTTTTCATATCGAGTTTTTCAGTGTACTCCTCGATGACCTCTTTGCGATCTGTCTTCAACAGCTCGATTTCATTGTCAATTGACTCGATCTTGTTAATAAATTCTTTAACCAAAGCCCTCAAGGTATTGATCTCATCAGGCTGCATCGTCTCGACATTGTAATTTTTTGCATTACGCTTAGGCATGTCTCCAAGTATACTGCAAAACGAACATTATGTTTAGATGTTTTCTGCTTCAATGCCAAAAATTCTTGCAATCTCAGAAATTTCTTTATTGTATCGATCGTAAATAGAACCTTCTTCTTTAATGACGTTTTCTGGAATTCCTGCACTTAGCATACTTCTTAGCATGCCATCTCTTTCTTGCTTCAAAGCTCTTATTACATTTACGAAAGTTTTCTGTTTTAACGACTCCAAAATCTCGTCCAGTTTTTTCTTTTTTTGTTCTTCTGGCAAGCTACTAAGAGATTCTTCCAGCTGTCTTATTTTATCATCAGACACGCCTAGATCTTTCAGTGTTTTTATACCTTTTAACTTCGTCAATTTTTCTCTTACTTCATTGAAATGATTATTTACAAGAGATTTTATCTGCTGCATGTGTTGACGTAATTCAGGCTTGACGTTATTTGATAAGCTCTTGTCTTCATCGCCGCCACCAGATCTTAGAGAAAGCAACCTTTTTACATCAATTTCGCCCTCACGGTCATCATCATCTTTTTTGTTTCGATTACCATAAATCTTTTTGGCTGCGGCTACTCCTGCAACGCCCAGGCCAGCACCGACACCCTTGGCCGTTTTTACAGCGGCTGCGCCAAGACCAAGTTTGGTTCCGACCGCCGCACCGGCCCAACCACCAGTAGCCATTGCCATCATGGCGCCGAGGGCCATACGAGGATGATCTACCACGGCTTTTTTAGCAACGAAAAGAGCTGGATTATATAAAAAGGCCAGCGTCGTAACCCCGCTTTTGTCTAAAACGTCCCACGCTTCAGCGTAGTGTTTGCCATATTCTTTTCGTACCTTTGAGATATCTTTCTTAAATTCATCATGAATTTTTTTATATTGACCTTCATACTCCCCGCCTGAAGCGACACTTTTTATTGCTTCAGCGGTTACTTTACCTAATTGTTTTAGGCTTGCCCCAATTTCCTTAGATTTGCCTATAGCGACTTTGAACACACGTAAAATGGGATCAACTGCAGCTCCAGCAAGAGTTCTAGATCCACCAACGGATTTTCCCACGCCTGAACCAAACGAGCTCCCTGATCCGCCATAAGAAGAATCGTAAAAAGAAGAATCATAATCTTCTTTTATGATTCTTCTAACATATTCTCTTAATAATTTCGACTCTTTTTCAAAGTTATTCATGGCCATTAAATATCAACTTTTTTCCTGTTATGCTTTCCCATTTTTTAGCCAAGGATATTTCAAAATCGTTCATCGACTGTTTTTTAGTGACAGGATCTCTTGTCGAAAAACGTTTCCTATATTGAGGGGGCAAAGACTTAAGAAGTTCTTTTTTTATAGTAATCCAATCGGATACACTGGAGGTATATCTTGCCACAAAGTTTAGAGATTCATCTATTGCTTCTTCTTCTGTCAATCACTTCCTCATTTCCAGTAGGATCAGCGCGGCGTCTATGATGGGTTGCTGATAATGATATATTTCAGGTAAGCCTTCTGTGTTAAACCATTGAGCTGCTATCACTTCTGACGCTTCACTGCTGTCGCTCCTTGGTACGTTATCACATGTTTGAATCGCCAGAAAAGGCACCACAATTTTTTTGCTCTTTTTTCTAATAATTGACACGTGGGGTAATTGTGTGATTATTTTAATGTCAATTCCCGTTTCTTCTTTGACTTCTCGTATTGCGGTTTCCGTGTAAGTCTCGCCACTTTCCATGTGTCCCTTGGGAATTCCCCACGCATCGTCTTTAGCGAATTGTTTTATTAACAAAATTTGTGAGCCGTGGGGCCCTTTTTTGTAAACGACGGCACCACAGGAAAATATTAAGGGCAGCATGAATGAATAAAATTATCCTATTGAAAAAATAAATATAGGAATCAAACATTATATAAATGCTATTCAAGAGATCTAAACTATGAGCTAGATCTCTTGAAGTTATTCTTTTCAGCCTTCGAAATTTTCAGCATCTCTAAGGGCATTTTTCAACTGTCTTTTTATGTCATTCACTATGCCTCTGTAGTATGCTCTTTTCTCTGATCCTTTTTTCTGCTTGTCACGCCAATACTCTGCATCCTTAAGACGACGTTGAAGATCCGCAATATGCTTTTTAGAGCCCCACTTCGCTTTTTTTCCATCAGAAATGTCAGCTTCTCTAATTTTCTTTTCTAAAATTAGTTTAACATATTCAAGTAAAATTGTTTCCGAATCCGACATTTTCAACCTTATCTACAGCATTTTTGAATGCTCCAAATATATACATGCGTATATGCTCGTTTGACACGTTTTTGGTTTCGTTCAGATTAAATTGAGCAGCAACCTTTTCAAGAAATCCAGGTTTTATAGTAACTTCGAGTGTGCTTCCATTTGGAAGCAAGATGTTTCTAACGTTTTCCATGAGCAAATAATACTATTTTTTAGTTGCTTTTATAGGAGGAGTCGTGTCTTCTACGGAAGTAGCACTCTTTTCTTTATCTTCGCCAGGTTTTTTAATCACATTAGGTTTTACACCAACTTTTTGTTTTCCAGGTTTCTTTTCCATCGTTACTTTTGCAGGACCCTCGGCTGGCTCAGTCGCTTCCTCTCCTGGAGTACCTACAGTAATAATTTCTGATATACCTTTTAAGAATGAAAACAAGGCAGTTTTTTCGGCATCATCAAGATCATTCATGTAATCTTCCATGCCTTTTTTAACCTCTTCATCCTTCAGCGATTTACCAGATCGAATGATGTTTAACTTTTCTATCACATCTTTTACTTCGATCTTACCTGAAGACAGCTTCTCTTCATCTTCTCCTTCTACGATCCTTTTACGTAGAGAATCATCGATCACTGCGCTTAAAAATTCTCGAAGAGACTTTCCATTAGCTATTGTCGCATTCGGTTTCGACATCACTTCACCTTCACAAATTTAACTCTATTTGCCGAGCGTTCTGTGTATTTTTTCGCGTATTTTCTTTGAGGGGTTTCTTCAATAAGTTCAGGGTTCTTTTTAGACTCTTTGATCAAAATATCATCCATGAATTTATCAAAATTGTAATTTTCTTTTTCGTCCTGCATATAGAACTCCTGATGTTAATTAGGCTTTTAAATGATCTTTTTATTGTTTTTTAGCCACAACATTAAAATGCAAGATTGCTTTTCAAAATCAAGCTCAAATATTCTGGCTGCAAATACGCAAAAAGACCCTTCTAGATTTATGATCACATCTTTATGAAGTAAACTAACTCTATCAAAATTTAAAAAATCTTTTTTAGACAATACGTCTATCGCTTTTTTTAAATCTACTTTCAATTCTATTTCAGGTTCTTCAGTTGCGGCAAAAGAAAACACTGGACCTGACAACTCAAAATCATTGACTTCATCATGAAAATAAACTAGAGCTATTGACTTCAACGCAGGGGTTAAAGATTCTTCACTCAGTTCAGGCAACTGCTGAAGCAATTCTTTGCTCATCATTATTTTTGAATCATTCATCTTTTGAATTATACGCTATGTCTTTACGAATTGTATCCGCGTAAGAACTATATTCTTTATCAAGTTCAGTAACCTTATCTACGTCTTTAGTAATCAAACGTAAAATTACATTATTTTTTTCAATCGTGATATTAGCGTGATGTCCGCTGCTCATCTCATAATTCAAGATAGAATTTATAAACCTATTTCTGTCGTCAAGGTTTTCAAAAATAAACTTTTTTGTCAAAAGTCCATTTTCGTTCTTCCATCTTTCAATTGCAAAGACGGGTATTTCTGCAGGTTTGACTGCCTTTATGGGCAAGAAATTTTCTACAATAGATCTTGAAGAAGTTTTAATAAAGTTTTTATGAATATCGGTTAATTTCATAGAATAACCGTTCCTCCAACGACAGCGGCTTCGGTGAAAGAAGATCCGTTAGTCCAAACATTCAACTTTTTATCTATTATCGTAGATCCTCCATTAAACTTCAAATTTCTCTCTTTACCAACTCTGCTAGAAACAATAACGTTAGAGTTAGTCTGTTCTGCAAGCTCTACCCAAGAATTATCTGGGTGGGTAATTTGACCTGACCAGTTCGTTAATAATGCTATCGTATCTACTGAACCTTGCCTATAAAATCGGAAATCCGGCTTGTAGAATTTATATGATTCTCTATAATTGTTAAGAGAATCTCTACAAATCAAAGCTCCTAATCGACCTGCGCGAGTTGTGACAACAGGATTTACAGACTCTGAAGGTTCAGCCCACAAGTAATCATTAGCCCACAAATTGTGTTTTTGGTAATTAGCTACTAATCCAGAAGGGCCTACAACAGCAGCAGAATTATAAAGCTTTCCTTCTAACAATTCAACATACCCAAAAATAATATGACAATTACAATTTTTTGCGATTGTAAGAAAAGCTTCCGTCTGATACCCGCTCTTTGTTTGAGAACATTCAGCGGCTTCTTTATAGTCCCTTAAAGTATATCCGCTTATACACAGTTCAGGTAAAACAACGACAGCTGCTCCTTTTGCTGCAGCTTCAAAAGCAAGAGAACGAGCTGTCGCCAAATTTTCATGAACTTCAAGAATCTTTGGATCGAACTGAACAGCTGCAACAACAGGAGCAGATTGTACGAACATAATTCACTTCTTTCTACGAACTTTAACAACAGATTCTTCAACAGCTGAAGAACCTTCTGCTGTTTTTTTCACTTTTCGTAAGTTCTTGTCTAGAAATTCTCTAAACCCATCAAGCTCTTTCACTACGCCTGGGTTGTTTTTCAACATTTTAACTTCTTCTGCGTCAAGTTCACCGGAGCTCTTTAGAAAATCTATGTAATCAGACATGGTCTGTAACACTATTATTTCTAATTCTTCTGGATTGAGGAGATCCATTGTCGTAATAAATTTGGCTTTTGCAAGAGCTTTTTCAACGGCTTGCTTTGCGCCTGATTCTGCTGCAAATCCTAGTTCTTTAGCAATCTCCTTGAACGATGCTCCACCGACGTCAGACATCATTACATTTTTTCTTGCTTCAGGCTCTGAACTTGCTGGTTCTTCTTCTTCGATATCAGACATTTTCATGGTTTGAAAAGTTTTTTGAAGCTGTGCTTTGTTCTTTTCAAACTTTGCTTTTTTCTCAGCAGGTTCGCCACCGAGGGCAGAAGCCCCAGCAGGTACTTTGGTAACAGGCGGATACTTAGAAGGATCCACTTGCGGTAGCTCGCTCCACAATTTATCAGCTGCAGCTTGCTTTTTTTCACTCGCAGAAATTTCAGATAGCATCTTTCTTACAGCGAGTCTTATTGATTCTTTGACGTCATTTTTGCCCATTTTTTCCTCTTGCTTTTGCAACGAATCTTTTATTGTTATATAAACCTCAGGAACTTCATCATCATTAACATTACACAACATCCGTAGAGCCGACAAAAGTTCTGTTTTATTCTTTGGAATAAAATTGTCATTAGTAGAGTCTACTTCAGGAGCATCAGGTGCCACAACGGGATTAACGTTGACCGGCATCGTTACTGAAGGTTGAGAATCTGAATGATATGAACTCATTTCTTCTCGCAAAATTTCTCGTAACGCTGATTCTGCTATAATAACTTGCTTCATGATTATCTCTGATAACTATCAAGTTGTTATCCAATTTGATCGTTTTGAGAAGATTTTGTATCGTTTGCGTACTTTGCGTCCGTCAATCGACGACCGAAATACAAACTTAATGCAGGAAGAAAATAAGCCATACAGGCGCCGACGTCGAAAGCTCGAAATGATATAGGCCCGATCTTTTCAAATGTTGCTGCTAAATAAACCAACGTTGTCACGATGAATGACATAGTTGCGAAAGTTACGCTAACTGATTTGCGACCTTTATCATTCCGCATCCACCACCAAGGAACAACATTTCCTTTTTCAACATCAGGATCTACTGGTTTTAATTTTCGAGATGCGAAGGTATCTACTGGAGGTACTGATAGCGTTCTTTTCATAATATTCCTCAATTACCTGCTGCAACTATTACAGACGCCGTTGCGGTTGCAACGACGACACCTGCAGCTAATCCTAAAATCGCCCATCCTACGGGATTTGGTCTTGATTCAATTTCAGCACGTAAAGCTGCATCTAATGAAGCTATTTGCTTTTGTTGGTTAATCAAATTAGCCTCTATAACTTTTTTGTCAGCGGTACAACTGTTTTGTAAGATGCTTTTTTCATATTCAAAATTAACTTTGGTTTCGGCTTTGGCCTTATTCACCTCAATTTTAATTTCTTCTGATTTTGCGTTCAATTCCGCGATAAGACTGGAAACTGCTAGAGGAGACAATAAAACACCTGTGAAAGGAGCAAGCTGAAATTTCTTTAATGGTGACAAAGAGGCTCCTACGTCTTTTTCAGCTTTTGGAACTTCTGGGGCTACTTCTTCTACCAGCGCAGTTATACTAGGTTTCGTAAGTTCATCTGCATATGATAAAGAAGATTGAACTAATATAGAAGTGCTAATCAATATCGCTAAAATTTTCTTCATGATCACTCCGGTAAAATTACCTTAAATCCAGTTGCCTCAGAAAGCTTTTTAGCTAGAGCATCAGGATCATTAGAATATTTTTCCATCAATTCTTTTATTTCTTCTTTTTTCTTTTTATCAAGCTCTATTTTAGCTTTCTCGTATTGTCTTTGGACTTCGTCGAGTCTTTTTTGAAGAAGCTCTAACGCCTTAGCATTCTTTTCTCTTTCTTCACGTCGAGCTAATTCAATCTGCTTTATTTGATCTTCATAAGATTCTCTAATTACGCTTATTTGATCAAGCAAAGAAGTTTTTTCTTTCTTTAAGAAAAGAAAAGTAATAGCAACACCAAAAGCAGCAACAAAATAACCCCAGTTTTTTTTGCAAGTTAACCAAAACTTTTGAAAAAAAGCATAAGTCTCAGATTTAATTCGGCTTTTCATTCTTATCATTTTTTTTGCTAATTAAAGTTGAATTTAAGCTTTTCGTAGCAGCAGTTGAATTATCATGAAGTTCCATTAATTCATCTATAAATGTTTGCTGAATTTGAACAGCTTGTATGAGAGATGTTACTGTTTCTTTTAACTTTTTCACTTCTTTCGCTAAAGCTAAGGTTTCTTTAGTCAATGACACAAACATGCTAGACGAATTTATTAATCTATCTGCAATTACGTCAAATAGGGTTTTTTCTTGTTCTTGCTCTTGTTTCTTCTGCATTAATCATATTATAAAGCGTGTTATGATCTAGTTCATCGACACGCTCTTTAGTTGCTATTATTCTAGACTTAGTAGGTTTATCAAGCTCTGCTTGTGCTCTTTTTATGGCGAGATCTTCTAAAAATTTTAGAGCTTTTTTTTCATCATTTACGATATGATGAGCAAATTCGTCAAATACAGCTTGTATAGAAAGTTGATAGGCAAATAATTTTTCTCTTAATTTTAAATGAACGTCTTTTTTGAGTTTTACATGAATACACTTTCTATCATGTAAAATATCAGTTCTTATCAAGTCGCACCCCCCGATGGACCTAAAGCTCTGTCGGCAGGAGGTGCTAGATAAGGTTCATCTGCTTGTTCTGGGTGATCTACGAAGATATCAAACTGTTCTGATAAAATCTCCTTAAATTCCTTAGCGGTTAAAGCATCATAATTTTTTAATAAGAAATTTGTAGCTCTTTTTGCTATCGTCAACTTTATTTCAAGTAAAGAATCGTAATTATCGATAAGCCTTACCACACCAACAGCAAAATTTTCTAAATCTATGTCCTCAACAGACAGCTTTTTCTTGTCCGCAGAATCTTTCTTGTCTTCCTTAGACTCTTTATCATCTTCCGCCTCTAGCAGAAATTGACGAGTCAACCTACGAAAATCTGTACCTTCAGCTTTAAGCCTCTTAGCTTCTGATTCATAGTCAACGAAATAAGAATCTATTTGTAAATCCACAGAATCTTCTTTCAGTTCTTTTTCTGGGGATTCTAGAATGACCTTTTTTATCTCTTCAGCAATAATCCTACGAAGTAGACCTGCTGTCATGGACGTTTGCTTCTTATTCTTCATTTCAACGCCTGCGCTATCTGTTCTGCTTTAACTACTCTCTCTTCTACTACATTCCAATTAATTTCTCTCATTTGAGAAACTATGTAGCTCTTTTTATCATTAAGATAATCTCTATGAGCATGTTCCCACATGTCTACAACCATGATTGGATACAACCCTAGCATCACATTCCGATCGTGCAGACCGACGAACGTGTTAACATACCGTTGTAAGAACATGTGATATCCACAAACAGCCCAACCAACTCCTGCAGCTGATGCACAGGCAATAAAATCTCGTTGCCAATCTTCGAATGTGCCGAAGTCTCTCTCAAGCCTGAGATAAGACATGGAATCCATAGTAATTTCTGAATGTGGGTCAAAACAGTTAGCAAAATATAATTCATGTAACCATGTTGCATTTAGATTATAAACTTCATCTTTTTTCAATGAAGCGTATTCAGAACTTCTAGGATTTGCATCTGGTCTATTGACAGAATCTAGCTTGGCAGATACTTTAGTCAAAGATTCAGTATAACCCTTGTAAAGATCATAATGAGCACTTTTGGTTTTTTGGGTAACAAACTCTGTTACCTGTTTAAAAACTTTAGGTTCAGCTACGTATGCTTCCTTTAAAGAATTTGAATCATCAGCAACTTCTTGAAGTTGCGAAACAGGAGCGTGCTTGGCGATGGAGTTCTTGACCACGCTTTTTAAGATGTTATCTAATTCAATTTTATCATTATTGTTTTTGTTCATAATGCAAACTCCATCATTCTCTTTCAAATTCTTCTTCAAACTCTTTTGACGTGATAGTGAATTCTTCGCCAGAAGGTTTTCTTAAAGTAACTTCTTTTTCATTTACGCTGACCACAGTATAAAGAAAATTGTCCTTTTCGACTTTTAGATCTGGAGAGATCACTAACTTTTCTTTTCCGTTCACTCTTGCCAGCATTTTTAAGTTGTCTGAATTTTTTTCTGCTTTTTCAGACAACAATCCATTGACTTTTTTAATCCATTCTTCTCGCATTAAACGGATAATTTCTTTTTCTGATAATTTCTTCATGAATTATACCTAGAGCTGTATAGTAATTATCACGTTAGTTAGACGCAAACAAGATTTGAGGAAAAGAAATTAAGTCTTGATACTTTATACATTTCGTACCGCTGACTTGGAATATTTGGTCAGCAGACGCCTCTTGATCAACATAATCAATATCAAAAACTATTTTTTGTATTCCACTATTTACTATTCTTTTCGCACACATAGAACAAGGTTTGTGTGTGCACAACATTAGCAAATTGTTCCTAAGTTCGTATGGTTTGCAGAGGTGGAACAAGGCATTTTCTTCTGCATGTAAAAATCCAGACCCTCCATGTTCTAAAGAACTTCTTTGATTAGGACCACCTTTATAGCTTCCGTTGTATCCTATTGCACAAACTTCTCTATAATCAGAAGTGATAATAATAGAAGACACCTTATACTTTTCATCATACGAAAGCGTTGAAAGTTCTTTACACATTTTCATAAAAACTTCAAGCTTTTGCAAATGTCTATTAAAATCCATAAAATCACCTTGAAGGATCAAAGATCAATGGATGACATTTTAAGCATCTAGGCTCGTAAAGTTCAGACCCACCAACTTCAATCTCATCTCCGCCCATTTGCTTCTTGTAAGTGTAATAAGCGTCTCTGCTACAGACTGTACACACTGCACTTCTCTTTTCTACGTGCGTAGTCCAAGGCAACATTTTTTCAATCTCGTCAAAAGGTTTACCAGTGGCTGATAAATCCAAAGATGAAACGACAACTGAATATCCGCTTCTGTATAACCAAATAAGAACTTTTGCAATTCCAGGTATCATAAAAGCTTCGTCGACGGCAACGACGTGCGGATTTTCTTCCATCTCTGATAACTTTTCTAAGATGTCGCTTCCTTCTTTGATACAAGTTGCTGCCACTTTCCACCCACTATGAGTGCAAACAAAATCTTCAACGTACCTATCGTCAAGCTTTGGTTTAAAAACAATGACCTTTTTGTTTTGGTATCTAAAACGATCAATTGAAGATAGAAGCCCAGTCGTTTTTGAGCTGAACATAGGACCGCAATATAAAATAAATTGAGGATTTAGCAGCATAAAATTCCTTATTTGTTAAAAAACTTATATCCCTCGAAGCTGACTTGGTTCATGATTTTTTTCTGATGTTCAGCAGAAAATTTAAACGATCTATGAGATGCAAGAATAAGCAACCAATCCTTCCAATAATCTTCAATAACGTTATTCGATAGTAACCTATCGATCTCTTGGTACGAACCAGCATTTCTGCAGGCTTTTTCAAAACTCATCATATTAGAGATCGGTACTTCCTTGTTAGGTAAAGCAGGCATTTCTATTGAAGAGTTGATAGGTGAAGACAAGATTTCTTCTACCATCTTGAAATGTCTCTCGTATATATGAAGAGAATTACTGACATGTGTATACGTCCCCAACCCTATTGGTCTATTTAGCCTGTTAGATAATTCAGAAGCTAGTAATTCTTGGAACAAAGTAAAAGCAGGGACGTCGTACGCTAATCCTAGAATTAGATCAGATGAACGCATAGAAACGACCATATGAACCAAATCGTTACGAAGAAAAAACTGCAAGCTCAACGTGCAAGGCACGTCCTTCTTTGCCAGGATAGAATCCTGCGGCGATCTGATATGTATGACTGCTCTTCTGGAGTCTTGGTCTGCAATCAGCTCATCAACGACGTACCTCCATTGCGTCCAAGCGGGGTCTAATTCCCCTGCTACTCTAGGGTGAGGTTTGAATATACGAGCTCCATAGGCGCTGTTAGCAGTTACTCCATCATCAGAAATGCTTTTCCAAAAAGAAGAGTAGTTAGAAATCCATTCAGTGGAATCATCGCCTGACAAATACCACAACGATTCTGCAATAAGATAAGAGATGCTAAAATCACGACCGGTGAGAAAGGGCAAACGATCTCTTGGGTTCGTAATGCTGAAACTCACGCCCAATTTTTCTCTAATTTTATAACCACGGGGAGCAGAAGAAAACTCAGGATGTTCATAGACATCAAGAAGCAAGTTTCGATAGGCTTCAGTAAAGCTAGAAAAATTCTTCATATATTTCCTTGATCATCCAGTGATAGAATTAATTCCCAATTATCTTGGTACCACTGAATGGTCTTTTCCAATCCTTCCCAAAAATGCACAAGAGGAACGTACCCTAATACTTCTTTTGTTCTACTGACGTCTGCTTGTGTGTGCATGACATCTCCTGGACGCCATGGTGCATCATGGTATTTGGAATCTGGGAATTTTTTCAACAAATATTGCAAAATTTCTTTATTCGTCGTTCTATCACCACATGCTACGTTTAGCGTTTCAGCCGCAATAATCTTATCAGACATTGCTGCGCGTAAGCACACGTCTACGACGTTGTCTACGTAACACATGTCTCTTGATTGAGACCCATCCCCATCGGAACGCATGGATTTCCCTCTCAAAATCGCATTTACCCATGCAGAAACCGCAGTGGAATAAGGAGAGTTGCCTAACTGATTAGGACCAAAAACGTTAAAGAAACGTAGACTTGCTGAGTCTAATCCAAAATTGTCGTAGTAGATCTTCAAATAGTCTTCTATAATCGATTTTTGAAATGCATAGGGAGATTTAGGATTTTTCAGTTCTTTTTCTTTGGTTGGCAAATTTTCAGCTCCTCCGTACACAGAAGATGAAGAAGCAAAAACGAAACGTTTTATATTGCCTTTGCAAGCGTCTATCAATCTAAGCGTTGCTGACACATTGGTTTCATTAGTCTCTAATGGGTGTTCAACAGAATAACTCACTCTAGGAATAGCAGCCAGATGAACAACAACATCGTATTCTTTATTTCTAATTTTATTCAAAATGTGAGCAGAATCAAAATTACAAATATACAGATTATTTGTTCTCAGTTGATGAGGAACAAAAGAGATGTGACCATTCAACAAATTGTCTACAACATCCACGTAATGTTCTTCTTCAACACATTTACGAGCTAAATTGCTGCCGATGAAGCCTGCTCCCCCAGTTACTAAAATTCTCATATGATTTATACCTTTTCAATTATACAACTGTTGTGACGAATATTTACAATTATGAGAACGTTTAATGTCATCAATAAGTCGACTAACGTTTCAGAAGCAGACTTAAACTTAATGGTTGAAGCCTGCAAGATACAAATGAATCAACATGCTGCCCCGCTCCTGGAAAGGGTGCCGTGGGAGATAAAGGTAGGTGGTAATGATGGATTCCCCGTGGTTCTTATTGACTCTCCAGATGTTGCTGGTGCTCTTGGATACCATACGCAAGATCCTGACGGAAGAGTTTGGTGTAGAGTTTTTACGGACCCGCTACTAAAACACGGTGGAACGGTATTAAAAGGAACGCATGCTGTTTCTACTGTCCTATCGCATGAAATATTAGAGACTTTCTACAATCCTTACATTAACTTGTGGTCCAACAGAGGGGATCATACCTTCGTGGCCCTAGAGCTTTGTGACCCTGTCCAGGGAGATTCCTACGAAATTGATGTTAACGGTGTGACGGTTTCTGTCTCTAACTTCGTGCTTGAAGCTTGGTTTGATAAAGAAATGTCAAAAGCGGGTAAGTTCGACTACATGAACACGTTAAAAAAACCCCTAGATATGACTAGAGGCGGTTATACTATCATTTTTAATAGTGAAACAGGCGAAGTCAAATCAGTCTTTGCAAGTAAAGAAGGAGAAGACTTACACAACCTGTTAAAACCTGGTCATCCTGCTTCTAGATCTTCTCGCAACAAAAGTGATTGTCCATTGAGACAACACTCACTGCCTACTTACTAAGAAGATTTTGAAGAGTAGTTATCAGCAGCCCAACCAGAACCCTTCAAAACGAATGTTGACTTGCTTATAAGCCTTCGTAAAAAGTCAGTCTTGCAACGAGGGCAATTTGTCAATGGCGGATCTTTAATTGATTGTTGCGCTTCAAACTGATGATTGCAGGCTTTACATTCATATTCATACGTCATGTGATTCCTCCTTGCGAAGTAATTTTTACAGGAAACATAACTGAAGTTCCAATAAGTTGAGACGTTCCCGGTTGCCTAACGAAGCTTAAAGGACCATTTGCGGTAGCAAGATCGCATTTCATTGGATCTTGCAGAACATCAGATAAACGGTGTATAACACCATCAATCCAACAAGCTTGAGAAACTAGCTGGCAAATCTGAGAATAGTCAGAATGTTTCATATCGTGAGCAGTTGCATTTGGCTGAATTACTGAGATATTCATTCCATTCAACTTATTTTGTTTAGATCCTGTTGGATAGCCTTTTATACCTTTATAGTTCGCACCGACAAAGTGCCAACCATAATTGCAAGCTTTCCTAGGATTTGCATCTAATTTCTTATCTAAAATCCAATGCTTTCCAGGAGAAGCCACTAGCCCCGTCACCTTCATCCCCATTTTTCCATCGACCATTCGACTATGTTTAATCATAGAATCGACTGTCGAAGATATCAACATGGGACATGGTTCTACTCGATGTGTGGCATTGATGAACATCAAATCAGCAATGTGTGTTGTCAACAAAGACGCGTTAAATACATCGGCTAATTTTTGTTGAAGCTCTGCAGATACATTGACTCTCACACCATCGATTTTCAATGCATCGTTCATCACGTTGAACTTGATGGTTCTTCCACCAGAAGAAAATTCAAGAGGAAACCATTCAGCATCAAAATTGCCAGCTAAGACTTGATCAAAAATGTATTTTTCTCTATCAGCTAATTTTTCAGGAAAAGTCATAGTCATTTCTTCCAAAAAGAATACATGTTCTTTTCAATCTCATAATCCATATTTTTAATTTGTCTATTTGGTTGCTGCTGAGCCCAGACAAACATCTGCTTGATTGTATCACGAAGATTCGTTTCATCTTTAAAATCTAAAAGCTTATGAGCTTTTGCGTGGTCGCAATAGGCGGTGTGAACCTCATTACGTTTTTCTAGATGAACCTTGGTCGCTTTGATACCAAGTTCAGCTGCAACATCGATAACCAAATCGCAGGCTTCGTTGATCGTAAAATCTTTATCTGCTCCAATATTGAATGTTTCTCCGTCAAAAGAAGACATCAATTTTTCGAATGGGTCCATATAGAACTTGATATCAGAAAAAGCCCTTTTTTGCGACCCATCACCGAAAATCGTAAGAGGCTCACCAATGAGAGCTTTACGAATCCAAATTCCAATAACGTTTCGATACCTGTCCCAAATATTTTGATAGATGCCGACCACATTGTGAGGGCGAACGATACTGTAACGTAGACCGAACATACTGTGAGCTAACTTCAGGTCCATCTCAACTGCATACTTGGCGATTCCGTAAGGATCTTCAGGAGTCGGAAGCTGGTCTTCACTAAAAGGAGGACGACCCTCACCGTAGACCGCCATTGAAGAAGTGAAGATGACTTTTTTCACGTCATGATTGACGCAGGCGTTGATGACGTTTGCCGAGGCCAATACGTTGTTCGTGTAGTTGTAATTCCTAATGAACGGACTGAGGCCTTCAGCAGCATAGGCAGCGAAGTGAAACACGAAATCAGGTTTTTCGGTCTTAAAAACTTCTTCGACTTGCAACCTTTCAGCAAGATCAACTTGATAAAACTTTACAGCCTCTGGTACGGAATCTGCGTATCCTCCACTCAAATCATCGATGCCAACGACGTCATGTCCTTTGGACAAAAGATGACGAGAAAAATTCGCACCTAAAAGACCTGCAACACCAGTGATCAATACTTTCATTTTATTCCTCATACAAGACTTTCAAGAAAACTTATTACGTTGTTAACGGAAAATACATTTTTATTTTGCAAATTTTTTCTTTGCTCTTCTACCAGAGAAACTCTATCTTGATAAGATAAATTACTGATGTGAGATACCAGTTCAACGACATGTTTGGACGTTGTTACTATCCAATCTTGTCCTAACAAATTTGACATCAAAAATTCCGATGGTACCAATGAAGGTGTTCCGACCGCGACGTTTTCTAGATACCTGGGAGAAACAAAACCGCGGCGGGCATATTCTGGTTTTGTTATATGGGTCGTACATATGAATGAATTCAATCGTTTCATCGATTCAAAAAAGTTCAATCGAGTTCCAAATGCCACATTCGGACACGTCGCAATCAAAATAGAAGGACTCTCACGTTCAGGAGATTTTTCTAACCAATTTCCATAAATGGAAGTTTGAATGCCGATATTTCTTAGTTCTGATGCAGGGGAAGAGTAGAATCTTTTGAAAGCTTCGGGACGCTCATAGTTGTTTCCGACGTATCCGTATTCAAAAGACGTTTCAGCAGGATTGAAAATAGATTTCCAATCCGACCAAAACATGAGACGTTCTCGTTTTCTAGTCAGGTTTCTAGGATCAAACGCAGGATCTGCAATGATAGCCAACGGCCACTTTTCTTCATCTTCAGGGGTAACCTTATAATCACAATCCCATATAACCACGGGAATCTTGCCGTGGTAGTGATTTAGAAGTGCATTTTGTCTGCCTAGATCTGGTTCTACTTTTTTATCTCCAGAATTTTTGTAAGTAGGCCATCTCCACTCAACGAATAGAACATCTATATCCGGGAATCCTTCATCGTATTCTACGTTGTTATATGGAACTGCCTCGCGACGCGATTGCAACGAGTAGACTCTATGTCCTGCAGTATGGGCTGCATCCATGAATACTGGACGTCCGTACCGATGACCGTCAGGCGTTTTTGCCTCTCCTAATGTCCCAAGAGGCTCACAAAAACCCCAATAACTAATTCCGATGCGCATCATGCCTCCTTTTTCAAGAATTTACGAATGGTCTCCATTTCCCATTCTAGGTTTTCAGAATCAATACAAAAACGTAATACATCACATTTAGTCCACTTTGCAAATTCTTCATACATATCAGACAATTTTTGTAGATGATATTCACCTATGTCGTGAATATCATCCTTCATTCCTGAATATGAGGTTCTATACGGAATGACGATCTTCACGCCAAACGACGCAGCCAAAAAGTCAATGTGTGACAATGCATCATGATCAGTCTTTCTTCCGTATACCCTAGAATATACCCATTCGGAAGGATAAGACCTGTCTAGAATTGTTGAAGTTTTTGTGTCTCGAAGAAATGTGTAGAAGTAAGGATCTCCATAACGAAGAGCTTTCACGAAGTAGTCTGGATCTGAGCTAAATGCCCTCCATTCCGATTTATTTTTAAAATAAGGAATGCCTAACCGTCTTGAAAGCTCTCTAGCCATCTCAGTCTTGCCGACCTTATCACATCCTTCGAAGATTACGACAGTATGCATGTTATTCATCGATTACCTTAACCTTACTCATGAAAGTTTTATTACCGTAGTTGTCAACAGTGATCTCTGCGATGCAGGTGGAATACTTTGGCAGTTCAGTGTGACCATCCCACCCCCAACAGAAGATTCGACGAGTTTGTCCTCCAAGTCCCATTGCCGTGAGAAGCAAGTATGGTTTTCCGTTCTTCGTCTTTTTTTCCTTAGTGTCTGAGATGATAAACCAATAAACGTCTGTTTGCTCTATGAAGTCGATAGATTTGACTCCTTTTGACTCAAGCTTTTCGATTAGGTCTTGAGAAACGAGGATGTTAGAGTTGAAAGATCCCAAGTACTTCACACTGTTATCAACGAGCTCACCTCGAGTCCACTCATCTATGTCGTCCGTCTCTATCAAGATATTTCTAAAGTTCTCCATGCCAAGAGTGGGATTTTTCTTAGTGGTCTTCTTGATATCATTACCTCTATCGATCAAGATATGACGCATCTGTTTATAGCTATTAAATGTTTTTCCTTCTCCAACACAATCAAGAGAATCAAACGCTCGAATGGAGATGAGACCTTCAAAAGCTCGTTTGTTAAATTTAGAGTGTTTCCAGGATCCGTCATCGTTCCACAACATTTCCTCAACGTTCTTGTATGGTCGATTCTCGATGATTTCATCAATGGCTGCCTCTCCGATGCCCTTACAAGACAAGAAGCTTGGCATGAACCGCTTACCTTCTAAGATGGTCCAACTCTTTGTAGCGTAGTTGACGTCAACGGGAACGATCTTATAACCTAGAGCTTTTACCTCAGAGAAAGCCTTAGCGCGTTTCTCATCGTTTCCCGACATGGACTCAAGGTATGCGCAAAGCCATTCCTCTTCGTAATACGTCAAGAGCCAAGCACAGTAATAAGAATCAATGGCATAAGACACAGCGTGAGATGCGTTGAAGCCATACCCTGAGAAGAAGAGAATCTTGTCATAAAGCTCAGAGGCCACCTTCTCATTGACGCCATTCCTAACTGCTCCGGTGATAAACTCTTCCTTTGCCTTACGAGCATCCGCGGCCGCATCGTCTTTCTTCGATGCGCTACGCTTCATGATGTTACGACGGATGGTGTCTGTCTCGGCCTCAGGAAAGCCTGCAACCACGGAGCAGAGACGCATCGTTTGCTCCTGGAAGATGATGCATCCGTACGTTGATTCGAGGACCTTCTTGATCAATGGATGTTGATAATCAATCTTATCAGGATTGTTCTTGGCATCAATGTAGAGTTTATCAACGTTTGCGGCGAGGGGACCAGGACGATAGATTGAAGTCAAGGTCGCAATATCGATGATGCTACGAGGTTTTGCCTTCGTGAATAACCGTTGGGCACCGGTCTGCGTTAATTGGAAGATGCCTGCAAATCTCCCTTCATGATACACATATTCATAGACCTTTTGATCATTCAAATCAATGTTCTTAGGGTCCATGTGTTTATCAAACCAAGCCTTGATCTGATTAAAATCTGGGTTTTTCACACCTTCACGACGTTCAAGGATCAAACCGATGCAACGCTCAATGATTCGTAGAGTTTCGAGACCCAGCAAGTCGAACTTGATCCACCCAAACTCTTCAAGGTGTTTATAGTTCATGCCTTCCACCCAAGGCGTCTGGGCCTCACCGCGAGCCAAGATCAACGGCATTCTCTCAGCAATGTCTTCTGAAACGATGACTCCACCTGCATGTCGACCTAGAGAACGATTCTGCTTAAACAGGATCTCGATGGGTTCAGCGACCTCAGGGTGCGCCGCAATGAAATCTTGTAGAGATTTGGAGTACTTGATTGCATCTTCGTATGTAAGAACGAAAAGATTCTTATCAGTACCTGGTTTAAAGACTTCTTTCTTTACGTCATCCTCGACGGGTGCAAGTGCTGCATTGACTTCCTCGAACGGAATACTGTAGAATCGAGCGATGTCCTTGATGAGACTCTTAAGTCTAAAGGTATTGTAGTTTGAGATGGGAATGACGTTCCTGTCACCGAGATTCTTTCTGAGAAGCTCGATGAGAAGATCACGGTCGGAGATGTCAGAATCGATGTCAGGGGCACCTGTTCTAGATGGATTCAAGAATCTTTCAAAAGAAAGATCATATTCAATTGGATCCAAATTCGTAATTCCAAGAACATAGGCCACAAGTGAACCGGCGGCCGATCCGCGGCCTGGGCCGATCAGCATGTGCTCGCGGGCGATGTCCATGATTGCTTTCATCGTCAAGAAGTATCGAGAGAACTTCTTCCCCTTGATGATGCCAAGCTCATACCTGATCCTTTCGATATAATCAGATCTATCATCCAGACCACGCCACTTCAACCCGTTTTTGCAAGCAGACACCAGAGCCTTATCTTCAGTGGATCCTTCAGGAATCACGTATGAAGGAAGCTTTATGGTCTTGTCAGGTTGAATGTCACCGAGCTCATTGTGGACGATATCGTGAGTACGCTCGATCGCATCTTTGACGAATTCATCGTCATAGAAATCCATGCCTTCCGTCGTTGTGAGATACGACTCCCAAACCTGCTTGGCATTTTTCGGATACAACTCACACTTCAAATCATCTTTGGATTTTGGAAGTAGGCTGGGATCAAAGTTTTGATAGTTGAGCCAACCTAACTTCTTATAAATCTCCCGTTCTTTCCAATTCTCTGGACGAGAATAATGAGAATCACATGTCACTACGACCCTGTCACGAAGAGAATTTCTCTTAGCAAATTCGATAAGTGCTCGATTGACAAGATGCTGAGCTGGTAGTTTATTGAACTGAAGCTCAAGGCACACGTTATTTCTACCGACTGCATCAACGAGCTTATCGTAGGTGTTGCTCATTGTCGCAATGATTCGATCGAGCAACGACTTGTCGTTGAGAAGTTGGTGCTTCAGTTCTTCAAACGGGACTTTTTGTAGCTGTTCGAAGGCATCAAATGCCAACGGCCCGCCGAGACAAGCGGTACTGATCATGAGATGATCTCCCTTTGCCGCCTCTTTCAACATCGAATAGTCAATGCGGGGAAAACGATAAAATCCCTCTAGATAGCCTCTAGACACCAAATGAAACAGCCGTTGAAGACCAGTTGACGTTTTTGGCAAGACGACGAGATGATGTCGTCTCTTCACAGGGTCATTGTACTTACCTGACTTCGTCTCATCCTCATTCTCAACCGTTAGAGCAGCTTCATCAGTACCTACATCGGTCGTTTCATCATCACCGTCAACAACTGCGGTGATGGGAGTGATGATCGACTCGTCCTTGGCAGGTTTCGCTTTGGAAGCTTCAAGATCTTTTTTCCACTGTCCAAGATCAGGATGGACGTACATCTCGCAGCCAGGAATGAACTTAAAATTCTTTCCTGACTTTTTCATCTTCTCAGTGTGAAGAAACGCATGACAGAAGCCATTCATGTTACCGTGATCCGTCAATGACCACGCATCCATACCATTCTCTAGAACATAATCAATATGTTCTTGAGGATAGTCAAGGCCGTCGTATTGCGAAAACGTCGAGTGCGCATGAAGGCCAACGAATCTTGTAGGTAAGTTTGAACTCATTTGTCTATCACCCATTATATTCGATGGAAGTTTTAATTTGCACCGCAAATTTTCTTTTCCAAATTATGATCTCATGCAACCGCATATTTAAACACATGAAGAATAAAAATTTGGTGGAGATGTTTGGAGAACCTGTTGGGTCTTACGCAGGAGAACCTGCTGTAGGGGTGAGAAGCGAGATGGATTCATGTTCAGAATGTGGGATGATGCCTGTTGACGTTGATTCAACGGATAGTTGCGGATGTGGTTCGCACGAAGAGCCTGTTTCGGAAATCTGTGGAGCATGCGGAATGCCAGTTGCTCAATGTTCTTGCCAAGACAGTAACGTTTGTCCAATGTGCGGAATGATGAGCTTACAACCAACTGGTGGTTGTTCTTGCGACACAATGAGCGAAGCAAAAAAGAAAAAAGGTCCCTCAAAGAAGACAGCGCAAAAAATTCTTAAAGGAACAAAAAGCTTTGCTCAAAAAATGAAAAAAGTTTCAGGATGGGCAGAAGATCCTGCAGCTGCGGCAGCTTGGATGATGCATAAGGCCACTGGAAAGTGGCCTAGTGAAAAATGATTTAAGTCAATACTTTTTTCCGTGGGGTCCATTTTCTAGGACCCCATTGGATGTCACTCCGGTAAATTTGGACTTAGCACGCAATTCTCTAATCGTTTTTGCTCCTGAATAAGATAAACCTGAACGAATTCCTTCTAAAAGATCAGTCAACGTATCACTTAGAGAACCCTTATAAGGAACAAAGGTAGATTCACCTTCAGAGACTGATACCTTGCCACGCCATTCAAGCTGCGCTTCTCTTGAAGCCATGCCACGAAATTTCTTAAAACGCTGATGATCTTTTAAGATGATAGTTCCAGGCGATTCATCATGACCGGCGAGAATAGATCCTAACATGACCATATCAGCACCAGCTGCAAGAGCTTTGACAGCGTCACCACTGTTTCTTATTCCACCGTCTGCAACGATATAAACATCTCTATCAGACTTTGAACAATCGATTATTGATTGTAAAGTGGGTACGCCATGACCTGTACGAATTCTAGTCGTACACATGGATCCTCCTCCTACCCCTGTTCTGATAGAATCAGAACCCCAATCAGCAAGATCATTAAAGGCGTCTAGTGTCGCGACATTTCCCGTCATGACATGAATTTTTTTTCCGAACTTGGATCTTAACTTGCTTAAAGCATTTTTTACGTTTATGTGATGACCATGAGCTACGTCTACGCAAAAAGCTCTGCAACCAGCATTGTAAAGTTCAGTGGCACGTTCTAAATAGTCGTTTGTTGCTCCGATAGCGACCATAACATTTTGAACCAGGTGTTGAGATGAATCAAGTTCATCAGACATCAAGCTTATTGTTTCAAAAAACATCTGTTTGGAATTTTCAATCGAGCAGTAACGATGTAAAATCCCAAACCCTCCAAATTTGGCTATGGTTGCAGCAGATTGAGGACCCATCACGGTGTCCATAGGAGAACCGACTATAGGACATTTTAAATCTCTATGTTTGTCAGTTAACCTTGCAAAAGATGATTCAAATCCAGTCACTGAAAGATCTACATGAGATCTGCTCTCGATATCTGAGAATTGAGGGATTAAAAGAACATCATCAAAACAAACTGCTCTTTGCATATATGTGACTATACACAAAGAGCAAGTAAATTTATCAAAAAAAATTATGATAAATTATCAGTAATCTTCATCATCTTTTGAAGATTCATTCAAATCTTCTTCAAGAAATCCCCAATTCCCCTTTTTCCACTCTTCAATTTCTTGAGTTGTAATTCTATTGTGCCCTTCGGCGAGTTTGTTGAAGCGTTTGAAACTTTCTGGAACAAGAGGCATCATGCTTTGAGGTTGGTGTTGGCTTCTCATCTTTTCATCGCCCATTAGATATCCATGAACCTGTTGAAGATTTTCATGTGCTACTGCGATGTGACTTTGAACCCAACCTGGTAATTGATCTTCATTGTTAAGAAGATCACAAACTTCTGTTGCCATTTCTTTTAAAGAAGCGATTTGCGATTTTGCCATGTATCCTTCATCGTCCATCGGATGACCTGAATCTGATCCATGTAAAAATCTGGTTGAATCTTCTGATTTTGCAAGACTGACTTCTTCTCTAACAATTTGTCGTAATTTTGAAGCTGTTAGTTTCATATATCCCTCAATACATTCCCTTAGTGCATCTCTGTTTTAAGAGGTACACGTGACCTTCATGCACATCAGCGATTCCTTGTAACATGTTGTCTATTCCGTTAGATAACATCCCACATTCGTCTAAAGAAACCATCATGTGATCGATCACTTTCAAGAAATTCATTTCAGCTAGTAAAGATCTGCGAGCTAAATCGGAAGATTGAGGAATCGTAGATGTCATTCCATAACCAGAAACA
>Ga0114980_10000719_pt1 | contig 23545 bp, 36 predicted proteins | sample S_140806_EF_Meta_FD_87018 | JGI IMG/M metagenome (GOLD analysis project Ga0114980, IMG submission 87018) | Freshwater microbial communities from Lake Simoncouche, Canada to study carbon cycling - S_140806_EF_MetaG | ecosystem: Environmental > Aquatic > Freshwater > Lake | place: Lake...
ATTCTCATATGATCAAAACTAAGCTAAAGAAACAAATGAGATATGATGAATTATCTCAGATGATGAAGACTATTAGAGCTGTAGACTTACGCTTGGTTGATAGAAGTGATTTTCTCATAGTCAATCTTGATCTAGATGTTCATCCCTGTGGAACTCTAGAAGAATTATTTTGGGCCAATAGACAAAAACGCCCTATCATAATTCATATGGAACAGGGCAAGCAAAATGCTCCCGACTGGCTGTTTGGAACAATACCTCACCAAATGATTTTTTCTACATGGGAAGAAATCAAGAACTATTTGCTTCATATAAATAGCTCAGAAAACATAGACACATATAAAAGATGGTATTTTTTTACTGAGTAATAATAATGCAAAAAATCATAAATGAAGATAAATTAAATTTTGATGACGTTTTAATAGTTCCACAACGATCAACACTGACCAGTAGATCAGAAATTAATCTAGATAGAACTTTTTATTTCTATCATTCACCAAGAATTTGGACAGGCGTTCCTATAATGTGTGCTAATATGAGTTTTTGCTCATTTGAGATGGCGAAAGCTGTCGCAAAACATCGAATGATAGCCTGTTTACATAAATACCATACTGTTCAACAATTGTATGATTATTTTACACAGTATCCAGATAATATAGATTATACCTTTGTTTCTATAGGATACAAAAAAGCCGATCTTAATCATTTATTAGAACTTAAAGAAAAGCTTAATAAACAGCCAAATATTTGTATCGATGTTCCAAATGGACACATGGATGTATTTGTGAAATATTGCAAGAAAGTTCGAGATAATTTTCCAGATTCTATCATAATAGCTGGCAATGTTACCAATACTTCATCTACACAAGAACTAATAATATATGGTGGGGTTGATATTGTTAAAGTTGGTATAGGTGGAGGTAGTGCGTGTACCACAAGATTTCTTACAGGATGTGGTGTTCCTCAATTATCGGCATGTTTAGAAAACTCGTATGTTGCTCATGGGCTTCAAAATGGATCCAAAAAATTGGGATTAGTCTGCTCGGATGGAGGACATAAATCTGTTGGAGATGTTTGTAAAGCACTATGTGCCGGTGCTGATTTTGTTATGCTTGGTGGATATTTTGCTGGTAGTGATCCGTGTGAAGGAGAATGGGAATTAGGAGGATCTTATTCAACAGAAGTCCAATCTGGAAAAAAAACAAAAGGACGATTCACTTACTACGGAATGAGTACTCACCATGCTCAGGATATATTTGAAGATGGCAAAAAAGACTATAGAGCTTCTGAAGGAACAAAAATTGTTGTTCAATACAAAGGATCTTTAGATAAAATAGTTCAAGAATTACTTGGAGGTATCAGATCATGCTGCTGCTATATAGGAGCTTCAAACATTAAACATATGGTAAGATGTGGTCAATTTTGCAAAGTAAGTAAAGTACACAATAATAATAATCCAATATTAGGCGTTTAAACACTAAGGAAATCAATATATGAAAAATTTAAATATGATCTGTCCGATAGGATACACAGGATATGGAATAGCATCTCTCAATATTCTTAAAAATCTTGTTAATAAATATAATGTATCTTTATTTCCTGTTGGTAATCCCAAAATAGACTCTCAAGAAGAGCTTAATATTGTACAAAAAGCAGTTAATAATCAAGAAACCTTTGACTACGAAGCGTCATGTTTGAAGATATGGCATCAGTTCGATCTTGCTCTCAGGGTTGGTAAAGGCGAATTTACAGTATTTCCATTTTTTGAATTAGACACTTTTACAGACAGAGAGAAACATCATCTATCCTATCCCGATAAAATTATAGTATCTTCTCAGTGGGCAAAAAACGTAATTACAAACAACGGTATTCAAACGCCAACATATGTAGCTCCATTAGGCGTGGATAGAAAGATTTTTGATAATACCAAAGTTAATAATGAAGCCTCTAAAGATCTACCATATGTATTTATTACAGTTGGAAAATGGGAAATTAGAAAAGGACACGATCTTATTATTGAATGTTTTAATAAGGCTTTTGAAGAAAACGATAATGTAGAACTATGGATGGTAACAGAGAATCCATTTCTTAACGAGGAACAGACTAAAGCATGGACCGATATGGTTCAAAATAGTAAACTATCTGGAAAGATTAGGCTTTTTGGTAGACTACAAACTCATGAAAATTTAGCAGAAGTTATGAGCTATACTAGTTGTGGTCTATTTTTATCTAGAGCAGAAGGATGGAATCTGGAGCTATTAGAGATGATGTCTATGGGTAAACCAGTAATAGCAACTAATTACTCCAGTCACACAGAATTCTGTACAAAAGAGAATAGTTATCTAATAGATATACAGGAAACTGAACCAGCATTTGATAATAAATGGTTCAATGGAGAAGGTAATTGGGCCAAAATCACAGACTCTCATAAGGAACAAGTTATCGAACAGATGAGATATGTGTATAATAATAATATTAAGACCAATCCTGGTGGTATAGAAACAGCTATTAAACATAGTTGGGAAAATACTACTAATATTATATCAAATATTCTGGACACATAATCATGCCTATTCCAAATAAAAGAAAAAATGAAGATAAACAGAACTTTGTTGCACGTTGTATGGGCGACGAGGTAATGAAAAAGGATTATCCGGACACAAAACAAAGAATTGCCATTTGTTTGTCTCAATCAAAACCAAAGGGTAAATCTAGTTTAATAGAAGAAGTTCATGATCACTTATTAGCAGATAATTATCTATGGGATGATAATTGGGATGAATTTGTATGGGATACTGAAATTACTGAATTGAGCGATTTTGAAGACAAATTAACGGGCAAGAAATCTACTCAAGAGACTAAAAAGAAAGTTACCTTAAATAAGCCATTTAGAACTCCAAGTGGTCCCAAGAAATTTTCGGTCTATGTGAAAAATGAAAATGGTAATGTTGTTAAGGTTAATTTTGGAGATCCTAATATGGAAATTAAGAGGGATGATCCAGAAAGAAGAAAATCTTATAGAGCAAGACACAACTGCGATAATGCCGGACCAAAATGGAAAGCCAACTATTGGTCTTGTAAAATGTGGTCAAAAACAAATGTATCAGATTTAACTTAATTTTATCAAGGAGCAAATAATGTCAGAAAAAACTATTGATAGTTTACTAAATGAAGAACAACAGAAAAATGTTGCTCAAGAGATTACAAACTATAGCTCTGATACAGTTGTTGAATTATTGAAGAAGTCTTTAAATATTCACTGGCAACAAACAACAGTATTAACAGCTCAGGCTGCTCATCTCGAAAGGTGGGGTTATAAGAAATTAGCTGCTGTCTTTAAGGCAGATGCTCTTCAAGAACATGAACATGCAACGATCAATATAGCAAGACTAGAATTTTTTGACCAAGATTATCAGCCATTAACAATAGCTTCCCCATCATGGACAAGGCATGATATGGTAGCAATGATCAACTATAATCTTGCTTCAGTTAGAGAAGCCTCTGCTGCTGAAAGAGCAACTATCGTTGCCTCTAGATCGGTTGGAGATGAGATCACTGCAAATGTTATGATTCCTCTTTTAGAAGGCAGCGAAGAAGGTATTGCTTTATACGAGAGTTATCTTAAACTAATAGAGCAAATGGGTCTAGATAACTTCTTAACACTACAAGTGTAATATGTTAGATAGATCCAAAGAATTATTACATATCATTCAAGCAGCAATTGAGTGTCCACCAGCAACACAGGATATTTCTATTAATTTAGCTAATAGGAAAACATGTGTTTATAAAGCTAATTATGGACCAGCAAATCCTAATTTACCGAATCCAGAATTTTGGCAAGCCAAAGCAGACTTATTCAAAACGTCTGTTGAAGAGGCAAAAACTATGAGATGCGGTAATTGTGCTGCTTTTATTATTAAACAAAAAATGAGACAATGTATTGAAAAAGGTATAGCTTCAACATCTATTGATGAACAAGAGATTGCTAAAAATATAATTGATCAAGCTGATCTTGGTTATTGTGAATTGTTTGATTTTAAATGCGCTGGTTCTCGTACATGCGATGCATGGATTACTAATGGTCCACTAACAGATAAAGGCATTAACAATGGATAGAATTCATAATATTCTCAACAATATGGTTGAGGCAGCTCAAAAGACATACGATGGAACAAAAAGAAGCGATCTCAAAGATAGCGACTTTTTATTTCCAGAAACTAGATCTTTTCCTATTGTAACACCACGAGACGTTCCAGATGCGATTAATAATTTTGGCAGAATGAAAGGAGATATGAGTTATGATGCTTTTCTAAGAAAACTTTATAACAAGATCAAAAATAAACCAGATTTTATTGCAGCATTACCACAAGCATCAAAAGATAAACTTGGTCTCAATAAGAAAACAAGTAGTCAGCTAAAATATGAGAGCCCTTTCAAAAAGGGAGATATAGTAAAAAATATTAATAAAGCCTGTACTCATTATGGTAGCGAGGGTATTGTCGATGATGTGGAACCATTAGACGATGATATGGGATATGTAGTCAAATATCGTGCTATTAATTATGGCCCAACTTGGAATATGGGTCAGATGCTCAAGAAAACAGAAGTTCAGCTTGAAAAAGTTAAAAGTGGCGAACCAAACGATAGTCCAGATTTGATGGATATTCAAATGAGAGATATGAATCTAGTAGGTGACGGCCCAGAAACTTTAATGCCGACGTTCCTAGCCCCAGCTATTCCTCCACAGGAGGACGATGAAATGGAAGTTGAAGAACCAAGCGAAACTGAGGACGAGCTTACAGAATATAAAGAAGATTTTTATGAAATGAGTATTGGATCTATAAAAGCCATAATGCATCATGCTCATAATATATTAGCAAATCTCGAAAAACCAACTGTAAAAGAAAATTTGACAGAGAGCTGGCTTCAGGGTAAAATTGCCATAACCGAGGACTACATGAGAACGATCCATGATTTTATCATGTTTGTGTCTGAGGCTGCCGATACTATCCTAGCCGCCGATAAGCCAGGACTTTGGGAAAATATTCGACAAAAAAGAGAGCGAATGGGTAAAAAGTACAAGCCTGCTAAACCAGGAGATAAAGATAGACCCGATCCCGATGCTTGGAAAAAAGCGCAAAAGTAGAAGAACCAGTAATTTTTTATATTAAGGAAAATAGGAACATATGGAAAAAGAATTTGATACTCTAGGCACATATATAACTTTAGCAAAGAAGATGATTTCTAAGTTTGCTCCAAAATTCTATAAAACCCTAGCATATGAGATGCTATCTAATGAAGATGCTATCTCTGATGTTGCAAATGCTATTATGACAGCAGATTGGAAATTTGATCAACACAGAGTTGGAAAAATTACCGGTCAACAAAAGACCAAATACTCATATAGAAATCAGTGTGCTATATGGGCAATAAAGAGTTATATATCGGCTAAGTATAAAAAGTCTAGTCGTAACTATAGTTATGATAATATTCTTTTTGCAGATAGTGATGATAACTCTAATAATCCATTAAATAATCTGATAGAAAGTGAATCAGAAAATCTTAAGAAGGAATATATAGACCAGATACTTGATTCTGATATTTTGACAGAAAAACAAAAAGATCAAATCAAGCTATACTACTTCGGAGATATGACACTATCTGAAATAGGTAAAAAATATGGCGTAACACGAGAAGCTATTCGTCAAAACCTATTAAAAGGTATTAAAAGTATACAAGCATATGTTTGATATTGAAATTAAATTTGTTATATTATCACTAGATGTTAAAGACGATCAAATACAACCACAAGTGTTATCGTCTAATAAAGATCAGTTTATATATCCTTCTATTAAATTAGATAGGACATTAGCTCTTAATAATGCTAAAAAATTATGTTTTGAAAATTATATCTCTTTAAAATTGGATTGGATAGAACACAAATTATTAGACATTGTTCAAGAAAATAATACTATCTCTATATACTATGTATGTAATATTCCAATAGAGAGTAAGCTCACAAATGGATTCTTTATACCAACACATCAAGTTATTTTTGACTCGGTTTTACAAAAAGCCAGAAGCTATATCTAACATACAAAATGATAAATCTAGTATAATATTTAATTTGGATAATATTGGTAATATCGATATACAGTTTCTTTGGCCTGAAACCTCGATATTAGATAAATCGGAAATACAAAAACTTGCAAAAAATTATTCTGCATTAATATCTATTATCAATCTTGGTGGATTTAAGGGAGACATATTAAAAATATTACTTCAGTCTCAAAAAGAAACAACGTTTTCTTCTGATAAAATTTTTATAGCAGATGTTTTATCCTATATAGTTGAAGCAGAAAACTCTATGAAAATTGATCATCCATTAGTATCTCCATCAAAAGTATTTAAAAAATATGAGTAATAAACCAGTTATAATGTGGGAAAAATGGAGAGATCCCTATGGCTCAGAAGAAAACACGGATATCGACTCTGCTATAGAGGATATAATACGGAAAAAAATAGAAGAACAGCAAGAAAATCTATCCGATATTGAAGAACTTCCAGAGAATAATAATGATATTGGATTCGCTAAACACAAGATGCAAATGATGATAACTCCTATGGGACTTATACCACTAACAGAACATACTGCCCCAGGAAAAATATTTAATTTCTGGACTGGACATTCTAATTTCAATATTACCCAAAAAATTTCTGATGCGATAGAACAAACCAATGGAGTAGAAACATTAGACGTTTATACTCGATATAGATTTCGTATAAGTATAGGAAAAGCATTTAAGGATTCAGAAGTTATGCATAATATAAATAAACACGTATACTCTTATTTAGAATAATAATCATATGGTCAATCATTCAGATGCAGAAATAGCAAATCTTCATAATTTCAATATTGATATTAAAAATAGAGAAATATATCTACATTCTTATATTGATTCAGAAGAAGAGGGTGGGGTTGATCATAAGTCTGCAATCGTATTTGAAAAAAACATTAGATATTTCAATTTACTCTCTAATGATCCAATATTAGTACACATGCATCTTCCGGGCGGGGATTGGGAGGATTGTATGGGCATATGTGACACTATTAAATATTCAAGATCTAAAACTATAATTTTGGCTTATGCTAAAGTTCAATCTGCTAGCAGTATTATATTTCAATCTGCTGATGTTAGAGTGCTAATGCCTAATGTTAATATGTTAATTCATTATGGCTCTATTAGTATAGACGATGAGCATAAAGCTGCTATAAGTAGTTTACAGTGGAGTGAAAAAGAATCTGCTAAAATGATTGATATTTTTGTTGAAAAATGGCTATTATCACCAATGTCTAAAGATAAAAATTGGAAAAGACCTATTGCCAGAAAACATATTCAAAGTCAACTAGCAAATAAAACAGATTGGATACTAACTGCAGAGGAAGCGGTGTATTATGGTTTTGCTGATGGTATTCTTGGCAGCAAAAAATACCCTAATATAGACAGTCTAAAAAAATGATAATAGAATATGCTAACTTTGATATTGCTAATAATGACACCGAACTAAAAAATGATATCGCATATGCCTGTCAGTTCAATGTTGATACTATTGCCGTGTTGCCAAATAGTGTTAAAACTATAAGAGCAATGGTTCCAGATAATATTAGCATTGCTACCCCAATAGATTTTCCAATGGGTATTGCTGATCCAAAAAGTAGAATATCCCAAATCGAATTTGCTGCAAAAAATGGCGTTAATAAAGTTGATATACTAATACCTACACACTCTGTCTGCAATCGTAAATACGATAAACTTAGAGAAGATATTAAAACAAGCACTGAATTATGTGGTAAATTAAATATTACGATTAGATATATATTGGAATATAGAATTTTTACATATGAAACTCTATATAAGATTGCGCAAATTTTGAATTCTTATGGGATAACAGAAATATTACCTTCTTCGGGCCATATGCTTGATAATATAACAGATAATATTTTGGCTGGAGCTATGATTAATAAAAAAGTACCAAATATCAATATTATATGTAATGGTAATGTATGGAATAATACTCAAATTGATAATATTGTTAAAACTAATTTATATGGTTTAAGAATACACTCTATTAATGGTCTTAAGTTAGTCTATCAAAAAATAGCAAAATAATTGTACATTTGGGGTATAACATAATATTCCTATATACCCTATTAATGGAGATTAAAATGGCCACTGCTAAAGTATCCGGAGTAGACTACGGCGTTCCTCCAAACGTGAAATCTAGTGGAGCGGTAAATAACAGAGGCACAGTAACCAGAGGTGGTTCATTAGCTTCTGGACAACTAACAAACGTTCGTGTTTCTCGTTATAATACAACAGTTTTTGCTTCAACAGTACTTGATAATAGCTGGGCAAATAAGGCTGTTAATGGTGGAACATTTGCTCATGTTGATAATAACGGTATTATTATGAGATATAATCCAGAATTAGCTGGTGTTGATAGTACTGTTTTAAGAAGTGCATCAAATTTTCCTGGTTTAACTCGTAGTATTCATAAGCTCGAAATATACAGAACAACAAAAACAGCATCTGGTATTAGAGCTAATAAGTATAATAGATATACTGGACAATGGGATGGTGGATATCCACAAGTTGTGACAGATACCCCAGGCACAGATATCGCTGCTACTCCAAGCAGAACATCCCCTGGTCAACTTGTCTATAAACTTGGCCAGCCAGTACCAATTTTAAATAATGACTATAAAGCCAAAACTGGCTGATAGTTGCTATCATTACATAACGGTGTAACTTAAAACCAGAGGTGTCCAATGCCTCTGGTTTTTTGTTTTTGCTTTCAAGCCATGACAAGAGGTTCCCAATGTCGGCAGCAAATCATGATTTTTCTATCGAACAAGGTACTTCGCATAGTTTGGTATTTGTATACAAAAACGCAGATGGAAATCCTATCGATATAACTAATTGGTGCGCGAGATTGGTAATGAAAACATCTTATAAAGATATTGCAAAAAAAAATTTAACTACTACCATTATCTATTCTACAACAAATACAAACTATTCAAATTATAAATTTTACATTGATGGTATTAATGGACGAGTCACTCTTCTTCTGCCTATCGAAACAACAAATACTTATGATTTTGATACGGCCAAATATGATATAGAACTACAATCTCCACAAGATTTTTATGTACAAGGCGGAAATTATACTTTACGAATTTTATATGGTATTATAACTATTATTAAACGATACAGTGGGTCGATACTTGGTTTAGATTGTCAATAATAATGTTTAAACTATTAAAGCTTAAAAATTGGTGTATTTCATACTAGAATCATTCTATCTAAGGGTCATGCTATGAGTGAAACAATTATCGGTTTTTGGCAAACACTTGCTACAGCGTCTATAGGCATCATTGTTACCATGATGGGTTTTTGGGTTGCCATAGGTAAAAATATGGCTACCAAAGCTGATGTTGCCCATATGATAGAGACTCAAAGTCCATATTCACAAGATCGTCAGTTTATTATGGAAAGATTAGCTTCAAATAAAGAAAATCAAATTCAATTTGCAACAGCTCTTCAGCGTAATACTGAAGTTATGAACGAACTAAAAATACAACTAGCTACTCTCGGCAAAACACTAGAAGCTTTAGAAGATAGAATAGAAAGGTCATAATTATGGCAAATGATATAGCAAAAGCAATTTCTGGTAATAATATTAAAAATGGCAGTATTGTTACTAACACATTATTTACTGGACAATATAAAACATATAATTACTATGTCAAAAACACTCCAACATTAACCGACATACAGGCTAAGTACACAGATCGATTTGACGATCCAAGTTATTACTATGGTAATGGCGTTCAAGGTTCTGGTCACCTATAATATAATAAAATATGGCAACATATAAACCAGGATATAAAACTAGCGAATTTTGGTTTACATTAGTAAGCTTTCTTTTTAGTGGCTTATATCTTTTAGGTATTATAACGGACAATAGTCAGAAAGAAGAATTAATTGGCAATGTTACTCATGCAGTTGAATCTTGTATTTTAATTGGTGGTCAACTAGCTATTTTATGGAAATATATTAATAGCAGATCAATAGTTAAAAAATCTTGGTGGGAAACACAAAAACCATCAATTACAGAAATTATAGAGGTAAATAATGCAAACCCAAGAACAGATGAAAAATCTAATAAAACTAGAAATAGAAAAACTAGTAGTAAAAACACAAGAAAGTCTAGGAACAGTAAAAAACGTAGCACTGGCTGAAGCATGGAAAATATTACAACTGGTAATAGCAGCAACTGTTCAGATCATAGAAACTATTGGTACCGATCTTAGTAGTCCAGATAAAAAAACTTTAGCAATGGATTTAATATCTGGTTTTTATGATAAGGTTTTCTTAGTAGTCGATATTCCGGTTGTCCCCAATATTTTAGAACCTATTATACATAAGTATGTCAAAGCTTTTATTATGATCTTGGTAAGTTCCACTATTGATGCAATGGTAACCACTTTTAGAAATACCGGGGTTTTCTTTAACAAAAAAATAGACTAAAGGAATTACAATGAATTTCACAGAGAGTTTCGATCAATTTAGTAGTAAACTGAGCACGACGGATCTTGCTCTCTATGCTGGTGCTGGAATTATTCTATGGGTATTATTTAAGGATAAACTTAGTCCAGTACAAATTTTTATAGCTTCATTAATTAATCAATTAAAAAATAAGACAAGTACAACTCCATCTGTAACTTTGCCAGTAGTTGTAACCCCAACTGCCGTCACTAACAAAGCTGAAGAAGATGTGTTTTTTAAACTTGTTGTATCATGGAAACAAACCAGAGATTTAGCTACTCAAAGCGGTTGCTCAGAAGCCGTTAAAGTAGCCGATCAAATGTTCCCATTCCTAAGTCCAACAGCATGTAATAAAAAGGATAATATATGAAAGATAAAGTATTATTAGGCTTAGGCGCACTACTAATTATTCTTGCTCTATTAAAACCAGATCTAGGCGGTTTTTTCAATGCTACTGGTCGTATTAACAGCCAAAAGATTGAACAAATAGATGAAGAGTCTCAGGCTATGGTTCGTCCTATAGTAGATATTTTAAAAAGTGGATCTAGTGATCGTAAAGAAGACGGTCAAAGATTAGCTGCTTTATTTTCGGATATTGCCGCATTGATACATTTAGACGGAGAAGACCAAGTAATATCCAATACTGAAGAAATTAAGGAAGCAAATGTTGTTGCTGGTAAATTACTTAAACTAAACCTGAAAGATAAATACCCAAATCTTGCTTTAGAATGCAGTAACTATGTTACTAAATTAATTGGTAATGATAATGTTGCTCTTGATACCGATTTAAGAGGTAAGGCTGTTCAGGCGTTTCGTGGTTTAGCGTGGGCTTGTAATGAAGGTAGTAAATAATGGCAAGACTAACACCCAAAGAATTATACGATAATTATCGCAAAGGATTTTCTGGATGTATATGGGAACCCCATATTTTTGAACATCTAATGGAAACATCCAAGTACCCTTTATTTGGAGATGCTAGTAAAAGAATTAATGGTAGTGGCAAAGGCAAACTTTCAACACCATATAAGAGTGTATTAAAATTTGATAAAAATCCTTATAATGAAAGACAAACTACTGGAGATTGTGTATCCCATGGAACACGTAATGCTTGTGATGTTTCACGAGCAGTAGAAATAGATATAGGAAAAGAAAGAGAAGCATGGATAGCAAAAGGTGCAACAGAAGCTATTTATGGATACAGAGGCTTCTCTGGACAAGGTATGAGCTGTGCAAGAGCAGCTGAATTTGTTAGTAAAGCTGGTGGTATAGTAGTTAGAAAAAATTATCCCGGAGTAGCTGACTTTAGTAAATATAACGGAAACCTTGGTGCCGGATGGGGCGGCAGAGGTTTGCCAGATAAGGTGCTAGATCTCGCTAACGATCATCAGATACGAACAGTATCTCTTATAAGAACTGTAGAAGAAGCTCGTGATGCTCTATCTAATGGTTATGGTATAGCAGTATGTTCTAGTTATGGATTTAGTGATACAAGAGATAAGAAAGGTTTTGCTAAAGTATCTGGTAGTTGGGCTCATTGTATGGCGTGGATAGCTTGTGACGATACTGGTAGCGAGCCGGTTTTTTTGATTCAAAATAGCTGGGGCAAGTGGAATGATGGTGGTCACCCAGAGTGGGGACCGATCCCAGACGGCTCTTTTTTAATTCATGCTGATATTGCTGAGGGTATGTTAAAAATGGACGGATCCTATGCTTTTAGTGGCTTTGACGGATTTCCATTACATAAATTACCCGATTATGGGTTTGGAGTATATATATGAAATTATTAGATAGAATAGCTCTAAATAGATTAATTAGTATTATTACTGGATTTATACTCGCTATTACTAAAATTATAGTATCTCATAGCGAAGTAGAAGATATTGACGAGCCAGTTCCTCCGAAACGAAGAATACCTTGGCTCAAGAGAAAGAAAAAATCATGAAAATATTTATACCTATTATATTAGTTTTATCAATTTTTATCAGTAATTCTCCTTATAAAGGAGATACATTAGCTTCAGTAGTTTTGGCCGCTAGTGTAATCAAAGCTAAAACTTCAGACCATACAGTTAAGAAATATAAACGTAAAGATTGTCCAGTGTGTAAGGGCAAGGGATGGTATATGAGTGGGGACGGTATTAAAAAAATAGAATGTAACTATTGCGAGTAATTAATATGAATCATAAAGTTGATCCAAGGCTAGAAAATCTTGCCAAAAAAGTAATAAGTAAAACAGATATTCCACAAGACGATAATTATGGCAGTGTTATGTTGATACTAATGGTTATTAGTATTATAATTTCTCTTGTTCGTGTTATCCAAGAATGTCAAAAAAATAAACTATCTGGTGCTGATAAATCGTCACAAGAACAATTAATGAAGTCAGAAATAGAAAATATTTCAATAAGAAGAACATGGCTTAATCAGCTTCGTCTTAATAGAATTATTAAAAATCATATGTCTAAAGAAGAATATAATAAATATGGTCATGAATTAAGAAATGCTATTCTTGATTCTGGATCAGAACTTGATAATGAAGATACGGCTGCTTTAGTTAATATTATCAATGCATAATGGATTTTTTATTGATATTGGATGTTATGACGGTATAACAAATAATTATACGTATCATCTAGAAAGTCAATATAATTGGACAGGAATATGTATAGATGCTAATACAGAAATTTTGCCAACCATAATTAATAATAGACCTAAAAGCCGCTGCATCTCCTCCGTGGTGTGGTCGTCAAATAGTTATCTCGATTTTGAAAAAGAGATAAATAGCCCATCATCCGGACGAATATGTAATATATTACATAACAATAAGTATACTAATCTTATAACGAAAGAACTTACACCTGTTAATACTGTATATAAAATATTAATAGACAATAAGATAATCTTTCCAGAAACTATTGATTGTATTATATTAGATATCAATGGAGCAGAAATTTATGTATTAGAGTATCTTTTTACTAAATTTCCATTAATTTTCTCAAGCATTATTATCAATTATGGACGCAAATTCCCATATCTGCAACAACTTATTAAATTGACCAAAGAATTATCTCAATGGTTTATAGAAAGTATAGATGAAACGTATCTAAAAATATCTAAAAAATCTAATCTAAATAATAAAATATGGATTTCTGATAGAGGTTTATTTTCTTTGAAAGATAACTTGTGGTATGGGTACTTAGACTTCAAGACGCTAGAAACATTACGAGAAATTGACACAAACGAACATTGTATTTCATTGTCAAATTCTCAAGACCTATACCGTATTTGCAACAGAGAGCTATATAAAATAGACATTAACAATGCCTATTTAAAAATTACCGATGGACAATGGATAAGCTAGTATGTTAATTCATAATAAATTATTTATACATATACCCAAAACCGCTGGAACTAGTATGGAATATTTTTTGGGTGCTCTTTACGGATATACAGATTCTTATATAGAAAGATGTATTTATAATATCGAATCAAATAATTTGTTTGATTTGGGAAACGATAAACAGCATAATCCTATAGAAGTATATGATAATATATTGTCTAATATAGATTTTATTTTTACGATAGTACGAAACCCATACTCTAGACTTATAAGCGCATATATATTTTTTAAAAACCACATAGAGATCAAAAAATTTGGTAAAATGTCTAATTTATCCCTTAGTGAATGGTTCTTAAAGGAGAAAATAAATAATAAAGAATCAATAATAACGTATAATCATCATTTACTTCCACAGATGTGGTATATTCAGAATATTAAAAAATTTTCTTATCTTCTTAGATACGAAAAACTTAAAGAAGACATTCCCATTCTATTAAATGAGCTTAATATAGCAACATCTATACCATTTCCTCATAAATTTAAAAGATGTAATAATTATATAGACTATAGTGATATAAAAGATATTTTACCAGAAATTAATCGATATTATAACGAAGATTTTGAAACCCTAAATTATCCAAAAATATACAAATATGATCAGCTGGGATTGCTTTGATACATTAATTGCCAGAAAATTTATTTATCCTTTTTCTATTTTTCATGAGGTGGCAAATAGAATTAATGACCCATCGTTCGTACAAAAACGAATCGAAGCAGGATCAAATACACACACATACGAAGAGATATATAAAAAGATACCGTATGATCCACAAATAGAATTAGATGTTGAATTAGAGCATTCGTATCCTATCAAATCTAATATTGAATCTGTAAATAATAAAGATATTATTATTACCGATATGTATTTACCAGATAACTTTATTCAACAATTATTGCAAAAATGCGGATTAAATAAAGATATACATCTTATTAGAACTTTTAATGGAAAACAAACTGGTCAAGTATGGAAAAATATTGATAGCAGATATATAGATTTTCATATTGGAGATAACCAACATTCTGATTATGACATACCTCAAAAACATAAAATAAAAACCAAACTATATTCTGAATCTAAAATGACTCAAAACGAATCTTTAGTTTATGAACACGATAAAAAACTCGCTTCGTGGATGAGATATACAAGATTACAGAATCCTTATTCTGGATTAACTATTAATAACAATTACAGTAACAGCAAATCTTTATTATGGAATGATCAAACAAATTTTAATTTACCAATATTGGCTCTTGGCGTTAAAGAATTAGAAAAAATTAAAGATATAAAACTAACATTTAATTTTAGAGATTGTATCTATTTGAAACCTCTTTATGATAAAATGACAAATCGTAACAGTTCTATTATACAAACTTCAAGAATATATCTAAAAAATATTACAGATCAATTAGCTATAGAACAGATTTTATCCGCATTTAAACAATCTATAGTAGTAGACCTGCATGGTAGTGGAACATCTTTCAGATTATTCATGGAAAAAAATAATATACCTATCAATGACTATACATTAATTAATCTTATTAGTTCGTCTGATCATATGAGTCAAACCGTATCTCCTAATATTGTAAATATATTCACTAATATTCTAGAAACAGGTTTAAATTTTGAAAAACATAATTTTGCAGAAATAGGGACGATTATTGTTGATGACGATGGTCACCCCAAAATAGAACCCTGTGAACACGACGTATCTATCATTAGAATTCAAAGAGAAGCGGCGTTTTGTGGTATTAACTCTATTGACCGATTTTTGCCTATAAAAGCCAACAGAGATCTTGGTGATTTAATGTTATCAAAACTATCTACCAATCATACCAGTAAATCTGTTTCTTATCTATAGGGTGTAATACAAGTTATGGACTAGATTAAGCGCCTGCTTAACTATATGGGTAATGGAGTATATAAATTTAAATAAGGGCTGTCTAATGATTAATGTATTAATGTGGGCGGTATATGGTATATTTGTCGGTAGCATAGCTAAGAGCATTGTTCCGGGCGAAGAAAATTTTGGATTTTTAAAAACCATAGCATTGGGAGTTGCTGGTTCATATATGGGCGGTGCAATAGCATATATTTTGGGTCAATATTCTACACTTGAGCCTTCCGGTATTTTTCTTGGTGTATTAGGATCAATCGTTGTAATTGCCTTGTATAACAAGCTATATAACAAATAAGTTGCGTACCAAAACTGATGAACTACTATAGTTTATCAGGAATGCAAAATGCCAACATACTCATATTTTTGTGAAAGCTGTTCAAACAAATTTGAGCTATTTGCTCATTTCAAAGATTATATTGAACACCCAAAATGCATAGAGTGTTCATCTAATCAGACTATTAGATCTTATTCAGACGATCTATGTATCACCTTTGTTAAGAAATCAGATAGTGAACTTAAAACTATAGGAGATCTAGCAAATAGGAATAGAGACAAAATGAGCCAAGATCAAAAAATTGAATTATCTCAAAAACACAATGGATATAAAGAACAGCATAGTAATAAAGAGCTACCAAGCGGAATGTCTCGTATGAATAAACTAAAAGTAAAAAATAAGTGGTACTAATATGTCAGATTTTATTTTCAAGAGCAACAATAGTATTTTTAGCACAAAAAAAGAGAATGATGATTCTACAGAGACATCTTATACCTTGATTGGCATGGAAGATTCTTTAGATAAAAACGATCTTCCTCTTGTCAATGACGCTGAATCTGATAATGTTTTCGCTAAGAAAATTTTACGGAAAAATGGCACCGCCAAATTTTTGGTAAGACTCAGCTCAAACGGCAAACTATTCAATCCTATATCCATATATGGTATGGAAAAAGATAAAACTTTTTTGGATAGAATTTGCAGATCTAATAGTAAATTTAAAGAAGTTAATCATAAAGTATTTGATCTATATATTAAATTTCTACAGAGTAAGAATATTTCCTGGCTAAATAATGCTGAGAGAGAGGCAGAATAATGGCAAGACTAAGTAAGGTAAATAAATATGCGATATTATGGCTTAAATCTCAAAATAAATCTAATGAAGATATACAAAAAGAATTAGATGTTACTGTCAAACAGATCGAGTCCGTCGAACCCGCTCAAACAGAATCTCAGTCTGAAAATAGTAACACAAGAAAAACATCAAAAGACTTTATGATTCATGAAACCGCTAATAGGGTGAATAGCGTTGCTATTATGACCAAAGAAGCATCCTCAATGAATGATGACTTTAAGAAGACTAACAAGCCCAATAACACAAACCGTAATCAAAATAATATACATAAAATATCATGAACGTAGAACCAGAAAAGATACAGGCAATGATCAGTATACTACAAAGTATGCTTACTCAACAAGATAATACTCATGACACAGAGGAAGACACTACTTCACAAAAAAACAAACAATCAAGTAAGAAAAAAGTAGCAAATATTAAAAATAAAAAACAAAGCATAAATAAATTTGATAATATGCCAGAAATGAGAATGCACAAAGAAGATATATCTGTTGATAAAAAATTAGCTGTACACCCGCCGGTCCCAAGAGCAAGGCCATTTGAATTGATATCTGTTCAATGCAGAGTATGTGGCAAAAAACAAGAAATTAATCCAGTGTTACTAACCGACTACGATAGATATAAGTGTAATAAATGTTCTTCATCAGCCGGGTAACTTATGTCTACGTATTCTCCAAAACAGCTTTATCTAGAATTTAGCAATAATTATTGTGATACTACAACTTATTGGGGAAAAAGACTATTAACATGGGGTAAGGGTGCGGCTTATGATATGGATGGAATAACAAAACTTTTAAAGTTATTACCATATCCTTGTTTTGGAGTACCCTCGACAGCTTCTGATGACAATATAATTAAATATGGAGATTTTAATTCGAGTGGAAGTGGTCAATTAGCTTTACCATATAAGTTTTTACAGATTCTCGATCCGGATGCTTTTAAAGAGATACAACAAGATCCATACGCTAGTGTGGCTTATGCATTAAGAAATGCCGCAGATTTATCCAGAGCCTGTAAAATTTTTTGGGACTCTAGAACTGGAACATCAGATGAGATGTTTTACAAATGGCAGGCTAGAGGCGCGACAGAGCCTATATTTTATTATGCTCAAAATTCTTTAGCAAAAGCTATATTATTTACAGGACCTAATTATCTTCCTATTTCAGAAGCTAGTGGCAAAGCTAATGGATGCGGCGATATGGGATGTATGCCCGCATTACTAACGGCAAACTATTCTTGTCAATGTCCACCGGAATTTTCTTGTCCACCAACTTTAAAATCATGTGCAATTCCTGAAGAATGTAGAAGACTATCGTGCGGACGAAAAGCTGAATGTGCTGGCGAAGTAGCGCCAAATAGTGGTGATTTTAGGTTTCCTAGTCAAATTAGTTATTATAATAACTGGTCTATAAATACCACACTAGCAGACAACTGGGATGGCCTATCAGACAGTGATAAAGAACAAGTAATCAGACAAACTAAATTATTACATGCTGGTTATTTTGTTAGAAAATCCTATGCGGGCTATGGTAATTTTATATCTCATGGAGATTATTATGGAGCACAGGACGATACTCTTCTACTCCAGTATGCGCAACAACAAAATGGAGTTAATTATGAAACAGCGCAATACGATATAGATTTAAGTCAGAAAAAAATCTATAAGACCAATAGGAACCTACCTGCTGAACCTCCAGTTAATAGGGTAAAAAATGTCTCTTTAGTTAGTAGTGTTGATCAAATAAAAAATTGTTTATACAATGGCTATGGAATTATTATCAGTACAAATGTAGGATTTTCTGATAAAAGAGATTCTATTGGAGTGTCATATCCTGATAGATTATGGTATCATACAATGGCTATTATAGGATATGACGATACTAAAAAACTACATCCAGAATGTTTATATCTTTTTGCGAACTCGTGGGGGAACTGGAATTATGGTGGAGAACCAGATTGGGGTCCAATACCAGAAGGCTCTTTTCTAGTAACAGAATCTCATTTAAGATGTATGCTCAACGTATGGCCTAGAGTTGATCAGTTCAAAGATTGTAATCCTCTTACATTAAAAAGATGTTTTCCGTACTTCCTAGAACAAGGTTCTGTTGATTGGTTTAGACCACCAACATCAATAGGAGATTTATTTGGAATTGATTTTAAAGACAGAGTTGATGACAGAAATCAGCCAGCAAGATGGGCTAGATTTACATGCAATAATGTTCGTGTGATATATACATCAGAAAAAATGTGTAACCAAAGAATGATGGATGAACTTAGAACATCTTTAAATTGCGGAGATAGTTGCATAACTATGGGCGATTGCGATTATATTAGCTGTGGAGCTAATCAATCTCCTTGGGGTATGGCATTTGCAATATCTTTTGACGAAGATCTTCCTTTTTTCAGGAAAGAAATGAGATATGGTCAATTCTATCCGGAGAATTTAGAGATATAAAATAAGGAGATAATCATTTAAATATATGAATATATCATACGCAATCACTGTATGTAATGAATATGAAGAATTACAAAAACTAATTAATCATTTATTATCTCATATTAATTTATCTGATGATGAAATTGTAGTTTTATGTGATACATCTAACACCGATGAAAGAATCATCCAATTTTGCAATAATCATCAGGACTATAATAATATTAAGTTTTATATAGATAGCTTCGATAAACATTTCGCTAACTGGAAAAATAAATTTAAAACATTGTGTTCAAAAGAGTACATTTTCCAGATAGATGCCGATGAAATACCAAACGAATTTTTATTAAATAATATTAAGACAGTATTATTTTCTAATCCATCTATAGAATTATATTGGATCCCAAGAGAAAATTATGTTGCGGGCATCACCGACGAGCATATTAAAAAGTGGTCATGGAAAACTGATAGTTTGGGAAGAATTAATTTTCCGGATTATCAAGCAAGATTATTTAAAAATGCTCCAAATATACAATGGCAAAATCCTGTCCACGAAATTATAATTGGTGCAATTGCTCAAGCAACACTACCAGCAGAGCCGAAATTCTGTTTATTACACAACAAACATATTGATAAACAAGAAAAACAAAACAGCTTATACGAAACAATTCAATGAAAAAATTATTAGTTACTGGCGGCAGCGGTATGTTTGGAAAACACCTAAAAGAAGTATTTCCAAATGCATATTTCCCCAATAGGAACGAAATGAACTTATTGGACTATGAATCTGTTAATAGTATAATTTATCACTATCAACCAACACACATAATACATGCTGCAGCTAAAGTTGGTGGTATCATAGATAATATTAATAAACCTTGTGATTTTTTAGAGGAAAATCTTTTAATAAATACAAATATTATTAGAGCATCTAGAAAAAATAATGTGTCAAGACTAATATGCGTATTAAGTACTTGTATATTTCCTGACACTTCTTCTGTATATCCAATGAACGAATCAATGTTATTTGATAGTTCTCCAACGCCAACCAATTTTGCTTATGGATACGCAAAAAGATGCGCTGCTATTCAGATAGACTCTTCTAATAAGCAATATAATACTAAATATAACTATATTATTCCATGTAATTTATATAGTGAATACGACGCTGTTTTACATCCTAACAAAATGCATTTTATCACTGCTCTACTAGAAAAGATTAGAATAGCTGAAATAAATAATATTGACCATATTGATCTATTGGGTTCTGGCAAACCATTAAGACAATTTATGTACGCTGGAGATTTGGCTAAAATTATCAAATATATGCTTGATAACAACATTTATGAAAACTTTTGCGTTGCTCCTGACAACCACAACTATACTATAGACTATATGGCAAGAACAATACTCGATATTTTGGGTAAATCTCAAATAAAAATCCAGTACGATTCTTCTAAGCCAGATGGACAATATCGTAAAGATGTTTCCAATGAGTTAATGAAAAAATTTATTCCGGACTTCAAATTTAGTACCTTTCAAGAAACTATACCCAGGATATATAATAGAAATGCTATCAGACCTATTACTCAAGTGGCAAAAAACATTAATTCTTAAGCTTGTATCATCATACATTAAAAATAAAAAACGTAAAGACTCTTTGTGGCAAGCTGGTAAAAATTGGGTCAATTATTCAGGACCTTTTTTTGATCATAATGAATATGTGGCTGGTATTGAAAGCCTACTAAGTGAATGGCTTATACTCGGTCATAAGGCTAGAGAGTTTGAGCAGACTTTTGCTAAATACTTGGGCAAACAAGACGGCGTTTTGGCAAACTCAGGATCATCTGCAAATCTATTAATGGTTGCGGCTTGTAAATCTTCTAGACTATACAATCTGCCCGCAGGATCCAAGTTTATAACATCTGTAGTATGTTTTCCCACTACTATTAATCCTATAATTCAAAATGGTTTTGAGCCAGTATTTGTAGACGTTACACTACCATCACTTAATCTAGATCTAGATCAGGTAGAACAAAAGCTTATTGAAGACAAAAATAAAGAAATCAAAGGTATAATTTTTGCTCATGTTCTCGGCAATCCGCCAGATATGGATCGTTTAATGGAATTGGTTAAAAAATATGATCTTATTTTCTTAGAGGATGCTTGTGATGCTCTAGGATCTTCTTGGGATAATAAACCACTAGGATCTTTTGGACATTTATCATCATGCTCTTTCTTTCCTGCTCACCATATGACAATGGGAGAGGGCGGTTATGTTGGGGTCAATACTCTTAAAGAGAGAATAGTAGTATCTAGTTTTAGAGATTGGGGCAGAGCTTGTTGGTGCAATACCAAAAAACCGGGAGACGTAACCTGTGGTACAGCATGTGGAACACGATTTAATTCTTGGTTCAAACAAAGGCCGGATATCATATATGATCATCGTTATGTATTTGATGAGATAGGCTATAATTTAAAACCAATAGAAATGCAGGCAGCTATTGGTCTTGAACAGATCAAAAAGCTTGATTATATGCATTCAAAACGAAAATATAACTTTAATAGGCTATATAAAATATTTAGTAAATATCCTGAATATTTTATGTTGCCAAATAAGTTTGACAAAGCTGATGTTTCGTGGTTTGGCTTTCTTGTCACCCTAAAAGATAATACTCCCTTTAATAAGGCAAAAATTGTTTCATACCTTGAGAGTAAAAAAATACAAACACGATCTTATTTCACCGGAAATGCTTTGTTTCATCCTGCATATAAAGAGTTGGCTAATAAATATGACGATGTAGACAAATTGTTTCCGATTGCTACCAAGTCTACAACAGATACCTTCTTTCTTGGGGTATATCCTGGCATAACAGACGAACAAATGGACTATATTGAATCGGTATTAGATGCATTTATTAGGGAAAATAAATGACATATATAACAATGCCCCTAATAGGAGAAGTTGGTAATCTAGGTTCTCAAATACAACAATATTTTTCTATGAAGGCAATAGCAAATAGCAACAATAAAGAGCTTGTATTTCCTAAGTCTGCACTATCTAAAGGCCACGGCTTTAAATTTATCAAGTTACTAAAGCTAAACATAGAGATAGTAGAAGATTCAGTTATAAATAATTTCATGTTTGTAAATATAGATAATAATGTTATTATTGATGATAGAGTATTTAATTTAAATCCTAACATTAATTATGCCTTTATGTCTAGATTTGACCTATATAGCTACTGGTATAATAAAATAAAAGAAATAGTTGATAATGTAGAATTTAACGATGTGCTTCTAGAAGAGTCAAAATCAAAATTACTGAAGATAAAAAATACAACAAAAACTATTAGTCTACACATTCGTAGAGGCGATTATCTTCTACCACAGCATGATTTTTATACAAAGCTTGAAGTGGACTATTATGATAGGGCATTAAAATATATCAAAAATTTCACAGATTATCAGCTACTAATATTTTCTAATGATATACACTGGTGTAAAATCAACCTTAATAAGGTACATAATAATATATCTTATATAGATGGAAATAGCGACTATATAGATTTATGTATGATGAGTTTATGTGATCATAATATTATTGCTAATAGTTCATTCAGTTGGTGGGCAGCTTATCTAAATAGAAATCCAAATAAAATAGTTGTATGTCCCAAAGACTATATGAACAATCATGAACTAGCACATATTATTAATGGTAATTATTATCCTAGAGAATGGATTGCAATATGAAAAAAATTGTATACATAACTGGCTGTTTAGGATTTATAGGGTCTTATGTCACCAAATTATTTTTAGAAAATGGATACTATGTTCGAGGTATAGACAAGATTACATACGCTGCTAATATTGATCTTCTTGATGAGTTTAAAAAATATTCAAATTTTGCATTCGAATATAAAGATATCAACGATATAGAGTTTTTATATGACTGCGATTATATTGTCAATACGGCAGCAGAAACACATGTAGGCAATTCTATTGCCAAAAGTGAAGATTTTGTACATTCCAATATCAATGGAGTCTATCATCTGCTAGAGTTATTGAGAAACTATA
>Ga0114980_10000722_pt1 | contig 23524 bp, 24 predicted proteins | sample S_140806_EF_Meta_FD_87018 | JGI IMG/M metagenome (GOLD analysis project Ga0114980, IMG submission 87018) | Freshwater microbial communities from Lake Simoncouche, Canada to study carbon cycling - S_140806_EF_MetaG | ecosystem: Environmental > Aquatic > Freshwater > Lake | place: Lake...
ACCTCACCCGCCCTATCAGCGCCCCCCTCTATCGAAGGGCTGGCTGAAGGGCGAGGTTGATGGCGACGGCCTGCTGCTGCGGCCTTCGGCCTGGTACGCCGAGGCGAATATCGACCTGCGGACCTCGACGCGAGTGGTCAGCCTCGATCGCGCGGCAAAGGCCGTGACCCTGTCGACCGGCGAGGTGCTGTCCTATGACAAGCTGATCATCGCCACGGGTGCGCGGGCGCGCCGGCTGGTCCTGCCCGGCAGTGATCTGAACGGCTTTCTCGAACTGCGGACCATCGAGGACGCCGAGGCCATCAAGGACCGGATCAGGCCCGGTTTCCGACTGGCCGTGATCGGCGGCGGCTATGTCGGGCTCGAGGTCGCGGCCTCGGCGCGAAAACTGGGAGCCGAGGTCGATGTGCTGGAGCGTGAGGACCGGCTGCTGGCGCGCGTCGCCGGACCTGTCCTGTCGAGCTTCTTCCAGCAGGTTCACGAGGAACGGGGTGTCCGCTTCCATTTCGACGTGACAGTCGAGGGTTTCGAGGGGCTGGACGGTCAGGTCTCGGGGATCCGGCTGGCAGGGGCCGGCCCCCTGGCGTGCGATGCGGTCCTGGTCGGTATCGGGGCCATACCGAACGATGACCTGGCCCGGGAGGCCGGGCTGGCCTGCGATAACGGCGTGGTCGTCGATCATCAGGCCCGGACCTCGGACCCGGACATCTTCGCGATCGGGGACATGACCCGGCGACCGCTGGCCCTCTATGGTCGCTCCGTCCGGCTGGAAAGCGTGCCCAATGCCCTGGAGCAGGCGCGTCAGGCAACCGCGTCCATCTGCGGCAAGCCGGACCCCAAACCGGATGTGCCCTGGTTCTGGTCCGACCAGTACGACCTCAAGCTCCAGATCGCCGGAATGCCCTTCGACGTCGACCAGATCGTCGTTCGCGGCGATCCGGCCAATCGGTCCTTCGCGGTCTTTCACCTCTCCCGGGGCCGGGTCCACGCCGTCGAGGCGGTCAATGCCGCACCCGAGTTCATGGTCGGACGCCAGTGGCTGGCGTCACGGCGGGAGGTCGATCCGGTCAGGCTCGGCGATGTCGGGATTCCGATCAAGGAAGTCTGATGGCGCTGGCCCGGTGAGCCGCCTGCACGGCCTTGGGAGTGCCTGACGAGCGCGCGGCGGTCCGCCGCCGTGAACGCAACGCGACTTTGGGTGGGTCAGCCGCCGCCTTTCACGAGACGAACAGCAACTCCTCAGCGTTCAGGTGTTCTTGAATTCGGGGGGCCTTTTTTCGAAGAAGGACCGCTTCTTCTCGGCGGCATCCTCCGTCGCCTGGGAAAGATGAATGCCACGGCTTTCGAATGCGATGGCGCGCTCGAGACTGCCACCCTCAAGATTGTGCCAGAGCGCCTCCTTGGTCACCGAGATGCCGAACGGCGAGTTTCTGGCGATATCGCGTGCGAGCTCAATCGCGGTGTCGAGCAGGGCTTCGTCTTCGACCACGGACAACGCAAGCCCGACCCGAACCGCTTCGTCGGCAAGTACAGGCCGGCCCGTGAAAAGGATCTCGGCGGCCTTCTGGGTTCCGACAGCACGCGGGAGCAGATAGCTGATCCCGCCCTCGCATCCCGTGCCCGCGTTGTGGAAGGCATTGACGAATTTCGTTGAGCGGCCGGCAATGACGATGTCGGCGCCCAGGGCCAGGGCATAGCCAAGGCCCGCGACCGGTCCCTTGACGGCTGCGATCACCGGCTGCGGCAGGGATTTCATCAGGGGTATCAGAGCCCCGATGCTCTTCATCGACAGGGTGTTCTTCTGAAAGCGGCCGTAGTCTTCGGGCGCAACCGCCGAACGGCTGCCTCCGCGCGTGTCATGTCCGGCGGTGAAGGCCCGTCCCGCCCCGGTCAGGATGATCGCCCGTACCGAAAGGTCGTTCTGGCAGGCGAGAAACAGACTCTTGAGTTCCTCGTACATTGCATGACTCAAGGCATTCAACGCCTCGGGGCGATTGAGCGTGATGACCCGAATGCCCGGCGAAGGGTCTTCGACGAGGATATCGGACATTGGGTCGCTCCCTGTGTTGAAAGCCTTGTGTTTAGCCCAGCCAACGGTCCGGCGCACAGGCGCGGCGAGCACATGGGTGATGCTTACTGGCCAGAAGGCTTGCCCCGTGCGGCTGAACGGTCATGGCCGAACATCACAAGTGAGCGGAATTCTCCAAGCGTTTGAAATGGGTGAATGGACCCGGCATGATCCATCGACTGACCCGGGTGTGTTGGTCCCGTCCAGGGACACCCGCTACGCCGGGCTGCGGGAGCTCTCCAAGGCGCAGGCTGAACGCTGCCCGGGACAGCATTGGATCAACGACGGGCGGTTCGCACGGGCCGGGAAATCATGGCGTCGACATGCTGGCGATAATCGGGGATCGCAGAACCCACTATGACCTCACAGGCCCGACCGGCGGCGACGTCGTCTGTCTGGTGCATGGCCTGCTGATGGATGCCGGTGTCTGGGCTGACCAGGTCGGGGTTCTCCATCGCGCCGGCCTGCAGGTCCTGCGGATCGACCTGAGAGGGCATGGGGGCAGCGAGACCGGCGAGGGACGGTTCAACCCCGACGACCTGGCAAGGGACCTCATCCTGCTGCTCAATCGGCTCGAGATCGAGACAGTTCACTACGTCGGCATATCTCTCGGTGGCGTCGTCGGCCTTGCCATAGCCCTGTCCCGACCCGACCGGATTTCTTCCCTGACGGTGTGCAGTACGCCGACCGCAACCTTCCCGGATCCCCTGGAGAGCTGGCGGGGGCGTGCTGTGGAAGCGCTGAACGACGAATCCACCCGAACCGCGGCGCAGGAAAGCCTCAGGCGGTGGTTTCCCGAGGATTTTCAGACCCGTCGGCCTGAGGCCTACAAGCGGATCTATGAGACGGCAGCGGCGACCCGACCCGAGGGCTACGCCGGCTGTCTGGAAGCCCTCCAAGGGTATGACTACGATGCACGCTTGGGCGAAATCACGACGCCCACCCTGGTCGTCTGCGGTGCGGCGGACGTTCGGACCGATGCGGCCCACCATCGTCGTATCGCGGATCGCATCCTCAACGCCGAGTACCACGTCCTGCCGGCAACGGGCCACCTGCCGAATGTCGAGCGGCCCGATGACTTCAACCATATTCTTGTGAATTGGCTGGCCAGGGGCTCGCAAGGAGCAACGCATTGATACTGGATCACGCGGTCAACATCGATGACCTTCGTATTGCCGCCAGGCGACGCCTACCGCGGTTCATCTTCGACATGATCGAAGGTGGGGTGGAGGAGGAGATCGGAGTCCTTGAAAACGAGGCGTCGTTTCGACGGGTGAAGGTCCTTCCTTCCCTCCTGAACGACATTACGGTGCGGGACCAGACGACGACCTTGTTCGGCCGTACTTACGCCAGCCCGTTCGGTATCGCGCCGATGGGACCCGCCCCCCTCTATCGCCGGAACGGTGACCTGCTGCTCGCCGGGGCCGCCGTCCAGGCAGACATTCCCTTCGTCCTGTCGGGTGCCGGCGGCGCTTCCGTCGAGCAAATTGCCAAAGTGGCTCCTGACCATGCTTGGTTTCAGCTCTATGGCGCGGCCGATCGGTCGATCACGCATGACATCATTCGCCGGACCGTCGATTCCGGCCTCGGCGTGATGGTGTTCACCGTGGACACGCCCGTGTCCCCCAAGCGGGAGCGGCACCTCAGAAACGGCATCACCTTGCCGCTGCGCAAGGACATTCGAAACCTGGCAGTCCTCGGCATGGAAGGGGTCTTTCACCCCGCCTGGGCGCTCGACTATCTCGGCAGTGGCGGGATGCCGATGATGGGCACCTGGGCACCGTATGCGAAGCCCGGATCAACCCCGCAACAGGTGGCTGAGTTCTTCCGATCGCAAAGTCCTTCTAACCAGACGTGGAAAGATCTGGAGGATGTTCGACGGCGCTGGCCCGGTCGCCTTCTCGTCAAGGGCGTACTGAACCCCGCCGACGCCGTAAGGATGGTGGACATGGGCGTTGACGGCGTCATCGTGTCCAGCCACGGCGGCAAGATCGTCGACCGCGCGCCGTCGCCTCTGGCGGCCCTCCCAAGCATCAAGGCTGCCGTCGGTGACAGGGCAGCCGTTCTTATGGACGGCGGCGTTCGTCGTGGTGTGGACGTCGCCATCGCGCGGTGCCTCGGTGCCGACTTCATCCTGGCAGGACGACCGATGCTCTACGGCCTCGCGGCGGCAGGCGGGCCCGGCGCTGATCGTGCGATCGACCTGCTTCGCACCGAGCTGGATCTGATCCTGGCGACCGTGGGCTGCAGCAAATTCGACGACCTGAGCCGCCGAAACCTCTATCAGCCGGCAGCTCTCAGCGAGAACTGATTGTCGATGGCCTCGCGCAGAAGTTCCGCAAATCGCGGTGCCTGGGACATGATCGTGTTGCCGTCTGCGCAGAGCCCCAACATGAGCTGCTCGCTGCCTCCGGCCCTCGGGAGGGGCCGAGCAACAAGGCCGCAGTTGGCGTTCTGGGCAACGGCAACGGCGTAGCCGACCCGCCGAACTTCCACGAGCCTGTCCAGAAGCTCACGCACGTTGACGATCTCCTCGCGGGACTCGACCTCGGAGTTGATGCGCATGACCAGTTTGGTCACTTCGCGATCCGACATGGTGCTCAGGATGGCCAAACCGGCTCCGGACGAAGCCAGGGACCGCAGGTGACCGGTACCGATCCACCGCGCCTGCGGGTTCTTGGACTGGATGACATGGATATACTGTGCGTGCAGCCCGTTACGGGTGATCAGGACCACGGCCTCGCCGGTCTCGTCACTCACGTTCCGCATCAGCTGGACGAGGTCGCCCTCACGCGCAAATGAGTCGCCGATCCACGCTCCCAGAAGCGCCACCCTCGGGGAACTGATGAACGTGCGCCGAACAGGATTGTGCTGCAGATACCCAAGGTTCACCAGGCTCTTGAGCAGGGCGGAGGTGCTGGACTGCGGATAGCCGAGGGAGTCCGCGATCTGAACAACCGTGGCCTCGCTACGGTAGTCATCGAAAAACTCAAGAATTTCCAGCACTCGCTGCGCTGACTTGACGCTCTGGTCGTTCCGCTGAAGCCGATCGATCAGGCGTTTCGGGAGGCCGCTTGGCGTCTTCACTCTCGACATCACAATATCCTGCTGCGTTTCCATCCTCGCGTACCGGGGTTGAATCCCCGGATACTGTTTTCGGGCGTAAAGCTTTTGATATAAAAGCACTGTTTCGATGCTATCACATTCAGGCGTCACACCCTCGTCACACACACAAATGTGATAATACCACAAGGATGTGATGGATAAGCCATCCTGCCCCTTGCGCTGGACGGTCGCGGCAGCCTCGGACTTACCTGTCCTGGCTGGCGCCCTCAGCAAGGGGCTGATGACGCCGGGCACGAGGCCCGAAGATGACCAAATCCCACTATCTGCTGCTCGCCCTGACCAATCCTGCAGAGGGGCGCGAGGCCGACTACAATACGTGGTTTGACGAACACCATATTCCGGAAGTCCTTTCGATCGACGGCTTCCTGTCGGCTCAGCGATACCAGCTGGCCAAGGAACAACGGATGCCGGGGCCCCTGCCCTATGCCTATGCCGCAGCCTACCGGATCCAGACCGACGATCTTAAGGGCGTCCTCGCTGCGCTGGGCGAGGTGGTCGCGACCGGGACCAGGACGGATGCCGGCGACCCGGCAAGGCGCGCGATCTGGGTGCTGGAGCCGCTTGGACCCGAGCGGACCGCCTGACAGCTCCGCCTCGACCTTCCTAAGGCTCGGCCGCAGACCTGATCCGCCGCCGCCTCGCCGGGTCTCTCAACGGAATCGATATCCATCAAGGACATGTCATTAGCGGCCCGGTCCTTTATCTCGCCAACGCCGCCAGACAGGATGTCGCAACCGACACCTCCAGGGGGTCGGGCGTGACCTGAACCCACCAATGGGACGACTCCCTTGCACAACGCGACGACGACGCGGCCCAAGTGGGCCGGAAAGACGCCGGGCAATGTCATCCCCGGATCCGGAGTGCCCGCGGTCCGACTCGCCCGGCGCAGGCCGGGCACGCCGCACTCCCATGTTCCGACTTCCCGTGCGCCGGACGCCCGGAGTGCCGGCTCCACCTGCGGCCATGCCCAAGGATAAGACCCATGCCCAAATACACTTATATGGTCATGACCAAGCCGCTGGAGGGCCGCGAGGCGGAGTGGAACGACTGGCACATGAATCAACATGTGAAGGACGTTCTGAAGGTCCCCGGGTTCGTGAATTGTCGGCGGTTTCAGGTCGCGAGCCACCAGCCGAACGCAACGCCGCCGAGCTGGGAATTCCTGGTCATCTATGAGCTGGACACGGATGACGTTGCGGGCGCGCTGTCCGAGATGCGACGCCGCTTCGGAACTCCGTTGATGCCGGCGACGAGTTCAAGCAACCCCAAGAACACCGTATCGGTGCTCTGGTCTTCGATCTCGGAACACGCCGCACAGCCCGCCTGACCGAAATGGAATACCAGCGGATTGATCAAGGCGCGGCGTCCCGCGTCAACTGCATCCTGAACTGGAGCGCCTGATGGACTTTGCGGCAATATGCGGTTCACACAGCCCGGTCGCCCTGACGCTGCCGGAAGCTGATCCCGGTTTCGCCGCAACCTTGCGCGAACTCGGTCCGTGGATGGACGCCTTCAAGCCGGACCTCATCATCCAGTTCGCGCCCGACCACTACAACGGCTTCTTCTACGACATCATGCCGAACTTCTGCCTTGGTGTGGCTGCCGAGTCCGTCGGCGATTGGGGCACCCCTTCCGGTCCGTTGTCGGTCCCGGAAGACATGGCCAGAGCCGTCCTTGCCGCTGTCCGGGCCGCCGACATTGACCTTGATGTGTCGCTCGACATGCAGGTGGATCACGGCACGACCCAGCTCTGGGGCATGATGCTGGGGGGTCTGCCGTCCTGCCCGATCATTCCCATAGTGATCAACTGCGCCGCTCCGCCTCGTCCCGCCCTGCGCCGGGCGAGGCTCCTCGGCGAGGCAGTCGGGCGGTTCGCCTCGACCCTGGGCCTCAAGGTGCTGTTCGCCGGATCCGGCGGCCTGTCACATGACCCGCCGCTTCCCGCGATCGCCACCGCCACCGGTCCACAGCGTGAGTTTCTTCTTCGCGGCCGCAATCCCACCCCGGAAGCGAGAGAGGCGCGCGAGGCGCGGGTGCGCGCTGCGGCAGCCAGTTTCGCGGCTGGTACCAGTCCGGCGCTGGCGCTCAATCGGGAATGGGATGCCGCCGTCCTCGACCAGGCCAGCCGCGGTGCCCTGACGGCTTTCGATTCCTGGTCAGAAGACGACGTCACCGCCCTGGGGGGCTGCGGCGGCCATGAGATCCGCTGCTGGATCGCGGCTCTCGCAGCCCTGCAGGCGGCTTCGGGGCCCTACGACATGCAGACCCGCCACTATGCCGAGGTCCCGGAGTGGATGACCGCCATGGGCATCGTGACAGCGACGCCTCAGGGCGCGAACGGGAACAAGCCAAATGCGTCCTAGTCCGGATCAAACCGCGTCGGCCGCTTCCGACAACGCCCGGCGCCGAGGAAACTGACCATGACCACCTTCTCAAGCCTCTGGACCGACCTTGAAGGTGTCGAGTTCCGGCAGGGCTATCTCGATGCCGCCGGCGTACGGACCCGCTATCTGGCGGCCGGGGACCCGTCCAAGCCGCTCCTGCTGTTCCTGCATGGAACCGGCGGTCACTGCGAGGCTTACAGCCTGAATTTCGCGGCGCATGCGGCGCATTTCCATACGGTCGCTATCGACATGATCGGCCACGGTTGGAGCGACAAGCCCGCGATCGACTATGAAATCCCGGCATATGCTCAGCATGTCCTCGACGTGATTGCCGCCCTTGGCGCACGCACGGCGACCGTTTCCGGAGAGTCCCTGGGCGGATGGGTGGCGACCTGGCTGGCCATTCACCGGCCCGAGGTCCTCGATCGGATCGTCCTCAACACCTCCGGCGGCTGGACCGCCCACCCGGAAGTCATGGCCCGGATCGTCCAGCTGTCGATGCAGTCCGTGGAAAAGCCGACCCATGCCAACCTCAGGGCGCGGCTTGAATTCCTGATGTTCGACAAGTCGCTCGTGAACGACGACCTCGTCGAAACGCGCCGCCGAATCTACGCCCAACCTGGCTATGCCGAGGTGACCCGTCGGATCCTTTGTCTTCAGGACATGGCGACCCGCCGCCGCAACATGTTCACACGCGAACAGTATGCCACCATCCAGGTGCCCACCTTCGTTCTGTGGACGTCGCATGACCCCACCGCCACTGTTGCCGAGGGCCGCGAGATTTCGGACATGATCCCCGGAAGCCGGTTCGCGGTCATCCAGGATTGTGGCCATTGGCCCCAGTTCGAGACGCCCGAGGAGTTCAACCGCCTCCATCTCGATTTCCTGCTGGGACGCTGACCCATGGATCTTGGAATTCACGGCCGGACAGCTCTTGTTTGCGGATCCAGTGCCGGCCTCGGCAGGGCGTGCGCTGAGGCGCTGATTGATGCGGGCGTTGATGTTGTTCTGAACGGTCGGACGGAAGCAACGTTGCGCGCTGCCGCTCTCGAGATGGAGGCCCGTTTCGGCCGACCGATCCGTTATGTCGTCGCCGACGTGACCTCTTCGGAAGGCCGCCGCACGGTTCTGGAATCCTGTCCCTCGCCCGATATCCTCGTGAACAACGCCGCGGGTCCGCCCACCGGAGACTTCAGGGATTTTGAAGAGGCGGTCTGGCTGGAGGCTGCACGCGTCAGCATGGTGGCTCCCATCCTGCTCATCCGTGCCGTTATCGACGACATGATCGCCCGCCGATGGGGCCGGATCGTCAATATCACGTCGAGTGCCGTCAAGGCTCCGCTGCCTCTTCTGGGGCTTTCCAACGGGGTACGCAGCGGCCTGACCGGCTTTGTCGCCGGACTGGCCCGCGAGGTCGCCAGCGAGGGCGTGACCATCAACAACCTGCTGCCTGGCCGGATGCAGACCGCGCGTCTGGACAGCTATATCGCCAGGATCGCCGAACGGGAGGGCCTCACCGTCGAGGAGGCAGCGCGGGCCATGGCCGCCAGCAATCCGATGAAGCGGTTCGGACGTCCCGAGGAACTCGGTGATTTCTGTGCCTTCCTGTGCGGGACCCCGGGTGCCTATATCACCGGACAGAATTTCCTCATCGACGGCGGCGAATACCCCGGCCTCTAACCACCAAGGAATGTCTGATGCCCAAGGGCTACTGGATCGCGCATATCGATGTGACGGACATGGAGGCCTACAAGGCCTATATTCCCCGCAGCACCGCGGCAATCGCGTCTCACGGCGGGCGCTTCCTGACGCGGGGCGGTGAGGCAACCCACGTCGAAGGTCAACTCCGCGCACGACATGCCGTGATCGAATTTCCGTCCTATGCTGACGCACTCTCCTGTTATCATTCCGATGCCTATGCAGAGGCTCGCGCCATTCGGCAATCGGCGTCGATGGCCGAGGTCGTTGTGATCGAAGGCGTCGCCTGACGCCGTCCGGACTGATCCCTTCATCCCACGGAAAAGCCTCCAAATGATCCCGCTTGCCCATGCCGAAACCATCATATCCGCCGCCCTTGCGGAAGGCGCAAAACGGGGGCTCAAACCGCTGACCGTCGCGGTGCTGGACGCCGGCGGCCAGTTGCGGGCCCTTGCACGCCAGGACGGGGCCTCCAATCTGCGGCCCGAACTGGCGATCGGAAAGGCCAATGGTGCCCTCGCCCTGGGCGTGTCCTCCCGCGTCATCGGGGAAATGGCGCTCGACCGGCCACATTTCGTCAATGCCCTCGGTCCGATGACACCGCAGGGCCTCGTTCCGGCCGCCGGCGGCCTCCTGATCGCGGACCAGTCCGGGGCCTGTATTGGTGCCATCGGCGTGACCGGTGACACCTCGGATCAGGACGAGACCTGCGCTTTGGCAGGGATCGAGGCGGCCGGCCTTTCCGTCTTTACCGGCTAGGCGTCTCGCCACTCACCGGTAGGGCTCGATCAGGGCGCGCAGGGCGGCGGCCAGGGCAAGCGGCTGATCGGCTCCGACATGATGACCGGCTCCCGGGATTGAAACGAGCACCGGCTTCTCACCCAGAAGGGCGACCATCCGGGCATGCGTCTCACCGCCTGTCAGCGCTGACTCCTCCCCACGAATGACGGCCATGGGGGCGGTCAGTCGGGTGATGACTTCCCAGGGGTCAGACCGGTCCATCCGATCCCACAGGCCGGGATCATGGCACCAGGTCCACCCGCCCTCATGACCTCGAAGGGACATTCTTGCCAGATAGTCCACGATCCAGTCGTTCCCGCAGGATTCCGCCGGCACCAGCCGGAAGCGGGAAAGGGCGGTGGCGAGGTCCGGATAGACGCGGTGAGGCCCGGGGCGCATCGCTTCCCGGGCCATGGTCCCGGGCATGACGTTGTCGACCATCACGCCCCACCGGATCGGCCGGTCGCGATCGGCTGCCATCTCAAGCAGGGGGACCGAGCCAAAGGAATGCGCCGCCACCAGCGGGGGGAGCCCGTTCGGCGACAAGCCTCCCGCCTCGATCACGGCCCAGGCCTCCCTGGCCCAGAGCGAGGTCGAGTAGCGCGCGCGCCAGTCCGACTGCCCCATGCCCGAGAAGGACAGGGCGGCCACCCGGAAATGCTGCTGAAACAAGGGGGCGAGATAGCTCCACCATCCGAGATGGGCGCGAGAGCCATGGAGAAGCAGGAGCCCCGGAAGCCCTCTACGTCCCCAGACACGGGCATCGATCACCGCGCCTTCGACCTCGATCCGGAGGCTTTCATATGACGCCTCGATTGCGTGCTCGAACCAGGCCGGTCCGGGGATGCGTTCCGGCGACCGGAGGCTTGGAGCACCGGGATCCTGCGACTGTGCGCCGGGCGCGTCGTTCATCGACGTCTCCTGGACCGTATCGGGAGAACCGACAGTGACCGGAAAAAATGGCCGCGCGGGAGCCCCGCACGGCCAGCAGGTGTGGGAGAAAACGTCGACGTCAGGTGCCGGCGACCAAAACCAGTTCGCACACCGCCCCGAAGCCCGTCCACTGATCCGGATTTCCATCATATGGAGGATGAGGTGACGGGTTTCGCGAACCGGTCAGACCAACACCGGCCCCGTCGTGCCCCAACAACCTGGGCCGACTCTGACGATTCAGGCGGCAGGGTCGGACGACAGAAGAAGGTTGCGGCCGGCGGCCCAATCACCAAGGCGCGCGATGAAGCCCTGCGCGAGGGTGTGCAGCGGCGTCAAGGTCGCGTCGTCAAGACATGCAGCGGCCAGACCGAGGTCCTTGCCCACGATCCGGGCGATATGGGCTGCCCGCTCCGGTACCTGAAACCGCTCCAGCGCCTCGAGCCCGAAGCTTCTCGCGGTGCCGGCCAGCAAGGTATTCCGCAAATCGTCTGCATCGAGCCCGAGCTCGCGACCGTTGTCCAAGGCCAGAACCGCAGCGCCCATGTTGGCGGCGCTGAGCAGATTGTTGAACAGCTTGGCGCGCATGGCCATGCCCGCCGCGCCGAAATGGGTCACACGACCTGCATAGGTGTCGAACAGGGGCTGGACCCGATCCAGTACGGCGCGGTCGCCTCCGACCATCACCGTCAGGGTCCTGGCCAGGGCGGCGCGTCCAGAGCCCGAGACCGGTGCCTCCACAAAGTGGACACCGCGCGCGGCAGTGTCTCGGGCCAGGCTCTCGCACGTCGCGGGCAGCACTGTACTGTGCACGACAAGGATCGCGCCCCCTGCAAGCCCGTCCAGCAGACCGGCGTCATGGGTCAGTTCGAGCACATCATCGTCGCCGACAACGCAAAGGCACAGGATGTCGACGGTCCCGGCCAGATCAGCAGGTGTCTCTGCAACGCGCGCGCCAAGGGCAGCGAAGGGAAGCGCTGCCTCGGGGCGTCGGGCCCAGACCGCAACATTCAGACCCGCCTCGATCATCATCCTGGCCATGGGGCCGCCCTGATCGCCCAGCCCTATGAATCCGATCCTGAGATCCGACATCGAGTCACGCGCTCCTGGTCAATGAGGCCGCTCGCGGTCAGGGAGCGATCCCTGCGTTCATCGCGCACCCGGGAGCGGGACGCCAGCGGTTCAGGCCTCACAGGTGTGATGTCTCCGCCGGGACGACCTGTCAGGGTTCCGGATAGGTGATCACAAGCTTGCCGAACCGATCACTTCCGCCAAGACAGGCCAATGCATCGGCAGCGGCTTCAAACGAGAACCGCCGATCAATCACGGGGGAAAGCTCCGCCTCGGCGAAGCGACGCAGGACCTTCTCGAGATCGAGCCGACTTCCGACGGAGATGCCCTTGAGTGTGAGGGCCCGCGCCATGATCGGGGTTGGATCAATCCGCGAGGGAACCGCCAGCAGACCCACCAGCGCAATCACCCCCTCGATACGGACACACCGGATCGATCGCTCCAGCGTCCCGCCTCCCCCGACCTCTACCACCCGATCGACACCCTGCCCGCCGGTGTGTTTCAGGACCTCATCCTGCCAGTCCGGCGTGGTGTGATAGTTGATGACTGCGGAGGCACCCAGGGCCCGGAGCTTTTCCCCCCGCGCCGCGCTTGCGGTCGTAGCGATCACGCGGGCACCGGCAAGCCGCGCAAGCTGGAGGGCGAACAGGGACACCCCGCCGCTTCCAAGGATCAGGACCGTGTCTCCGGCGGAGACAGGCCGACCGGCCTGCAAGGCACTCCAGGCCGTCACGCCCGCGCAAGGGAAGCAGGCGGCATCCTCGATGGTCATGGTCGCAGGGATGTGGACCACTCCCTCCGCATCGAGCAGGGCCCATTCCCCCAACATCCCGTCCCGCGCACACCCCAGATCCGCAGCGCCCGGCAGACCGGGGGCCAGGGGGCCGTCGATCCAGCCCTGCCTGAAGGCCCCCACGACGCGGTCACCAACGCTGATCCGCGTCACGCCCTCCCCGACCGCGACAACCATCCCGGCACCGTCCGAAACGGGTACGACGCCGGGTGCGGGACGCAGGTACCCTTCTAGAACCAGCCGGTCGCGGGCATTAAGCGAATTGGCCCGCATGGCGATGAGCACCTGTCCCGGCCCGGGCGTTGGCGGCGAGTCAAGGCGCAGCATCAGCCCCGCAAGGCCGGGCCCTTCAAGATGAAACCGTCGCATCCGGTCAGGATCGCTTGGCGAGCGCGGCCAGGCCTTCCAGCGCGAGCCCGTGACCCAGGTCGTCGAGGAGCCGACGCTTGAGGTCCTGTGTCATGGCGATCCGGCTGTAGCGCAGCGTCAAGGGCGGTGCTTTTGCGAGCTCGAGCGCGAGGGCCCAGGCCCGATCCATCAGGGCGTCGTGCGCCACGACCTCACTGACAATGCCCAGGTTCAGGGCCTCCTGCGCCTCGATTTCCTGGCCGGTCAGCAGGAAATAGCGCCCGCGATTGGGACCCAGAACGAGAGGCCACCAGACATGAACGCCGTCACCAGGAACAGCGCCGATGGTCATGTGGGACTTGTCGGCGACTATGGCTCGATCCGAAGCAATGACGATGTCCGACATGACCACGAGTTCAGCATGCAGAAATGCCGGACCATTGACGGCCCCGATGATCGGGCACTCGATATCGAGCAGGTTGTTCAGCAGCGCCTTGCCTTCACGCTGGATGCGGTTCCAGAATTCGGGCGTCATAACGAACGGTCGCGGAAGTGCCGAATAGTCCATCTGGGTCAGAAAGACATCGCCCGTTCCGGTGAGGATGACGACGCGGTTCTCGGCATCATCACCAACGTCGCGGAATGCCCTGCCGAGTTGATCGTGCAGTCCGCCTTCTACAAAGTCCCACAATGCCGGACCGCCATCGCGATGGATGGCCATCTCGAGCACCCCGTCCCTCCGGACGAAACGGATATCCCTGTAACGGTCCTTGTAGTCTTCCAGACGGCTCATCGGGCGACCCTGGCCACACGCGCAAAAACGCTCACCGTCGCCTCCTTGAGAACCGCCGCGTCGCTGACTGGCATGGCCGGTGTTCGCACGCGCCGCCCGACCTCGACCAGAACGGCAACCCCGCCGACCATCGGCAGGAGCTCATAGAAAGTCGTGAACTGATAGGGCGATTTTCCACCCGCACCCGCCGAAGCCAGCGAGAGGCGCGTTGCGCTCTTTACGCCCGGGACCCGCAGCATGTCCGGTGCGTGTTGGCGATCCATCCAGTCGTGAAACGCCGGCACGGATTCGGGCACGGGGTCACAAAAGGCCGCAAGAATGAGGTCCATGTCCTGAAGCGGCAGACCCTCGTCGCCTCGCGTCTCACCGATCAGCATTGCCGTCGAGGCCTGGGCGGAAAGATCGACACCGGGCTCATGCTCACCAATCGCGCGTGCGAGCCGGTCTGTCAGGGCCGGATCCGACACCCCTTCGGTAGGAAAGATCGCCAGATGGGACCAGCGATTCATGCCTCCGGTACAGCGGAACAGCGCACCCGCCGGGAAGCCCGGATCAGCGATCATCCCGGGCAGGATCCCTCGCGCATACCAGGCTTCGTAGTCCGACTCCCGCCCGACCTCGGCATTGATCAGCGCGATCAGGTATCGACGGCTCATGGTCATCGGTCTCGTCGGGCACGGCACCCTTGGTCCGGACCACGCTATCATGGCGCGAAGACGCGTCGACGCCCCGGTCGGAACCATCAAGAGTCGGATGGCGATCTCGACGCAGCTCCGGTCAGATCTGGAAAGCGGGTCGTGAGCGGTCGACTTCCAGAGGCCGATCGTACGAAAGGTCTTCAGCGTCACGTGACCAATGACCGACCAGGGCATAGAGGGCCTGCGTCTCAACCGGCAGGAAGGACGGGCCGGTCGGCGACCGCCAATCGTTCACGCATTTACGGAGGGCGATCGCCCAGCGACCGTCCCGTCGTTCGAAGCGATCAATGTAGCGTCCGCCCGCCAGCGTGAACGGCGGGCCATCCCGGTTCATCCCCGCAAACAGGAAATAGGTCTCGGTGTGCGCCACATCGCCGTCGAGATCGCACGTGTGGTTGGTGATCACATGTTGGGTCGAGGTCTGAAGACGGGCGTGGAAGGGCAGCACCCAATCCACGAAGGCCGCTCCCGATCCAAAGAACAGGCCATGATCGTCGATGGCGTCATCATGGTAGACCGACATCAGAAGGTCCCGGTCGAGCCGGTCCACCGCCCGGCAATAGCGGGTCAGGCAGTCATGGATGTCCTGCCGGTCCTGAAGGCGGCGAACCTGCGCCCTGAGGTCTTCATCCATACCTCTGTCTCCCTGCTTGGATGCCTGCTGGCCCTGCACAATTCAGACCCCGGCGCGTCGGGTCTTTGACGCCCTCCGCCAGAGCGTCGGTTGATGGACCATCAGATCGGAAGCAGCGGCCCGAAGGTCATTTCGGGGCACCTTGCGCCGGATCCCAGCTCAGCCAGAGTTCGCCAACGGTCGCCACCGTCCCGGCATGGAATACGGGATCAACGCCCGGCTTCAGGGTGAACTCGGGGATTCGCTTGAGCCACTCCTCGATGAAGGCCTTCATCTCGCGCCGCGCGAGGCTCGCGCCCGGACAGGTGTGGACGCCGGCACCGAAGGCGAGGTGTTTGACGCTCGGGCGATCGAAATCCACGGTCTCGGGATCCAGGGTGATCCGGTCATCCAGACCCGGCAGGATCTGCGGAACCAGGATCTGCTCTCCCTTGCGCAGGGTGACGCCCTGGTACTCCATATCTTCCGCCACCTGACGAGCCAGATTGGTCACGCCGTGACGGCGGATCAGCTCTTCCAGGGCTTGCGGTGTTAGCGGTGCCGAAGCCAGCCGACGCCGGGCTTCTGGATGGGTCGCGAGGTAATGGGCGATGTGCGACATCATCGCCACCACGGTGTCGAGCCCGCCGGTCAACAGATTCAGGCAAACACTGCTGGCCTCCTGCGGCGTGATCGCCCGGCCATCGATCGTCCCATGGACGACACTGCTGATCAGATCATCCCCACGCTCTGCGCGACGACGTTCGATCCACAAAGCCAGATATTCGTTGAACCTCCTGAACCCTTCAGCCTTGTCGACCCGCTGGGTGTGATGCAGCGTTTCCCTCAGGTAGGGCCTGTCCTCCTGCGGGAGACCCATCATGTCGAGAAACACCATGATGGGCATGGCACCGGCAAAATCTTCGACGAACTCGCACTCGCCCCGCGGCAGCAACTCATCGATCATCTCGACCGCAAGCGCCCGGGCCCGCTCCTCAAGGCTGGTGATGGCTCGAGGGAGAAATGCCGGCATCAGCATCTTGCGCAAGCCGGTGTGCTCGGGCGGGTCCAGTTGCACAGGCAGGATCCTCAGGACCCCGGGCCGGATGGGGATGAAAGACTCGTGGTTCGAGAACCGCTCATGGTCTTCCATGATGGTGCGGATATCCTCCATCCGGGTGGCGACCCAGTGGCCCCCATAGTGCGGCGTCCAGAAGATGTCCGGCATCGATTTCTGGAGACGGCTCCAGGCGAGATGGGGATCATCCACGACGCCCTCGAACGACATGAAGTCAAAGTCGCGAACGAGATCCGAAGGAACGTGAGCGGGTCGGTCGGCCCGGGTCATTGTGATCATGTCGCATCCTCCTTGTCGCACGGCCCCTGTGCTTCGGTCGCACCATGGTGAACCTCCCGGGGTCGATACCTCAGCCGGGGAGTTTAGGCGCATTATTCAGAAATGGAGCGTTGAAGACGAACGGATCACAGACGTGTTTTCGAACGCCGGCCCCTTCAAAACCTCGCCGTGACCCGTAGGGTAACCTACCGTCCAACCACTCGACCACGACCCCTCCGGGACAAGTTGCATGAACATCTACGACTGCATGGCCTGCGGCTTCACCTACCATGAGGAACAGGGGTCTCCGGCCAACGGGATCCCGCCCGGGACCAAATGGGAAGACATCGACGAAGACTGGCTTTGTCCGGACTGCGGTGCCTCAAAAGCAGAGTTTCACAAGGCCTGATCCAGGCGGTCCGGTGCCTTGCGCGCCACGACAGGGAATTGCCGAATGACTGAGGCCCGGTTGCCTGGACGTCGTCTCGAGGGACAGGTCGCGGTTGTCACCGGTGCAGGCCGGGGCATCGGACGGGCTGAGGCGCTGCTGTTTGCACGAGAAGGTGCCCGTGTCGTGGTGAACGACCTCGGCGGCGGTGCCAACGGCATCGGCGCAGATGAGGGCGTGGCAGCAGAAGTCGTCGCCGAGATCGTCGCCCTTGGCGGCGAAGCGGTCGCAGAGACATCGAGCGTCTCAGGCATGGAGGGTGGACGGGCCGTCGTCGAGGCGGCCATGGACGCCTTCGGACGGATCGACATCCTTAGCAATAACGCCGGTATCATCCGTCCCTGCCGCATCGATGCCATGACCGAGGAAGACTGGGATCTCGTCCAGGGCGTGAACCTCAAGGGCTATTTCGCAACCATCAAGGCTGCAGCCCCGCACTTCATTCGACAGAGGTCAGGCGTTATCATCAACAAGAGCTCGCCCTCCGGCTTCGGGCACTACGGCATGGCGAACTATACCGCCGCAAAGGAAGGCGTCGTCGGACTGACACGCACCGTAGCCCGCGACCTTGGGGAGTTCGGCGTTCGCTGCAATGCCGTCCGGCCCGTGACGATCGATTCCAACATGAAGGGCGACGCTGTTCGCGACACCATTGTCCGCTCACAACGCGCTGGCTATGCCGGGATATGGAACCGCTGGATGCGCCCCCCCGGCTCGGTCGCCGCGACCTCGGAACATGTGGCCGCCCTCACCGTCTGGCTCGCCGGCGAAGACACCCGCGAAGTGAACGGCCGGGAGTTCTTCATCGCTGGCGTTGAGATCGGTGTTCTGCCCGAGCCCGAGCTTCAGCGCGTGAGCTTCAATCCGGATGGATGGACCCTGGAAAGCTTGGAAGATCCTATGACACGCGAATATCTGATCGGAGATATTCGGAACAGATTCAGCCGCTCGGGAGACCCGGCATGAGCACCGAGGGACTGCTCTCAGGACTGGCCCCCTGGCCCAGCATCGATTTCACCCAGTATGGCCCGGTCGAGACCCGGCCGCTGACCCGCTATCAGAAATTGACCGGAGCCTTCCTGGCGAGAAACTGGGTGGCCATTCCGCACGTCACCCATCATGACGATGCCGACATCACCGACACCGAGATGCGCCGCAAGGCTTACGCTGAAAAGTCAGGTGCGAAGATCAGTCTGCCCGTCGTTCTGGTGAAAGTACTGGCACGCGCCCTGGCCGCCTTTCCCCAGTTCAACAGCTCGATCGATGTCGCCGCCGGTACCCTGGTCCTCAAATCCTACGTTAACATCGGGGTGGCGGTGGATACGCCGAACGGACTTCTGGTTCCGGTTCTGCGCGATGCTGGCACCCGGACCCTGGCCGAGCTTGCCGCCGACCTGGAATCCCTGGCCGCCTTGGCCCGAACGAAGGGACTCCCGCTGTCTGACATGTCGGGCGGTTGCATGACGCTGAGCTCACTCGGACATATCGGCGGGACAGCGTTTACGCCGATCATCAACGCCCCCGAGGTCGCCATACTGGGCGCTGTCCGCGCCCGCACGCAGCCAACGCCCGGGCCCGACGGGTCAATCCAGTGGCGAACGATGCTGCCCCTGTCGCTCAGCTATGACCACCGGGTCATCAACGGCGCGGATGCCGCGCGTTTCTGCCGCTTCATTGCAGACACCCTGGCCGATCCAGGTCTCTTCGACTGAGTCCCTAAAGCATCCAGCGACCGCCGTTGATCGCGATCGTCTGACCGGTCACTGAGCGGCTGTCATCCGCCGCGAGGAAGGCGATGACGGCCGCGACTTCCTCGGGCTCGATGATCTGACCCGTGGGGACGCCGGCAAGAATGCGCGCGCGGGATGCTTCGCTCACCGCATCCGTCATCGCCGTCCGGGTGAAGCCCGGAGCGACAGCATTCACGGTAATGCCTGAACTCGCCACCTCTCTTGCAAGCGCCCTTGTAAACCCGATCACCCCCGCCTTCGCAGTGGCATAGTCCCAGGACATGAGGTCACCGATAAGGGCCGCATCGGACGAGACGTTGACGATCCGGCCGTGACGGCGGAGCTTCATCTCGCTCAGAACTTCTCGGGAACAGTAAAGGCACGCCTTCAGATTGATGGCGATCAGCCGCTCAAGGTTCTGGAACTCCGTATCCGCAAACAGGCTGGCGGACGGCCCGGGCGACTGGCCGACGTTGTTCACGAGAATGTCGGGGGAGCCGAGGCTGCCCCGAATACCCTCGAAGGCCGTCTTGATGGAGTCAGGATCGAAGCAGTCGGTGACCGCAATGTGGTAGCGCCCACCCATGGACTGAACCGAAGCACCTACAGCCTGTAGTGCGGTCTCATCGATGTCGATCAGCGCAATGGACGCGCCCTCTTTCGCGAAGCGCAGGGCTGCAGCGCGGCCAATCCCCCCTGCGGCGCCGGTGATCGCAACGGTACGACCTTCAAAGGAACTGCCCGCGCCCATGTTCACGCCACCTCCGCAAGAGACAAACCTTCGCAGGCCTGATCGAGCAGACCGGCCCTTTCACCGAACATGACGTTGTCGAGCTTGGCTCGCTTCAGGAACAGATGACAGTCGTGTTCCCAGGTCAGCCCGATACCACCGTGCATCTGCAGGGCGTCATCGGCGAGCGCATCATACACCTCACAGGACATGGCCTTGGCCAGGGCGACAAGGGCCGGTCCGTCGGCAGCACCGGCCTGCCACTGCTCCACGGCAAGCTCCAGCAGTGCTGTTGCCGCCTCAAGCCTGACCTTGTGGTCGGCCGCCCGGTGCTTCAGCGCCTGAAAGGCCCCGATCGGCTTGTCGAACTGCACCCGCACCTTCAGAAACTCGACGGTTCGGTCGAACAGGACCTGGGCCCCGCCGAGAGCGTCGCAGGCGACCGCCATGGCACCATGCTCCGCGAGCCGGGCCTGCAACCGCACCGCCGCTTCGCCCTGCGCCAGAATATCCGCATCAGTCACACTGACGTCGACAAAGACCGCATCGGCCAGGTGGCGGGTCACATCCACGATCGGACGGCTTGTGATCTCGACACCGGGACGATCGCCCGGAACCAGCAGGACGTGAAGCTCACCTTCCTCGTCACGCGCAAGGACCAGGAGAAGACCGGCGAACGCGCCGTCCAGAAGGTGGCTCACCCGACCCTCCAGTCGCCGTTCGCCACCGTGCGGGCGGCAGAGGCGGGATTCGACACCGGGGACCACTGACACGCTGCCGATCAGGGATCCCTCGGCAATCGCAGGCAGGACAGCCGCCTTCAGGGAGTCCGAGCCGATCGCGACGATGGCGTCCGCAATCAGCATGGTGCCCACGATAGGCGTTGGGACGAGTGAGCGCCCCAGTTCCCCGTAAAGGAGGGCCAGTTGGCCCACACCGAGGCCGATGCCGCCGTAAGCTTCCGGGATCGGCAGCGCCGGCCACCCGAGGCCGACCATCTTGCCCCAGACATCCCTGTTGAAAGGGGTCGGGCTCTCGAGCGCACCGCGGGCGTCTGCGAGGGCTGCCTCGACATCAAGGAACTCCCGGAAGCTCAACCGAAGTTCATCATCTTCAGAGCGGTCGGCAACCATGTCGGGGTCCCTTGTTCGCAGCCGAGAGGTGCGAGGCAGCACCCGATTCAAGGCCAGTCCATGCCACTGAGCCGAACTCCCCTGCGGGAGGCAAGGGCACGGGCCCGGTGAACCGAATCCATCACGGTTGAAGCGAGTGGATTGGCCCATGTGTGACGCGGCGTTCGCGGACTAGAGTGGCTGGGTCCGGTTTTGCGAAACGCCCCGCTCATCCGCGATGGGCAAGTCAAAAGACCGGCTGCCGCCTGGAGCACTATTGCGATCCATGACCAGCACGACGTCCCCATTGCCCGCAGTGCCGCCGGAAATGTCGCCGTGGAAGTCGCACACCTTTCGTAGTGTCTGGATAGCCAACCTCGCCTCTCATTTTGGGGTGATGATCCAGGCTGTCGCTGCGGCCTGGGTAATGACCCAGCTCGGTGGCTCCACCCAGATGGTCGCTCTCATCCAGACCGCCAGCACCCTGCCCATCGTCCTTTTTTCGCTCTGGACGGGCGCGCTGGCAGATGGCTACGAGCGGCGCCTGATACTCATCGCGGCACAGTCGTTCATGCTCATCGCCTCGGCGATGCTTGCCATCTACGCGGCGCTGGGCCTCCTCACACCCTGGCTGTTGCTGACCTTCACCTTTCTGATTGCCAGCGGCATGGCAGTCAAAATTCCCACCATCCAGGCCGCTCTGAGCGATATGGTTCCACGCGAGGCCCTGCCTGCCGCGGTCGCCATGAACGGCATGGGCTTCAACGTCGCGCGCAGTTTGGGGCCGGCAATCGGTGGGATCGTGGTCGCGGGACTGGGTGCGGCATCCGCCTTTATTCTCAACGCTGCCAGTTACATCGGACTGATCATCGTCCTGTTCCGCTGGAAGGAACCGGCAGCACCCCGAAGCCTCCCGGCCGAACGACTGGGAAATGCGGTGGTCACGGGTCTTCACTATGTCGCCATGTCTCCGGACATCTGCACTGTACTTCTGCGCGTCATGGTCTTCGGCATCGCAGGCAGCGCAACCACGGCGCTGATGCCCCTGATCGCTCTCCACCTGCTTGGCGGCGGGCCCTTGACCTATGGGCTGCTCCTCGGAGCCTTCGGCCTCGGCGCGGTCGGCGGAGCCTTTGCGACAGCACGATTGCGCCAGAGGCTGTCCAATGAAGGTCTCGTGCGCCTCTCGGTGGTTGCCATGATAGTGAGCGGACTGGTCTCGGCCATCAGCCCCTATCTGGCCGTGACACTGACGGCGCTGTTGATCGGCGGCGCGGGCTGGGTCATCGCCTACTCAACCTTCAATTTAGTCGTACAGACGACCTCGCCGCGATGGGTGGTGGCACGGACCCTTTCGATCTATCAGATCGCCAACTTCGCCGGCCTGGCCTGCGGCAGCGCGGCCTTCGGCTGGCTGGCAGAACGACAGGGGGTCTCGACCAGCCTGCTGGTGGCCGCCGCACTCCAGCTCGCCAGCGTCGGGCTCGGCGCGGTCAGAAAGCTGCCTTTCAGCAATCCTTCCGACCTTGACCCCCTGGATCATTTCGAAGAGCCGGCGACCGTCGTCCCGGTAGAAGCCCGGACCGGACCGGTGGATATCAGCCTTGAGTATCGGATCGCTCCGGAGCGCGTGACCGACTTTCTGTCTGCCATGACAGTCCGGAAACGCATCCGGTGCCGCGACGGGGCAAAGCGATGGCGTCTTTATCGCGACCTGTCAGAGGCCGATCTCTGGACCGAGCGCTATCATGTCGCCACCTGGCTGGACTATCTGAGGCACAACTCGCGTCGAACCAAGGCGGACCTGGCCAATCTGGAGCTTCTGCGCAGCCTCCAGGACGACGGCGTTCCGATCCGCATACGCCGGGCGATCGGGCAACAGCCGGGCCACCCCGGTTTGGCCGAGACGGACGCACAGCGGACGAGACCCGAGGTCACAGGCGACTTTTGAAGGGTTCGAGGCGGTTGCCGCGCCAGAGAGGGGCCCGAGGTCTCGGCCGTCGATGCCATGATCCATCATGGTTGAGCGGAAGTCGTCCGGACACTGGTTGGAGGCACCTGTGGCGGGATAGTCTGGCAGACGCCGTCGGTTCGTCGGCGCAAACAGGATGTGTCGGCCTCCCGCAGGATGCGTGAGGCGGTCAGGGGACTGCAATGACTGCACCGAGCTGGGCCAATCCTGCTGTGCCGGACCGGCAAGATTGCGTTCTCAGATATGTCCTTGAACGCCAGGCGCGTGAGCGGCCCCACGACGTCTATGCGGAGTTCGAGGACGGTTCCTCCTGGACCTATGCGGAAACCCTCGAGCACACGCGGCACGCTGCCTCCGGCCTGGCCAGCCTTGGCCTGACGCGCGACGATGTCCTTCTGGTCTGGCTGCCGAACGGCCCGGACTTCCTGAAGGCCTGGTTCGGGGCAAACTATCTCGGCGCTTCCATTGCCTCACCCAACATCGCCTACCGCGGGGCCGTGCTGCAGCACATGGTGAGCCTCATCGAGCCCCGGATCGCTGTCGTCCATGCCGGCCTGCTTGATCGCCTTGCAGGACTGGATCTGGGCGTTCTGGATAGGATCGTGGAGTGCGGCACAGCACCACCCGATGTCCCCTATGCCCAACCCGGGAACGTCACCCTGCACGCGGCCGGGACGGTGTTCAGTACGCCTGTAAACCCGTCCGCTCTTGAGGACCCCGGCATCGAACCCTGGGACCGGCAGTTGATCCTGTTCACCTCCGGTACCACGGGTCCCTCCAAGGCCGCGATCGTCAGCTACGTCCACGCGCAGACCGTATCCCTGGTCACCGTCGAAGAGCGGGTCTCGGGCGGCGACCGGTATCTGCTGAACATGCCCATGTTCCACCTGAGCG
>Ga0114980_10000723_pt1 | contig 23503 bp, 23 predicted proteins | sample S_140806_EF_Meta_FD_87018 | JGI IMG/M metagenome (GOLD analysis project Ga0114980, IMG submission 87018) | Freshwater microbial communities from Lake Simoncouche, Canada to study carbon cycling - S_140806_EF_MetaG | ecosystem: Environmental > Aquatic > Freshwater > Lake | place: Lake...
CTCGGGGCTGACCTCTTCTGTTTTTACTTCTGGAGTAGAGTCTGACATTGCGGTTTGTTTTATGCTTAGAAAAGGTCTTGAATATGTAAATGGACGTCTGGAATATCCTTTCTACTGGAGCTTCTACAATTATACTACTTGCTCTTATTCACATAGCTGTCTTCTACGTTGTCAAAACAATGTATCCACCATCTCGCCCTCAAGTACGATTTGAAGAACCTGTAGTTGTTCAGCAACAACCGCAGCCACAACCTCAGGCTCAACCTATTCCACCTGAAATTCCATTGGTAACCACTAAGCTTCCTCCTCCAGTCGATACACGAGATCCAGGTCCGGCAAGACCTTCACAGCCTACTTTCAGTGAAGCCGCGAAAGAGAAGGAAGTAGTCCCTCCTTCAAATGTTCCAACGTATGAAAGTCTCCTATCGGCTGTTTCCTCTAGTAAAGAAGGGTTCTCCAATCTCGGACCCATGTCAGGTGCCACAGCATAGTGGAACACCTGGATGGATTTATTTAACTCATACTGAAGATGGAGAAGCCAAAGCCTACTTTACCGATACAAAGGGAGACAAGCCAGAATATCTTTCAATTGTGATAGATGAACGAATCTGCTGCGATACACTCTTTCGTGTAGTTCGTGTTGCGCCTAAGATCTACATTGTTTATGATCTACTTGTCCTGAATGGAACTAAAGTTCATGAGACATTGTCATTCAGTCAACGCCAAGAGAAGATTGCAGAACTTCTTGAACTCTTTCATTTTCCAGATTTAGTTGCTCTAGTCACAATTGAGAACGCACCGGTAGGGAGCCATATTCGCGGATACGAGCAATATGACAATGTTCCTGGAACGATCGGCGTTTATCTTCCCGTTGTAGAGTAAATGTCTTGCATGAACACAGGCGGTCGTCGCCGATCTATGAAAATGAGAGGAGGCAATGGTTATGGCGTTGGACAGCCAATCTCAGTAGGAGCTCTTGAATATGTTCCCAATATGACTTCAGTTCCAAATGGAGCAGCATATAAACCAAGTGGAGGCCGACGGTCCACAAGGGTCCTTAGTACCCGTCGCCGAAAGTCGACTAGACGTGGTGGTAAGCATCGCAGAGGTCACAAGAGCCGCACTCGTAAGATGAAGGGTGGTGGATCCGTTGCAAATGTAGGTTATGGTTTTACAGGAGATGGAGCACGAGGTCTAGCAAATCAAACCGCTTATCCTTCTAATCTACCTGTTGGAGGTAACTTTGCCATTCCTACTGGAACCCGATAAACAGCATCTGCAAATACATAGGGCATATAAGTAGGATCATTTGTCACAATAAATGGACCTCCAACACTCTGTGAATACAAAAACATACGTTGAACTTCAAATCGTAGTTCGGTATACTCGGTAAACTCCTTCCAAACTTGATAGGATTTCATCATAGTAAATGTAGCAGTGATCAAATCCTCTGCATGAATGAAAAGTAAAAAGAAACTTATGATCGGCATGAGAATCATGTCGTTCATACGTGTTATTGAATCAGCCCACGAGATAGGATCACAAATCTTTCGTAGTTGAATGTATCGTTCTGCAGTTTTAAACGGTTGGCTCGGGAGGGGAAACATCTTGGACAATCCTTACTCCGTGATCAGGAAACTTTACCTCTTCCAATGTCCGAGCATCAATATACATGATTTCAGTGTCGTGATGAGCTTGAATCATATGAAGAATCAAGTCTAGACGGATTGTATTTCCAACTGCAATGTATTTTTGGAGTGCAGCTGTGAGATCCACTTCAGTGGTCTTGTCTCCAATCCAGAGCCAAGGAACGAATGGTTTTAGGTCGTATGGATTATAGATATTACGGAAGATCTCTTCGCCCTCATAGAAGAGAATACATCTCTTTGTATCACCTTTTTGCCACTCTTCAATGAGAATGCAATCTTCAGGAACTCGCTTTAGATCGGGAATTTCATCTTGCTCGTAATCGTCTGAAAGGATGTAGTATGAAATTTCAACTTCATTTTTAGGGGAGAATCCAAAGGTCCACTTATAGAGAAGAACTAACGCTTGAAAGAATCGGAACGCACAGAAGAACAACATTTTACTTACTTAACTTGGTTTGAGTCTGCCGGAACGAGTTCCATTTTGTCGTTCTTTGAGATAAATCCTTCCTTAGAAATTTGACCAATGACAATTTTGTCAAAATCTGTACCGATTGCGATGGCTGTTGCAAGAGAAGTGATGATAAATGGAGCTGCAACCATGAACCAAGAAACAACACTCAAACCAATTCCACAGAACATATCCAAAACTATCACAACTGTAAGTCCTAGGACGAACTTGATGACGAACGTTGCCCACATTCCAAGAGAAGCATCAAACCCAAGTTGAATAGCTAGAAAAATAGCATACAGTAATGCAGGAGGGCATAAATCTTCAATAAAACGCATCTTCAGGTATTACAACTAAACAAGAAAAAGATGGATGATGCTACGATGGTTCAACAACTAACTGGATGCTCACTTGAACAAGCTGAGAAGGCTCTTGCTAATCACGAAACGGTATTAGATGCAGTGGAATCATTGATTCCAGCAAATCCTATAGTCTCAGGTGCTAAGTATATTCCTCCTAAACCAAAGGTTGATACAGGAATGGATCCTGAACAACAAGCTCTTTGCGAACGAGGACGATGGTTACAAGATAAAGTTAACGCTGTATTCTCAGTCGCCCACTCGAAAGTCCTATCCGACCCTTTGGCTCAACAATCCTCGTTGCAGTCTGTTGAGGCGTCTGTATCGATTCCTGTTGCTTCGACTGAGGAGTCTGTATCTTCACAGGATTCTCACGAACAAACTGTTCAACCAATTCAGAAACTCGAGTTACCTCAGTAAAAAAATTCATAGAACGAACATGTTCTTTTACAACTTGACATGTATTTGCATACACTGTTTCATCGTCTAATGAAATAATATGATCTAACCATTCATCTATATTTTCTCGTTCACATGGAATACCTGCTGGTTTAATCCACTCTTCCATACCTTCTGTACTTCCAGTCATGTCTTTAGGTTTGATAGCTGGTTTTGAATAAATGACTGGAATACCATTATACATAGCTTCTACAGCAATTCGTCCAAAACTCTCGTAGTAACTAGGCATCACAAGAATTCGTGTTCGCTTTAGAATATTTCGAACATCGTCATCAAATGGAATCCATTCAACATTAGAAGGAGCAGGAGGTGGACGAAGTTCTCCATAATATGGAATTACAGCTAAGAACTTTCGTTCAGGCATTCGTTTAGCGATTTCAATAAATTGATTAATGCCTTTATTTTGGTTTGCATTGACGATTGTAATACAATCACCTTGAAAAGATTCATCAATTCTAATCTTATCTTCGTGCATTAGTGGGCGAACAACTGCAGTCCTAGTTACATTTGGAGGCCATGGATCTACATACTTTTTGAAATTAGATTCCATTGTAGCATTAATAAACATAACCATCTCAACCCAACGAACATCTCTTCCAGGATTATTCTTGATAAGTGCAGGATAACTTCCATCATAGTGACAGGTTGTTAAAATTGGACGATTGTATCCACGTTTGTTCAATCGTCTCACTTCTGGAAGTGAAGGAAAATGGGGACAAATCCATCCTTCACTTACATCCAAATATTTGGCTCCTGCAGAATAATGCATGTATTTGAATCCACGATAAATTCCACCATTTACACCTTCTTTTGGAACATCAAGAACAGTCATAAAAACAATTTCATGACCTCTTCGTTGAAGTTCAGTTGCGAGATGAATATCATGAAGAAATGCTCCACATAAGTCGGGCATTCTTCCTGCAAAGAAGATTAGTCTCATTATTATGATACATCTACACGTTTTGTCTGAACTAGACGTGTAGCATCACCTCCTCGCGTCCAGTCATAAATCCAGTTACTAGGATTTGAATATTCTGATTGTTTGATATCAATTAAGGGTTGATAGAAGTTTGGAATAGTAGAATCCATTACAGTATTTGCTTCCTTGCGATTGCGAATAGACGCTGCATGAATTAACTCGGATTCATCATCAACAGCACTTTGATCTCCGCCTCCCATATTTGGGGTTGTTGCAAATGGACGAGCCCAAAGTTCATGTTTACCCTTTTGGCGCCAGGCTCCAGGAATTCCCCAGCGAAGATCGGTGTTTGCATCCACAGCGCATCCACCACCCGGCTGACCGAATCCACCTGTGGCAATCATTCCAGGCTGATCTGCCATTGCAGACGCAGGGTTCAAGGTATCGGAGCAAGCAGATCCCATGCCGGTTGTCTGACGAGTTAAAGTACTTGTATTACCGACTGTCTTCGCAGCGGTATCATATTCATCTGAACGAATACGCGTAGGTGCGTTGAACCAATCTACTGAATTTGTGGAGAACATCTCTTACCTTGTGATACAGAAAAAATGAATAAGCTTTCTTCAGGGTTAGAAGTAGTAGCCTGAAATGATTCTACAACCTGTCGATTGGTATGAACACGATGTAGAAGGAACCTATGTAATTGATGTATTTGGACGATGTGAAGATAAGAAAGTTGCTTGTGTCCGTCTAACTGGGTTCAAGCCCTACTTTTATACAGATGAGAAACCTGATACAGCTGCAGTCTACGAAGCTTCCAATAAGAAATGGGATATTAAGAATGGTCCTAAGAAAGGACGACAAGAATATGCCTTCAAACTTAGCAAAAAGTTCTTTGAAAACCTTTCTCCTAAGATCACTCAAGTTAAGAAGTTTGATACGATGGGTGGCTTCAATGACTTAAAACAAGTTTCCGTTTGGAAAGTAGAGTGTGATACTCTTGCTAGCTTTAAAGCTGCAAAATCAGTTCTCAAAGGTGTCCAATATGAGAGCAATCTTCCACCGTTCTTGAGATTCTTTCATGAGAAGCATATTGGTCCAGCTTCACCTATGAAGTTTTCTAAAATCAAAGAGATTTCAATTCCATCTGATGAGAATGGAGAAGAAACGTATTATGTAGATGCATTCTATACAAGTCACTATAAAGACGTAGAAGCCTGTGATGCGACGATTCCACTCTTAGTAGCATCCTACGATTTAGAGATGTGTCCTGCCGGTGATTCCAATCAGTTTCCAGTATCCTCTAAAGATCCAATTATTCAAATTGGTATTTCATATCGTCGTTCAACAGATATGATTACACCAAGTGCTAGAACTGTCTTTGTGCTTGGTGAAGTTGCTGACTCTGGAGATGAAACAGTTGAATTTGTATCCTGTGAAAATGAGACTGATATGCTTCTACAATTTGCTGAAGAAATCCGAACTCGAAATCCTGATATTCTTTGTGGCTATAACATCTTTGGTTTTGATGATGCGTACATTGAAGGACGTGTTACAAAACTAGGAATCCTTGATGAATTTGAACTTGCTCGCAAAAAGACGGATGCATGGGGAGACAAGAAGTTTGAAACTAAGAAGACTGAACTTGCTGCTGGAAAGTTTGATTTGAGATACTTGACGATTCGTGGTCGTTTGGGAGTGGATTTGCTTCTGAACATGCGTCGTGAACATAACTTGGATAACTTCAAGTTGGATAACGTAGCCTTCACATTCTTAAGAGACAAAGTAGTCAAGTATGAGAATAATCAAATTACAACTAAGAGCACACGTGGATTGCGTAATGGAAACTACGTAAGATTTGAGTTGGTTGGAAACACAAATGATCCAGTCTACGATGGTGAAAAGTTTGAAGTCTACGAGGTAACCAAACAAGGATTCAAGATCAAATCTGATGAACTCTTATTCACTGACTTTACTTCAGAAGAAATGAAGCATCTTGAATGGTCATTCTCTAAAGATGACGTATCACCACAAGAAATGTTTGAGCTCCATCGACACGGTGGTCCAGAAGGTCGTGCAAGAGTAGCACGATACTGTATTCAGGATTGCGATCTAGTAGCGACATTGATGGGTAAGTTGGATACTCTGATTAATGCTCGTGGAATGGCAGATGTCTGTAAAGTACCTATGAACTTTGTGTTGACACGAGGTCAAGGTATCAAGATCTTCTCTGCAGTGGTCTATTACGCATCTCAGCGTGATCAGATTATTCGCAGTATGGAAGCGATTGAAGGCGAAGGTATCTCCTATGAAGGTGCGATTGTGCTTCCACCTAAGATTGGAATGTATCTAAATCAACCTGTTTCAGTTTTGGATTTCAACTCTTTGTATCCGACGAATATGATTGCCTACAATCTCTCGCCCGACACGTGGGTATCTACAAAAACAGTAGATACTGAAGGATTTGTACAAGGGCGTAGTGGTCTAACCAAAGATCAGATTACTGAATTGGAAGAGAAAGGCTATGTCTTTGAAGAGATTGAATATGATAACAAGGATGGTGATGAAATTACTGGTAAGACTGTCTGCACTTTCGTTCAATCAGGTGAGAATCCGATGACCCAAGGTATTCTTCCAAAGACCCTTGAGATTTTGTTGAAGAAGCGAAAGGAGTTCAAACAAAAGATGGAGGATCAACAATATGACGAGTCTCAGAGATCTGTTTTCAACGGCCTTCAACTTGCTTACAAAGTTGTTGCAAACTCAGTCTACGGTCAAGCCGGAGCCCGAACCTCTCCAATTAGAAACGTATACGTTGCTGCCTGTACAACCGCAGCCGGAAGAAAAGCACTTCAATTCGCCCGTAGCGTCGCCGAAAGAGAGTTCGGAGGAGACGTGGTCTACGGAGACACAGATTCCATATTCGTTAAGTTCCCTACAAAAGACGTCGCAGAGTCAATACGACTGGGGATTGAGTGCGGAGTTTCAATCTCCCTACAGATGCGAAAGCCCTATAAGATCGCTTACGAGAAGACCTTCTTCCCGTTCATTCTCTTCTGTAGAAAGCGATATGTAGGAATGAAATATGAAGAAGACCCTAATCCAGCAAAAGCAAAGCGAATGTCTATGGGTGTTGTTCTGAAGCGTCGTGATAATGCTCCAATTGTAAAGGATGTGTTTGGTGGCGCTCTGGATGTGCTCTTGCTAGAGCGAGACATCAAGAAGGCACAGACATTCGTGAAGGACATGCTTGTGAAGGTTTTGGAAAACAAGGTACCGATTGAGAAGTTCATTGTCAGCAAGTCTTTGCGAGATGACTATGCGGCAATGGCTAAGGACTATGATGGACGAGCTACACTTCCAGCTCATCGAGTTCTTGCTAACCGAATGGAAGCTCGTGATCCTGGAACTGCTCCAAAAGTAGGTGATCGTCTTCAGTATGTTTATGTAGCTGAAAATGCAGCTAATACAAAACAGGGTGATAAAATTGAACATCTAGACTATGTTCGTGCAAATAAGCTTCACGCAGATACTAAATTTTACATTACAAATCAAATCCAAAATCCAGTGGCTCAGTTGTTTGCATTGTGTATTGAACAGTTAGATGGATACAAACCTCCATCAAAGGAAAGCTATAAAACTATGTATCAACGATTCTTTGAGAAACTCAAGGATGAAGAAGAAGCAACTTTAGCTACACTCAAAAAGAAGGAAGATCAGCTTGATGGAATGATGTTTCTGAGTTCACCACTTCTGAGCAAAATAGTCAAGGCTTCAGTGCGTGGACCTATGGATATGTTTGTTAGAAAGTAAAAGGCTTACGTATTTTGAGTAACTAAACAGTATGGATAATCAAGTTGGAATACTAGATACTTTAGATACGTTACTACAAACAGAACGATCTTTTTACCAGTCAGTTCGTATCTTACGAGAAGGTAGACGTGAAAACATAATAGATACACATCAGAGAAATACAGCTGTACTTCTTGGACTCATACGAAGCTACATGGCTGTTGAATCGCCTCTCTATTCAGTTCGATATAATGTAACGATTCCAAATACACTTCCACCTGGATGGAATGACTCAGTAGTCGTTCATCCTACATCTGAACAGATTATGGCAGCTACTGAAACATCTACTCCTCAAGATGATTCTGGAAATTGTGCGATTTGCCAAGAGACTCTCACAACTCCTGCAACACGTATTAGACATTGTGGTCATTCATTTCACACAACTTGTATTTCAGAATGGTTCACACGAAGCGTTCATTGCCCAAACTGCCGTCATGATATTCGCGAGTGGACATTTGATGAACAATCTCCAACTATTCCTCAACCACGTTCTCCTCCGGTAATCAGGAGGAGGGGAGTGATCTTAACAACGGATCCACCTCGACCCACATCTTCTGCTCAAGTAAGTACGCCACCTCTGGTGAACAGTCAGTCGGCCTCGTTGAATGTGGAAGTTGATCCGATTCCCCATATTGAATCGCCAAGTACATCCGACGAACATCATGCTTGAATCGCTTGGCCAGCTCGGTCACCTGTTGCACGTCGTGCGTTTGAAAGAGCTGTAGCATCTCTGATGGCTTGGGAGGAAAACACCGAAGGAGATGAATCCGAGGGTTCAATTTCATAATTCGGGGAACTTCATTACAAGTCATAATTACAGGTACATGACACTCATCGCTGGCCATCCATTCAGTTAACTTTTTCTGTGCATGTGGATCTGATCCATCCACTTCATCTAATATTAAACACATTGCTTTATCATCGCCTCGAATGAAGGATGATAATGTCCGTGTATGACGACACGAATTAATTAGTTGAGCTACATCTTCATGACTTCGCATAGACTGGCTTGCATTAATTTCAAGAGGCTCCATATTTGCAGAACGAGCGGATGCTAATGCCATCGTTGTTTTACCTATTCCAGGAGGTCCATGAAGAAGCAGAACGCTCGTATAAGGTTTCCTAGCTAAATAGGTAGTCAATTTTTCTTTGACTTCACTGTGTCCTACAACTTGCGATAGATATTCAGGTCGTCGTGTTTCACTCCACATACTCCTTCTTCGTCTTTCCAGAGAAAATGCTTACTGACGTCAAACACAATGGAGGCTCCTAAACATGTGCTTCAAAGATTATTTCGGGATACGAGTTTTCCACTTGTAGATCATCATCTATCGTCTTTCAATGCAATGTTAGAAACTAGTATTCCAACATTCGTCAAAGTCTCTAATCCCTTTCAACTTGAGTTGTCTGATAAGCGATTTATCAGAATTTATATTGGAGGTAAAGATGGATCTAAGATCTCTTTTGAGCCACCTGTAGATGAGCATGGAGGACCCATTGTGCCTCATGCATGTCGTCTGGACAATAAAAGTTATACATTGACCTTCCGTGGTGACATTGTGTTTGAATACGTATTTCCCGAAGGAATGGGTGAGCCTGTTGTCAATACATTTGAGAACATTGTGATTGGTGAAATTCCTCTGATGTTGAGAAGTCGTAATTGCTACCTGAGTGCGATGGATGGTTATCCATTAGGCGAATGTCTCTACGAACTTGGTGGATACTTTATCATTGATGGTAAAGAGCGAGTATTGTTGACTCAGGAACTTCTTGGAAACAACATGATGTACTCAGGATTGCGCGATCGCAAAGCTGCTTCTACTTCTGAAGACACTCCAGATGAACCTGCCGAACTCAAGCGTGTTGTAAAGACTTCCTTTGAAGGTGAAAAGGAGTTTTATGTAGGCATCAAGTCTGTCTCTGAAGATGCATCCAAAGGTCCGTATTCTCACTATTTAGTATTAAGTCCTCCATCAGCATGGAATGAAGACGATGTAGAAAAAAGTAGATCTAAGCGTAGTCTAGTTGTGACTCTACCTGGGTTTACAGAGCCTGTTCCAGTATTGAGCATCTTTGCAGCCTTAGGTGTTACATCGGATCGTGATTTATATGATTTGATTTTATCAGGTGTTCCTGATCAAGATCGTTTAGCATATGATGATGTATTTGAACAACTCGTATTGAGTCACCAATTATTATTAAAGAATGCAGGTTCGGATCTTGCGATTCTTGAGCGACTGACTAAGCGTAAGTATCGTTCAGAAGTGATTCAAAACATTTATGAATTGATGTTTCCACACATTGAATCTTCAGAGAATGCTGGAACTTTATTGCGTCGTAAAGCGTATCTTCTTGCACAGATGGTCCGAATGGCGATTGACGTATCTCTTGGTCGAAAGCCTCCTTCCGATCGTGATAATATTGAATACAAGCGTTTCAATACGTCAGGTGATCTGATGTTCCAAGAGTTTCGCCGTATCTATCGCGAAGTCTCAAAAACAATGTTATTGAAGTTGGACTCAAGAATTCAGTATGAGCGTAAGACCTATGAAGGACGTGGATTGACTCAACTTGTTGAACGTGAAACAATTGGAACCTACTGGCGCAAATATATGATGATGAATGAGTTTACTAAATCCTTCAAGGGTCAATGGGGAGGACGTGATGGAATTGCACAGGAACTTTCCCGTCTTTCGTATGTGAGTTATTTGTCTCAACTTCGTCGAACATCACTTCAAATTGAACCCTCTATGAATACTGCTCCTCCTCGCAGATTGTATGCGTCTCAGTTTGGATTGACTTGTCCAATTGATTCTCCAGATGGATCGGGTGTGGGTCATCTAAAATCATTGGCAATTCTTGCAAAGGTATCCAATGCATTTCCTTCATCAGTCATCCGAACTAAGTTATTTGAGACTAAGTTAGTTCGTCGTATTGAAGATATTCATCCTTCTACGTGGATGCCTTTCTGGACACGTATCTATGTGAACTCAGATTTGGTAGGACTTTGTATTGGAAATACTGAAGACCTTCATATCAAATTATTGAGCTTACGAAGATCGGGTGAGTTCCGATTTGATGTCAGTCTTGCTTGGAATCGTCTTGAGAATATCTACACGATTACTTGTGACGCAGGACGTCCTATTCGTCCAGTGTATCGTGAAGGAGTCACTGAACCTGATGTTTTGGCTGCAAAGACTTGGCAAGATTTGATGAACCTAATGGACTTTGTAGATGCGACTGAATCCGGTGTTGCTCGATTTTCATTAACTCCTTTTCATCCTACTTTACAATCGGAGATTCATATGTCATTCTGTTTATCGCCTCTTGCGAACTTGACACCCTTTTTGGATCATAATCCAGGCACTCGTAATAACTTTTCCATCGCTCAGCAGAAGCAAGCGTGTTCATGGTTTCATACAAACTATAACAAGCGATTTGATACGATTTCATCTATTACCGTGAATCCCCAGAAGCCTTTGTCTCATACGTGGATGTATCGTGAAATGATGGGTTCAGGTGGATGTATGCCTTATGGTGAGAATGTGATCGTAGCATTTACGACCTATGGAGGTCACAATCAAGAGGATTCAATGATTTTGAATGCGAACAGTCTGAAACGCGGAATGTTTCGAACTCATTATTTCCATTCTTACGATGTTCGTGAAACCATTTTAGATCCTTCAGTTGTTCCTCCGATTCGCAGTCTCTTTGCAAATCCTGTTACAAATCCTAAGTATTCAGATTCTGTCAAACGCAAAGAGGATGTATCGTATGAAATGTTGGATGCCGATGGAATCATTAAACTGAACTCAATTGTGGATGATAAAACAGTTTTAGTAGGAATTGTCACACCGATTACAGATTCAGAAGGAACTGAAAAAGGATGGCGTGATGCATCTCAACTTCCTAAACGTGGACAACATGGACGAGTGGATGGTATTTATCGATATTCAATGCAAGATGGAAGTCAAGGAATTAAGATTCGTATTGTGGAAGAACGATCGCCAGTTCCAGGTGATAAAATGGCATCGCGACATTCACAAAAAGGTACAGTAGGTCAACTTGTTCCTGAAGAGAACATGCCTTTTACTGAACGCGGAGTGCGACCTGATATTGTGTTTAATCCACATGGTCTTCCAACGCGTATGACCATTGGTCAATTGATTGAGGCTATGAGCAACAAACTAGGTATTCAATTAGGAACTTTTGTAGATGCTACACCCTTTACAGTTTCGAATCGTATTGCAGACTTGAAGACTGAGATGACACTTCGTGGATTTGAACCTCATGGTCATGAAATTCTGTATAATGGAGAAACGGGTGAAATGATGGAAGCAGATATTTTTATGGGACCTATCTATTACCAACGCCTCAAGCACATGGTAGAAGACAAAATCAACTATCGAGCAACTGGACCTAAAACTCTTTTGACCCACCAACCTCTACATGGTCGTGCTAAGGGTGGAGGTCTTGCGATTGGTGAAATGGAACGCGATGGTATGGTAGCTCATGGAATGTCCAAATTTCTTCATGAAAGTTTTATGGATCGATCGGATGCAGCGGAGGTTCAGATTGATCGTTCAACTGGAACTTTGGATACAAGTCCAGATAGAATGCCTATGCCGTATGCAATGAGTTTATTTGTGAAAGAATTGGAGTCTTCTCATATACAGGTAAAGTTGATTACATAATAAATGCAGTTAAGTATTTTAATTCCTTCAATTCCGAGTCGTTGGGAACGAGCTCAAAAGCTATATACAAAGATTTCTAAGATGTGTGAAGGAAAAGACATTGAAATATTGTTATTTTTGGACAACAAGAAACGAACTGTGGGTGCAAAGAGAGATGCACTTGTTCAGATGTCTCGTGGAAAATACTTTATGTTTGTAGATGATGACGATGATATTCTGAGTATAGATGAGATTTATCAAGCTACATTTCAGGATGTAGATGTAATCACATTCAAACAATTATGCTTAAATCAAAATAAAACTACATTTGTCGTAACATTTGGAGTTGGAAATCCAAATGAAGTTAATATTAATCGTGAATTGAGTAGTTCAACGAATACTGTGTATAGCGATTGTAAACGTCCACCATATCATGTATGTGCTTGGAATCAAACGTTCAAAAAATATAGATTTCCAGAAATTTCATATGGCGAAGATTGGGAATGGGTTCAACAATGTATTCCTGAAGCAAAGACCGAAGTTTTTATTGATAAAATATTACATAGTTACAACTATGACCAAAATGTATCTGAAGCTCCTAGTGGATTTGAAGTTTATCAACCAATTAAAAAACCTTTCTCTTTTATTCGTCGTAACTAAATAGAAACCCGTTTAAAATGGATCTCTACTTTTTGAACTAATAGATAGTACAGTAGTGATACAATGTCTTCCTTCAACTCTCTAGCTTCTCAACGATACCCTCGAAATGTCACCATGCAAAATAAGTATATTGCTGCACTAATTGAGTGCCAAGTTTCTCCAGCTTATCAAGTCATAACTCCATTTGGAAATTTCCCTTGTCCTTCTGAACCTCTCATGGAAGATGACGTCAAAGGATGGGAAGTTGTAAAACGCAAGATTCATGTCAAGAAAGTTAAGTCTGAAAGACAGCTAGCTGAAGAGGCTAGACTTGAAAACTGGGAGGATGTGGAACACTACGGTCAAGCAACCTACTTCACGCCCTCTGCTCACGAACACAACGGAGCACTCTTCGATATTGGCTCTCGCTTTTGAAATCTCAATCATTAAGTAATGCCTGCACCACCTCAAATTGTTGGAGTTCCTGGTTCAATGTCTCCATTAGAAGAACGTATGGCAGTTGCGTACTCAATGGGAGCTAGAACTCCAGAAGAAATGGCAACACAAATGGTAAAAACAGAAATTTATACAATGATTTTTCTTGCAATCGTTCTTGCAATCGTTTTTACTGTGTATTGGTTTTTAGGTAAAGAAGTTCCGATTCATAATGAACCTTTTACCGAGAAACCAAGGGATGAAAGCCCCGACCACCATCCATTTTTTTGAATAGTGTTTAAAGGTAAGGATGGAGAGTATAGTAGTAGGGATGTATGACCATATGTATGTAACAAAGCGTAACGGTGACCGAGTTCCTGTTTCGTTTAATGAAGTCTCAACACGCATCCAACGTTTAGCAGAAGGTCTACCACATGTGAATCCTGATTTGGTCTCTCAAAAGGTCTGCTCTCAAATCCATGACGGAATTAAAACGTCTGAATTAGATGAGTTTGCTGCTGAAACATGTGCGATGATGCAAGCCCGCTATCACCCTAATTATGGTAAGCTTGCTGCACGTATTATCATTGATAATCATCAGAAACTTAATCCAGAGCTTCCGCCTCTTGATAATCCAATGTATTCAGATAAGTATCGTTCGGTGTTCAATGAATATGCTTCCAACATCATGGATATATTTGTATGGGAACGTGATTTCATGTTTGACTACTTTGGATTCAAGACCCTTCAAAAAGGGTACATGCTTCCAGGAGAACGTCCTCAGCATATGTGGATGCGTGTAGCCATTCAACTTCATGAAACGAACTTTGAAAAGGTTAAAGAGACATATGATGCTCTCTCTTTAGGATATTTCATTCACGCAACGCCTACTTTGTTTAATGCTGGAACACCTCGTCCTCAGTTAAGTTCTTGTTTTTTGGTTCATATGCAAGATGACTCTATCAAAGGAATCTATGATACGCTAGGTGAATGTGCTCAGATTTCAAAATGGGCTGGTGGAATTGGCTTATCTGTTCATAATGTTCGTGCCAGAGATTCTACTATTCATGGAACCAATGGAAAGTCTACTGGATTGACACCAATGCTTAAGGTATTCAATGATACAGCTAAATACGTCAACCAAGGCGGAAAGCGTAATGGATCTTTTGCGATCTATTTGGAACCTTGGCATGCGGATATTGAAGAGTTTCTTCGTCTTAAGTTGAATACTGGAAATGATGAAGAACGTGCTCGTGATTTATTTTATGGTTTGTGGATCTCTGACTTATTTATGCAGCGAGTTGAAGTAGATGGTATTTGGTCTTTGATGACGCCAGATGAGTGTCCTGGATTATCAGATTGTTGGGGTGATGAGTTCAATAGTTTATATCTGATGTATGAACGACAGCACAAATATGTCAAGCAGATCCCTGCTAAGAAGTTGTGGCAGATGATTGTAGATGCTCAAATTCAAACAGGTACTCCTTATTTGCTTTACAAAGACGCATGTAACGCTAAATCGAATCAGAAGCATTTGGGAACTATTAAATCTTCAAACTTATGCACGGAAATTATTGAGTATACATCTCCAGATGAAACGGCTGTTTGTAACTTAGGATCTCTTGCTCTTCCCAAGTTTGTTAAGAATGGGCTGTTTGACTACAAAGCACTTCGCAAGTATACTTCTATTCTCACACGTAATTTGGATATTGTGATTGACAAAACGTATTACCCAACTGAAAAGTGTAGGCGTTCAAATCTAAGACATCGTCCAATTGGTATTGGTATTCAAGGATTAGCAGATGTCTTTGCAATGATGCGAATTTCTTGGACATCACCTGAAGCTGCTAAGGTTAATCGTGAAATTTTTGAGAACATCTACTTTGCTGCTGCAGAGACAAGTATGAGTCTTGCTAATGGTGAGGAAGGTTGGAGAGTTCCAGTAGATACAGGAAATACATATACTTCTTTTTCAGGATCTCCTATGAGCGAAGGAAAGATGCAGTTTGATTTGTGGAATGATAAACCTAGAGAAACATCATATCTAGACTGGGAACTTCTTAAATCATTATGCAGAGGGGGAATGAGAAACTCATTATTAGTGGCTCCAATGCCTACTGCATCTACCTCTCAAATTTTAGGAAATAACGAATGCTTTGAACCTTTCACTTCTAACCTATATTCTCGTCGTGTATTGTCCGGTGAGTTTATGGTAGTTAATAAGTACTTAGTTGAAGATTTGGTTGCAAGAGGATTATGGACTTCTGAAGTGCGAACATCGATCATCGCAAATAACGGCTCGATTCAAGGTATGATTGAACTGCCTGAAGATATTCGTGAGCTCTACAAGACCGTCTGGGAGATTCCAATGAAGACCTTGATTAATCTAGCTCGTGATCGTGCTCCGTTTATTTGCCAGTCGCAATCACTCAATTTATTCCTCGCTGAGCCCACTCCATCCAAAGTATCGTCCATGCACTTTTATGCGTGGAAGGCAGGATTGAAGACAGGATGTTATTATTTAAGAACTAAAGCAGCCGCCAAGGCACAACAATTTACTGTTGAACCACCCTCCTGCGTTTCTTGCTCGGCCTAAGAAATTGTGTTGATGTTAAAACAAACAAATGTCGACTCCTTCTGCAACTGTTGTAACTCCCTCTGGCAAAACCGCTCAGGCCAATCTTATGAACGGTGGTGCTGTTACCCTTAGCCCAGATACTATTAAGGGTGGTAGCAAGCGATCCCGCAGAATGACCAAGAAGATGCTCAAGACCCTCAAGAAGCTCAAGGGTGGTGAAATGGAAGAGGCCGTTGAGGCAGCTGAAGAGGGTTCTGAAGTCCCTGTTGAAGGTGCTCGTCGCCGCAAGAGCCGCCGTGGATCCCGCAAGAGCCGACGTGGCTCTCGCAAGGGTCGTGCAGGTCTCTTCTATTAAATACCTGCAGCACGTTTGATTTCTTTCATTAAGTATCCATGTTGAAACTCCGAACTTAAGACAGTGCGTGCAAAGTCCATGGCGTTTTGAGCAATCTTTTTAGCAGCTGTATCGTTACTCACTAACCACTCAATCGTCTCTTTCAGATTTGAAAGATCATACTTAATAGGCATATAGTGAAATCCAGGTTTCAAAAAGTTCTTAAACCAATACTCGTTGTCTGGATGTGTAACCATAATTGGTACAGATCCAGAAGCAAATACCCATTGATGAGCAGAAGCAATACAGTTGCCATCTACAATCAATATATACTTATGTTTTACATGTTCATCTAATCCTCTTTCATCATCATAAAATCGTGTATCTTCTGAGAAGATTAATCTTCCTTGATGTTCTTGATCCATATTATGTGTGCGTGTTAGCTTAACATCTGCAGAAATAAATTCATAGAGATCCCATATAACTTTTGTTCGTGTTGTAGGTGCAAGACCACCAGAAAGACAACCTCTCCAGTATGCAATTGGTTTTCGATCTTCCCATTTTGGAAGAGAAGTTTTTGAAGCAACAACATCTACTACTCCTCGTTGAAATGATTCATCATCTAAAGGCATTAAAAATGCTCGTGGATCTGTAAAGTTTCTTGTACATAGAATTCCTACAATTGTATATGGATTAGTAATATTGCTTTCAAATTCTTCACGTCCTTTAAGAGCAATTGTATAGTCTGGATCATTTGAATATCCATCTGACATTGGAACTACTAATGTAATGGGTTTCTCAAGACCTTGAACAATTTGTTTAGATGTCTTAACAATGGTTCCATCTGAATGACACATTGAGAACTGTCCTGCCCAAGCCCAATCATGTAAATGTGTATGTCTTGCAAACTTAAACTCTTCTAATGGCATTATTATTAAATAGACTCACCGATCTCTGTAACTAACGTAAATAAGTCGTCAGAAAATCCGTAGTGACAACCATTTGGTTCATTCATAGGTGGTGCTTTGCGAGCTGACGTATTTTTCTTATGAACTAGACTAACAATGATATCTTGAGGAGACATCTCGCGACACTCTTGTTCTCGTCCACGCACAAATCCACCACCTTCTGCAATCTGCTGATCAGGAAACTTTCCTGCTTCCCAGAAAGCTCGTGTAAAACATAAAGTTGCTTCAGAGACACGATCACACATAGGAAGTTTGATAGGAGGAATATTCATAAAGGACTTCTTCTCGTGAATATTGTAGCATGGAATTACTGTTGAGAACAAGCACTCTTTCTTAGGTGTTGCAAGTAGATTAGCTACACGTGATAACAAACTATTGCTTGGATATACATCATCATCATCCATCGTTACCAAAATATCATGTTTTGCATGTTCTATCGCCAAATTACGCTTTGCTCCAATTGTGAGTGGAACATCTGAGAGAACATATTTTAGATTCTTCAAATCTGAAATTAGATCAATGATTTGATCAGTGCCATCATCTACCACAACCCATTCAATTTTATCTGCTGGATACGTTTGTGCGATCAATCCATACTTGACCAATGGAATAAATGGACGACGATCACGAGTAATTGTGATCACTGAAATGAAAGGAAGATCTTCTTCCTTTGGAAGTGTCTTTTCAACTGAATACTCTTCCAATTCTGATATGACACTTTGAATTGATTTTTCAATAGTCTTTAAGAATTTCTGATGACGACTCTCATATCGATCGCGATTAGCTCGACTTTCAGATCGCTTCTCGTGGTGAGACATTTTGACGTAAAGTGTAAGACAGTCTACCAATGACCCTACATCTACATCTTCTAAGACACCCAAACATTCTGGATGAGGAACTGAACGAGCACTAGCCGCCCAAATCGCGTTATTTGTGATCTCTGAGAATGGCTTGATTGAACTGAGAAGAAGCATACATTCAGCTGACATACCTTCATTGACCGCATGACAGAATCCTTCAGCTGCCGAAGTACAAATCATCAAACCACAATCTGCCATCAATTGATCATACTCTTTTTCAGACATTCGTTCGCTATGAACCACAAACTTAGATGAAATTGAATCAGGAATCTTAGGAACTTGGAGATCGTAATACACAAGTTCTATCACTGGAAGACGTTCAAATAAGTCAGCATCTGTTTGTTGAATTCGCATATACGCTTGAACGATAGGTTTCGGATGACGCCAAAGATTCTTGCCCATAGGAACTATTGCACGACCATAATCTTTTGTAATTGGAACTGTTTTATCAACAGATGTCCAGTTAATATATCGAACTTTCCCCCAATCTTCAAACAACTTTGCAGCTTCATGCGTCTTTACCCAAATTTCATCTACCATACTTCCATAAGGTTTCCAATTTTGTTGAGTCCATTCAGGATGAGGAATCCAAATATTTTTGGCTGCTGAGTGAAAGAGTGCTGGATTAATTGATTCAACAAAAAAGTTGATTTCTGCTTCGTCACATTGAGGATGAAAATGTGGAACGTGACGTATAACCGTTCCCTCTCCCAAAGTGTTAAACACCATACCGTGTAAGATATGGATATCTTGGGCTAATCCAAGTGAGTTTGTATTTCCAATAATATTCACACGCATCCTTCTATTCTTAAAGGTTGCGTTTTGTAAACTTGTTTGTTGAACGACGCTTGCAGGTTCTTGCTCGTCCTTGAGTCATTCGCTTCCAAGAGGCTATGTCATGTAAAGCTGAATGAGTGAAATTAACTGGACGATCCCGAAACCATTGAGGACTTCCGATCGCAAGATAAGAAGCGATGGGTGCAGATTCAATACGAGGTTCATAGGTTTTACTGAGTTCAATACACTTTGACATCATTTCTGCAGTTCCAAATCCATATGTTTTTTCAAGTGGATCCATTCGATACTTATGATCGTCTACGATCCATGAAGTTCCATTCCAGGCAAATCCATCAATAGGTCTAAATAGACCGATTGCTGAATCCCAAAGATACCATTGACCTTGTTGTAGAAAAATACGATCCTGAAAGCGAACCAACATTATAATCGGAAGGAGATTTAGATATAAAATGCTAAACGAATGTGATCTGATCAAAAGAAACTTTTTAATTCCGATGTACGAGTTCCATAGATATTAGCTTGTGTGGGTCGTTCGATGGGTGCTGGAAAGTCTTGAATGTCCTTGCGATAGTACTTGTAGGCTTCAATCTCTACCAAAATATTATTTGCACACCATCCAATGACTCGGTTATTAAGTAGTTCAAGTTCTTCAGACACTCGTTCAGGGTCATTCTGGGCATATTGTAGGTAATACGATCGCATGACAGTTTTCAAATCTGCATCACTCTGACGACCGATTACATACTGCTTAGGTCCGCTCATTTGAAGAACAGCTGCTGCAATTTCAGTTTGAAGGTTTTCTAAGTTTGCCTCACTAAAGAATACAGTATTTAAAGGAGTAGACTCATGGCGATATTGCATCTTCTCAGCTACACGGGATGGAACAACATAGGGTTCTTGAGCTGTCAATGTATACGGAGGTAATGTGGACTTTTCCTCATCACCACTGAGAGGTAGGCGACCTGTATGCTTAGGGGCATTTGCGATTGCCGATCGGGTATAAAACTCAGACAAAGATTGAACACTTAGATCAACAAGAGGAGAACTCATTGCTTTGTTATAAGACAATCTTTCCACCAATAGCACCTGTATCTGGTTGAAGAATGTCCAATTCAAGAGTATACACTGGCTGAAGAGATGCATTCATAAACTCAAGATTTGAGCCCACCAATGAGTTCGGTTCAAGAATTGTGTAGGTTCCTGTATCAATCGATCCAGGATATAGAGGTGATACGTTTCCATTGGCTCCTGCAGTAAAAAAATTTGGTATAATGAATCCGTTATACGATGAAATATAAGGGCTTGTACGAGGTTGATTTGATGAAGATCTTGGTTGAAAAATACCATCTGCATCTGAAACATAATCTAACAATTGTAACACTGGAAATGTTCCTGTTAGAAGTGAATTAACAAATTCTTTTTTATCAACATTTTGAACGGAAAGATAAGCTGACTTCAACATGTTTGAAATTGTTTGAGGATAGAAGACTATACGATCACCAATACGTATTTCATTTCCACTAAAATATTGAAATTGAGGTGTAAAGCACTTAATATACATTCCATCGGAATCTGTTTGCATAAGTGAGATTGAAAGAGTATCATTGTGAATAAATACATTACCAATTGGATCAGAAATACTGATTTGGAGTCTTTGTAAGTTTGTAATTGGACTTTGAAGACGAAGAGCTTCTTCACCCCAAGGTTCGTAGTCAAACTGTTGAACACCAACAGACGTATTAAAAACCTGTTGTTGACGTTGCTTCTGTGTCATCACTGAGAATGAACGACGTGTGGGTTCATTTCCTCCTACATACTGACCAAAGTATTCATTGAGATAGATCATCAAATACGGATAGGTTGAAAAAGTTGAGAAGGTAGTATTAGCAAGTAATCCTGAGATAGAAGTGGATAAAGCTGCATTAGATCCAGTTGGAATTAAAGGTAGATCTAGAAACTGACGCTGAGGCATAACTGCACGAACTAGACGAATTGCAGCTACATTACAAGGTGTAAATACACTCCCAAACCCTGCTCCAGATGCAGTTAAAGTATACCCTGTATCATATCCAATAAAATTACCATTTGGAATACTAGAATTGTAGGCTGGATAGGATGTGTTAGAAAAAGTCCATCCACGTGTATTTGGAATACCAGGTACAGGAGATTGTAATGATTGTTGTTCATCTGAAAAGGTAGGAACAAATGGATTATTCGAATAGACTGGTGGATTGCTTGAGTTAGAATTCTGAGCACCAAACGTAAATACCAAATTTGAAAAAGGGTTTGGTTGCTTTACCCAATCTCTCTGTGATGTATCAATTACTACGTATCGTTTTGCAACTTTCGTTTTAGGTGATTCTTGAACAATTGATGCATCAGAATGTGAACCTGTTTCTTCATTCGTATACGATACTTCGGGGGCTGTTATTGGTCCTCCACTTGAAAAAGGTTCTACGCTGTTGTATCCACGTGTAGTTTGCATCATAATGCGTGGATCAAAAGAGTATGTATTTTGTGCGGCTCGATCTTGTTTGACTAATAAATCAAGGTAACTCATTCCTTATTTATACTACTTCTAAATCTGCAAGCCACATTTTACTCGCATTGGTCATTTCCAACTCTTCCTGTTTTACTTTCAAGTTGATTCGATCATCTTCATGCTTCTTGATCTTCTCTAGTGTAAAGGCTGATACAGGAAGACTTAGGATGTAGTCGTAACTGTCATTGATCAACTCATACTGATTCTGTTTCAAGATTTCATCGCACTCTTTCAGAGACTTCTTTTTGAGGACTACCTTAGGCTTGTCTGAAATCTGATCCTTGATGAAACGGACTACATTGTCGTGATAGGGCAACTTGGCTGCAATCACTCCGAGTTGATGCCTTCTACGATCATCATATAGAGCTTTACGCACCGTAACAAACTCCTCTAAAATTTCATTTAGCGTTGCATACTTAGTGATGATGCCTTTGTGATTGAAGGCATGCATGTTGGTTGTCTTGACCTTCTCAATCAGAGACTTCACAAGCACCTTCTCATCAATCCCCTTGATCGTAATATTAATCTGCTGATCGGTAGATGTATCCGTAAAGTCCTTGATTCGTCCTTCTGCAAGTTCCTTCTCCAGCCATTCACGATAATCAGCTGTCCATGTACCTGGTGGAAGTTCATTGACTACATACTCGTCCTTCATCTTCTTGAACGTACCCATAACACCTTCCTCAGTGTAGATACCCTTGAATCCTTCAAAGTAAGGTGTGAGTGACTTTGAAGACAGTGACGTATTGTTCTTCAGATGGTCTACAATCATGTCCTTGATCACCTTCGGATTACATTGTGGAATGTAGGTTGAATATCCAGTACCGATTCCACGAGCACCGTTGATCAGAAGCATTGGTAAGACTGGAGCATACCATTCTGGTTCTACAGGCAAACCATCGTCATCACGATACTTGAGAATCGGGAAGTCCTCTTCACAGACAATCTTCCGAATGCGTGGCTGGAGATAGGTGTGAATATAACGGGGAGATGCTGCGTCTTTTCCACCTTGAATACGAGTTCCAAACTGTCCCTGTGGAACTAGCCATGGAATATTGTTTGAACCCATAAAGTCTTGAGCCATACCGATGATGGTCTCATTGAGCGAGGCTTCACCATGGTGATATCCAGTGTGCTCTGAAACGTATCCTGCAAACTGAGCAACACGAATCTCTTGTGTGAGATTTCTCTTGAAAGCCGCATAGAGAATCTTACGCTGAGAGGTCTTGAGTCCATCCATCACATTTGGAATCGAACGTTCCAAGTTGTAATAACTGAAGTGGATGAGATCCTTGTGAATGAAGTCATCGTAGGGAAGATGATTTCCAGTTGGAATCAAAGTTGTTCTGTCATAACCTTTGAGCCATGTCTTTCGGTCATCGGCTCGTTGTTTGTTGAATGCAAGTTCAATAGATTCATCAGACTTATCATCATAGTCAAATCGTACTGCATTAACCTTACTAAAGTAATCTTTGGCTTCATCTCGCGTAGAAGTACCTAATCCCTTGTAATACTTTACCTTCCATCCCTTAGAACCTTCACCTTCTCGCCATTGTTCGTATTCGTATTGTGAGTAGAAGACTCTTGATTCCACGTCACCCTTGGCTCCTCCACGTACCTTGTTTGCCTTGACAATCGGCGTTGCCATGTACGTTATGAACCCTGGAATCGCAATAAGTTCATGCCAGAGTTCATGAAACAGATTGATCAATAGACCTCGAATATGGCTTCCATCTAGATCTTGATCGGTCATAATCATAATGGATCCGTAGCGCAGATCCTTGACGTCCGTATACTTCTTGCCTGAAGTCAAACCTAGAATCTTCTTAAGTTCTGCAATCTCTTTGGTTTGTTCGACCTTTGCGTCGCTGGTATCTTTGACGTTTAGCACCTTACCCTTGAGTGGGTAAACACCAAAGAACTTACGCTGTTCTTGACTAAGACCTGAGAGTGCCATGGCCTTAGCTGAATCTCCTTCAGTCAGAATCAG